>Ga0315899_10004800_pt1 | contig 14575 bp, 25 predicted proteins | sample LakEriMetagenome_2_FD_203518 | JGI IMG/M metagenome (GOLD analysis project Ga0315899, IMG submission 203518) | Freshwater fungal communities from buoy surface, Lake Erie, Ohio, United States - Buoy 4 MA112 | ecosystem: Environmental > Aquatic > Freshwater > Lake | place: USA: Lake Erie, Ohio... | reverse complement strand
GTATCCCTCTTACAATATATAAAATTTTATCTTTCATTTTTTAAAATATATGTGTTCTATTATGATTAGAATTAATAGGCATGTTAACGGTATCCATAGTGGAGAGGTAATCCACCACCAACTCCAATCGATATTATTAGTTAATTTTAATACCATAAAAATAAGAAAAAGTATTGTACCTAATCCTATTCCATTATTCGAATTTTTATTATTTATATTTTTCATATTCTTTTTTCGTGATGATCTTTCGGTAAAGTTAATTTTTTAATTGGTTGATTTTTAACGATAGATATTACCTCATCTAAAGTTATAGGATATAGTTTATTACCGTCCACCCCAACGTCCAATGACTTTCCATCACCTAACCTTAAATTAGGTGGTAAATGAACATGTCCATGTAAATGAACTACACCATCATTCATACTGTCCCACGATGCGATTGGGTAATGCATACATACAAAAGAATATTTATCCATCATACCCTTACCCAAATTTGATTGTCGGCGAATATCTAAAAACAAATAGTCGTTAGTTGAAGAGAATATGTCTTGTATATTATCTTTATTTCTACGAATATGGTGATCGTGATTACCATAAGTTAAATGAACGTTCTTACATACTATTCTGTTACGAAATTCCTCAATCTTTTCAAACCCACCAAAACTCCAGTCACCTAAATGAATTAACACATCATTTTCACCAACAACTTCATTAATGTTGTTAACTAATGTATCATTCATATGGTTAAGTGAATTGAACTTACGAGTTAAATTCTCCGCACCTTCCCAACTAGTTGTTGAAGAACAAATATTAGAGTGATTGTAGTGGGTATCACTCGTAAAAAATAATCGTTGTCCTTTATCTAATACTATTTTCATAACACAAAATTACAATTTTTTTTTATTATCCCAAACTATTAGGTAAATATAATAGTGTTGGGTTCTTTTTTTGGATGTCTATATCAGGATATTTCTCTTTAAATTTTTTAACATCAAATTTTTTAGTGATTAGATGGTGTCCATTTTTTGTAGGTATTACTGATTCTAATTTTGGACCAACTAAGTATCCATTAGGGACACCAGCCACATCAAAATTAACTTTAGTATATGGTTCACATTCATATTCGATGAAATATATCATTATCGGACTTGGTGTATGACTACCATCAATATCTATAATCCATCTCTTTTCATGTGTTTTAATTTGTCCCACAACAGAATCAAATAAACCTTGTTGTTTATCTACACCATCCCTAATACGTTCCGCTAGTGTGGATAACATATTAAGAGATACATCCTTATGATTTTGTTTCTGAACATGAATATATGCCCTCGCCTTAAACATTTCACAAAGTTGTTTAATTTCATCATATCTCTTTTCAATATGTTCAATAGACTCTATACAATAAGTTTTGATTGTCCTTACCGATTGATGGTTATCTCTTTCACCTTCAGGTTGATCCTTTTTACGTTTAAAAACATATAACATATAAAAGTCACCTTTATCTGTAAAATTTAATAACGGTTTTATTAGTTCTAAATTGTCTATCATAATTTTCTAAATTTTGGTTTTAGTGCACTCCATATAATTTTATCGTAATCTTTACCATCCCACATTGCAAACATAATTGCTTTTACGATAGGTTCTTTATCTTTAATAAATTCTGCAAACTCTTTTTTAGTAGGTTCAGGATCCTTATCCCCATATTTACCATACCTAAAATAATCATAAGTTTTACCTAGTTGATTATAATATTGATACCATTGGTAACTTAACTCACTGACATATAATTTAATTTTATTATAAAATTCATCAGGTACGTCTTTAATTAAATCTTCTATATTACCACCAGTAGATAAAACTTCCCATATCGCAGTAGTTGATGCGTTAGTCATTATTTTGTGTAATCGTAAGTATTCAACACCTTTCACTTTTATTCTATCACCATTAGAGAAAAGTACCACAAACCCCTCAGCATCATCTCTAACCATTCCTTTTAACACAGAGTAATCTGTTATCCCATCGTATTGTTTAACTACCTTTAAACCTAAATTATTAACTAAGTTTTGTATTCTTATATCAGATTCACCATGTAAACTAACTTCGTAACCGTCTTTAGTGTTTACCACACCAAGTAATACTACGTCTTCATAATCATATGAGCAAACTATTCTGTTGTCTGAGTATATAATTTCAAATAAGTAAGTGAAATCTTTGTGTAATTTATTGTAATCATATTTTGTTAACATTTCCATACCTTTCACCGCCTGATCAGAAGTGAATGAACCACGAGTCGCCATTACCCACTCACCATTATAGTTGAATAATATACCCAAAGAACCATCCATTTTTTCATATACTTTGAAGTTATTAGTCGGAGTGTGTTTACCTTCTTCGACATTAAAGAATTTTCTGAATGGTCTTGCGACTATATTACCATCTTCATCAGTTACCAAACCTCTACACATCAAAGTCACATCATCCCATAAGTTTTCATACTGAACTTTTTCAGTATAGTTCCATATAGTTAATGGTAAAGTTGGATGTACTTGTTTATACAATAACCCATCGTTGTAATATTTTTCTAATGTCTCTTTCATATAACAAATATAGTCTTTTTTATTTAATAAAAAAACCCACAAATGCGGGTTTTTAAAAATATATGTTGGTTGATTTTATTTTAAAGTAGTAAAATCTATATTATTATTTTTATCCCTACTAAAAATTATATGTTGTGCCCTACCATCATTATGAATGATAACATGTGACTGTAACCACCCACTAGGTCCATTATTATAACCAACCCTTAACTTAGTACTGGTACCTACTGCTAATGCCCCATCTTTACGTCCAGGTGAATGATAATGTCCCACAACAATTTTAGTATTCAATTTACGAAACTGAGGTAAAGATCCTCTACTACCATTCGAACCAACATCACCATGTTGCCCTAATTCCCAATTCTTAACTTTATAAGAATCGTTTCTACCTAGTGTAATATATTTAGGATATTTTTCGTTGATGATGTCTGGTATAACTCCTTTAACATCGCTAGGGTTATTACCGTATTGTTTTAAAAGTCTAGAACTTAAATCCATATAAAGTGGTGCATTTTTAAATGTAGGTTGTTTCTTCCAATCTTCATTCTTCAACCACCTATCAACAAAGTCATCATGATTTGAACGAACAATAACAACATTTTCATATTTGGTGAAACGATTTAATTGTTCCATCATTTCATCTATTTCCTTACCCAAATCATTAGACCCATTCATTTCTTTACCATACTGCACAAACGGATCTTTTATTTGATGATGACTTATAGAATCTCCGTCAAATACATCATGTAATATAACGTGTTTAGGGGTTAGACCGTCCATCAAGTCAAAAGTAGAATCTAATACATCTTCATCGTGATGTCCATAGTGAACATCACCTAAAATTATTGCCGACACAGATGAATTTTTACTGATAACACCTTTTTCTACTCTATAATATAAATCAGAAAAACTACCACTTTTATCATCTGCAGTCACTTGTCTAACAAAGAATGTATCTTCATCTTTAATTTCAACAATAACAAAACCAAAAGTATGGTGAAATTCACCTTTCTTACCTGATTTAGAATCAGTATAATTCTTTTTAGTTATAGCCCCAGTAGTTAACATCATTTTAGGTTTTTGTTTAACTAAAACGGGAATTGTTTCTAAATGCACTTTTGGTGATCCAAATATGCAAGAATTAATCCCACTTAAACCTTGTAAACCTGTCATAGGATCAACTGCAGTAGGTTGTATCTTAACATCGGATAGAATAGATACATATTTATGTATATCATGTCTATTCGCATCTAAATACTTAACTACCTTATCATCCCAAAATTCATTATTTTCTTGATTGTTAGTCCATACTGACGTTGGGTTCTTATATCTACCAGCAATAACATGTATGTCTGCATCCAAATGTTCCGCATACGCCTCCATATTAGTTAGAAGTCCATTATGGACAGGTGTGTTATTTTGAGCCCAAGTAATTAAAAATATTTTTTTATCTTTATCATACTTTTTTAATTTAGCCGCCTCAAATTGTTCTGATTCCTTATCAACCTTTTCTTTAAAATTAAATTTTTCTGAACACCATTTCCTAACAGTTCTTTCTGATCTATTAAAAAAGTTAGTTAGAATAGACATTCTCTCATCCCACTTTAAATTTTTATCAGTGTAGATTGAATAGGCATACTCTTTGTCTTTTTCTGTTACATCTTTAAACTTCATATATTACTATTTTTTTTTAAGTATAATTATAATTTTGATTAAAATCAATAGATTATAATTCGTTAGTAGGTTTCAACCACATTCCTTTTGAGAATACCAAATCTAAAAATCCTGGTATGTAAGATTCTTCAACGGTATGAAGTAATCTTAAAGATAGTGGAGTATTGTGTTTCATCATCTTAAAGATTTCTTCTCTCATTCTTTCAACTGAAACAGTTGTTTGCAATTTCTCTAATATTTCTGGTTGAGCCATCGCATCCCATATTTTAAAGTCAATATGAAATCCTTTTGTTACTGAAAATCTTAGCGCCCTCAAAATTCTTAACGGATCGTCCATCATTGTTATATCTGGGTTTACTGGAGTTCTAAGAATACCGTCCTCAAGATCTTTAAGTCCACCAAATAAATCAATTAGGTTACCGTATTCGTCTTCAGCCATTGCATTCAACGTAAAGTCTCTTCTAACCAAATCGTCTTCTAATGTACCTAATTCGAGAATTGGTTTTCTTGTTCCTGATGAGTAACCAACTTCCTTTCTAGCCATTACGAAGTCGGCTACTAAACCTTCATTTGGGTGATTTTTAGGAAATTTGGCTCTAATTGTAAACATCTCAGGTGTGGATAGAAATATAGTAAACTCGTTATGAGTTAACCAATCAGACATAATCTGAAATCCTTCTTCTACAGTCCTATCTATATTATCTAGAACAAACGTATAATCTATATCCTTAGAATCAACTCCTAATATACTATCTCTTACACAACCCCCTACTTTATATATCTTAGGCATAATTACTCTGCTAATAAACCAACTCTTTCAATAAGATTCCAAACTCTTTCTTTGTATAAATCAACTGTTTCATTACCAATTTCAGATATACCTCTATCAGTCATTTCTGATAAATACTCTAAAAGTTCTCTACTAAAACTATCAATTTGTTCAATAGTGAATTCTTCTTTTTTAACACCTGCTTTTAAGATTTGGTACTTTACCACAACCATTCTTCCCAATTTTATTCCCATAATAATTTAATTTATTTATACGAAAATAAATAAAATATTTTAAAGTACCAAATTTTTAGATAATTTATACTGGTTATAAATAAGGATGATAGTGATGAGGTACCCGTCTCGCCTCATTCTTAACGGCTTCTTCTGAGTTTTATCAGTGCACTGGCCGAGGGTGATGAATCCCTAATCCACTATGGATTGTCGACATCCGTTGAGTGGGGGAAACCACTATCAATATTTTAATATATGTGGTCCTTGTTGGAATCGAACCAACCACCTACTGATTATGAGTCAGTTGCTCTAACCGAATGAGCTAAAGGACCAAAACGGATAAATTTATGTGGGTTAACTGAATGTATCGAATTGGTTAGTCACCACATTCATTATTAACTTTCTGAGGATAAAAATACTTTTTAATCTCAAATCTAGCATTCCGTATATTTGTAACTAAACCAAATTTATTAACCCCATTTAATTCCTCCTCTAAATGAGCTGCCGCCATATCTAAATGATCCAAACACCCACTAATGTGCCCATCGTACCTTATATTCAAATCGCGTTTTAATCGTCTTTTTAAATCTCCTTTCCAAAGACCTTCATTAATTTTTAATCTGTGTTTATTCATAACTTTACAAATTTTTAACTATAATATACAGATCTTTTTTTTATCTGTCTTATTTGATATTTAACACTTGATTTTAACTTACCACTTGTCGATCTTCTCCTCACCTTTTGAGTTTTACGAAACATCTTATCACTTTCACGTATTCGTTCTAACCTCCTCTTATCTTCAAAAGTCATTCCCACATAACAAGAATCCACCAAAACAACCAACATCAACAACAACAAAATTTTTACCACCTCTCAACATTTTTTATTTGAAGTATAAATAGATTATAATCATACTAACTAAAATTATTCCACCTCTCAACATAAACAATGTATTACTCATCTTTCCCTCTACCAAATTAAAAGATTTAGTGATTGTCAACCCAATCAACCAACACAACAAAAAGAAAAGTCCCACTTTCCCAATAACATACAAATATTCCATATTAATAAAAATAATAATTTTAGTGGATAAGGTAGGATTCGAACCCACATTCAACAACCTTTTTACAGGACTCGGCACCTTGCCTCATTACGTCCTTACCCACTTTAGCACTCCCACGGAGAATCGAACTCCGATTTTCAGGATGAAAACCTGATGTCCTAACCGTTAGACGATAGGAGCAAATTGTGATACCTTTGGGTTGGTATCACTTTTACGTGAAAGGGGTGATCAATCCCACTAATATCACGGGTGTAAGTTTATATCATCAAACTATCTCCACAAAACGTCAGTTTTTAATGACTAAAACTAAAAAAACATGTTTGACACCTTGTATCCACCCTTTTAAGTGCGCGATACGTCCTCTCTCAAACCGAACTCTACTGCATACACTCCCTGCGGTCTATGAGAGAATCGAACTCTCGGCACATCCGTGACAGGGATGTATGTTAGCCACTACACTAATAGACCAAATTACCCACCTTGAGATTACTGGTGAGTAGTCATATGGGTTTTTACTTTTTGAAAAACCTCTTGGGCATCCCCTATAAAAAAGTCAGTTCATTACGTCAGAGGTCCTGAACCTTGGTACCTTTAATCTGAATCGAAAGTCTGTCGGTAGACATTTTTTACCCCTATCCATTGTTAAATGAGTCTTGAATAAAAGACTACTGAGTATCTCTTACTCGTTGTACACCCGCCAGGATTCAAACCTGGGACCTACTCATTAGAAGTGAGTTGCTCTATTCAGCTGAGCTACGGGTGCAAATTAAAAGATGTTAAATGACTTTATCAGGAATCCCATACAATACATACTTCACACACCATTAGAGAGTTGGGTTATAACATCAATACAATTAAGATTGAATACCTATCCTTAGTGTGTACCCTTACGACACGTCTCCCCACATCTGTCATTCTACGTTTTGTAACATCTTTTGTACTCGGAGCGGGACTTGAACCCGCACGGACAATTGTCCACAAGATTTTAAGTCTGGCGTGTCTACCAGTTCCACCATCCAAGCAAATGCCCCTTATTCTCATACCCTTTTATATCGGAGCTAACCTGCTTATCCTTATATACGAGTTTTTCAAGGGTACAGGTTATTTGAAGGTGAGAAGTCCTCTGTGTTGTCTGACACTCGCAGTACCTGCCTTAATTCAGTTTTAATTAGTCTTCCTTTCTCAAAGGAACAACACAATATTATTTATAATCAATATGTCAATGAACTAATTTTCTTTTTCAAAGTTAAATATAATAATCTGAAATGTCAATTATATTTTAAACTTTTTTTAATCAATATATTATAATATATAAATATATATGACTTTACTAAATTTTAGAAATGGTGTGTTCAACGCTTTGAATTAATTTATCATTGACATTATTCAAAGATACTAAAATACTACCATCACCATTATATTCCCATCTAACGATGAACTCTTTTAATACGACTCCACCAGATTTAGGCCCATCAGAACATTCTGCAGTTGTGTAAACAGGTAATTCAAATTCACTCATATATTCTTATTTTAACAACGTATCATTTTCTATTTAAATATCTATCAACCAATGATGTTAACAATAATGAAACACCGCAAAAACCAAGACCTCCAGCAACCCATAATGGATTGTTGTAGATTACACCCATCATACCTGATAATGCAACAACAGACAGTAATAACACCGCAAAACTTGGTGCAATAATTTTTGATTTAGTTACCTTACCAACTCTTTCGTTCCATAACAATCTTTCGATTGCATCTTGCATATCTTTACCATAAGCAGGGACTACATGTTCCATTCCATCTTTTTCTCTAATGGTAATATTATACCTGAAATATCCTGGATTATCTCTACTTTCTCTAATTAATTCTGCATGTACTGCTCTACGCCTATTTTTCTTCATAACCTAATTTTTATGTATCATATTTTTACATTCACCTTAATGTGATCTACAATATCGATTATTTGTTTGAGAGTATCTTAGCATTCTCTGTCATCGATTCCATCATATCTAACATAGATTGTTGTTGAGCAATATATGCTTTTTGGAATTTTATGGAGTTTTCCATAAATTTTGTCCATTTTTCTGTATCGGAAGACATCACATTTTGAATCGCATTATTAAACATAAAATTTTGCATCTTAGACATTCCTTCCACTGCCTGACTTTGGATGTTATTCAAATCTGGTGTCATCTTTTGCTGAAATTTCATCCAGTCTTCCATCATTTTTTCGTACATTTTTTTCATTTTACTTTATTGTTATTTATTATAAATTTTTTAATAGTCGGAACAAGATTCGAACTTGTAAGACACAGTAATACAGTACTGTGTCATCCCTGTATGGATATATGCGTCTACCATTCCGCCACCCGACTATTTTTTATTCTTTAATTAAACTATCATAAACTACATCGGTTGAATTCCCCATACTATCATAAGATTTACCTTGCTTAATCCATTCTGTCTTTATCCAGTTATCATCATGATACCAAGTTACCCAACCATTTTCTTGAAGAACTTTTGATTTTTCTTCGTAGTTTTCTATCTCATTCTTTTCTTTCATATTATTTATTTTATTGTTAGTAGTCAGGACAGGACTCGAACCTGTTCGATTTCACCGTAGGACGTAACGAGACTGCTACTTTCCGAGTGTTACTATATCCCCTCACCTCTGCGTCTACCCATCCGCCACCTGACTATAATATCAATTCAAACCTTTATATAACACATAATATATAAAAAAACAAACCCCAATTGTTATACAAACAATACTTGTTACTTGTGCTGCAGGATGTAAACTTTCCATTTTGTTTTATTTTAAGTTAGTAGTCAGAACAGGAATCGAACCTGTACAGTATAGGATTAACGTTTAGCCTATACACCACTTATTTGCTTGGCGCGTCTACCAATTCCGCCACCTGACTAACCAATACTGGCACAAGACTCTTTCGAGATTCTTGACTTTGACGACAGACTTGGATTCGAACCAATCTTAACACCCATCTGTGATCCACCGAACCAGTAATATTTCATTATTTAATATTCAAAAATGTGCCATTACCACTCGTAACCGTAGATGGTAATTTACCATCCCATTTTTGGGCTTTTAAAAATTCAACGTACAATGGTGTAATCTCTTTTTGTTTAAGTTTCATCGTTAACGCCGCTGCTTGTGCGTCAATTACAGATTTCGCAGAATCACCTTTAGCAATCGCAATTTTTTCCTGCGCTTCCGCTTCCGCCACTAACTTTCTTTGCATCGCCGCCTGAGCCTCTTGCACCGCCTTAGTTTTACCCTCAATTGCTTGTTGTAAAGACTGTGGTGGGATAATATTAGTTCTCAACTGAGATACGGTAAACCATTTAGATACTCTCTTATTACATTCTGTAATGATTGCCCCTTCGAACTCTTCGCGTTTATTAAAGATTGCATCAACATCCCAACGGTTTGCAACATCATTAACAGATGAAACAATTGCATTCTTTAACCATCCTTGTTCGATTGCGGAAATATCTAATCGTAAATTAACAAACATATCGCCAATCGCATCTTCTCTAAGTGAATAGTTAAAAGAAGGTTTAATTGTTGCAGCAAATCCACCTTTTGTTATAACAGTTTGTGCGTCATACTCTATGTGTTGTTGGAATAGTGGGAATTCTTTAACTTGTTCCGTCCAATCATTATATACTACCCAACCACTTTTATATTGGTAATTAGAAACACCTCTCTCTGATCCAGTAAGATTAACTTTTAACCCCTTATTTCCTGCGTCGATCCTTTCAACTGTAAAGGGTTGTATTATTGAAACCAAAATAGATAAAATTAAAATACCTATAGGTTTAACTAACCATTTTATGTTAAAGTCACCATCACTATCAAACATAGTGTCTTTTGTGGATAACGCAATATAAATTGCAACTACTAATCCTAAAATAAACATACTTACTCCAATCATTTTTCTTTGTTTTTGTTTTTAAATAAATTATTTGCGGTTATGTCTCCTAAATATATAAGGACACCTACCAATCCGACTAACCCTAAGAGTTGGAGGTACCCGTTTACTTCTCTACTTACGATGTACTCACCGTAAAGTGATGTGATTACTATAAATCCTAACCACATTAAACCTAATTTAAAATGTCTCATTTATTTTTTTTACAAATATAATATAATTTATCTATATCATCCAAATCATTTTAAAAATAATTAAATTTTTCTTACACTTACTTTAATAACACCAACACTCTTTTTAGATATTTTTTCAAAACTAGTTAATGACAAATCAATATGTCTACTACCACCTTTACTAACATCTGTTATCTCAACGGTATCAGTTTTTTTATTACTAATATTTGTCACTATTAATAGTGTACCCTTAATTAATGTATCTTTAATTATTTTCCCCACTTTAATATTCAAATCTTTAATTAATTCTTTGCTAACTGCCGCAGTTGAGTACTCTCTATAAACTTTTTTATGTTTGCTAGTGTCATACCAAGTTGCCCTACATAGATATTCTTTAGGTTGTAAAATAAACATCGACATAGTTATTAATAAAATCTTACTCATATATTTTTTTGTGTTTTACCTTTCTAGAATATAAATTCTTAGGTTTTTCTGATCTTGAGACAAAACGACCATCAAAAAAACCATCAGCAACCTGTTGTTGACGTATTTGAGTTCTTTTCATTTTGTGTTGATCATATTTTTTCATCGTATTCTGTTATAAATTTTAAAAGACATAAAAAATAAATCTATGTATAAATAATTTTTACTAAAATTAATACTAAAAAATGAATTATCTAAAGATTTGTTAAATAATTCACCATCGTAATGAAATAAATGTAAAACAAATCCGTTCCAATTATTCCATTCACAACAAAACAATATAAAATTATTTATCTTCATCATTAATATTTAATTCGCATTTTATTTTATCCGATGATTTATCCTTTCTATGTGAAAAATGTATATGAGAGTCCACTGTTATATTTGACCTATTTTCATTTTGTTTCCATCTTTCGTGTCTTATGACTTGTATAATATCAAAAGCTATTCTACAACTATCATCAACATTTTCGTTGTATATTCCCCATGACCCATGTTGTGGGAACTCCAAATCATTCATAAGTCTATTTCTGGGATATACAAGTGCAGCATCTACTATATCTCTAACGTCATGATATTTTGAATAATCTGTGGTAAGTTTTATATTATCCACATCAGTCCACTTTTTTATTTCTTCACCGTTTCCCCAACTTCCTTTGGTTTTAATCCATTTCTTTTTTGGGTGCATTTCTACTATTTCACCACGTTGAGTTCTATCACCCACTTCTAGTTCTTTTTTTGGTGCAAACTCGTTATATAGGTGTTCTTGAAAAGTTGGGTGATCTTTTATTACGTTGAATTGACCTATACCTATTCTGGAGTAGAAATCTAGAGCCTCTTGAATTATCGATAGTTGTTTGTCAGTTAATTCTAATCTATTCATCTTTTTTGTTTTTTAAGTATTGTTTAACATATTCATATGTTGACTCAAATGAAAAACATATAGGATTTCCATTTTCATCTTTCGCACCATACGCCTTCATAGGATCTTCTTCTAAAATTATCTTTCCAGTTAACCCATCAATTGTAGGTAATTTACTCCAATCTTTAGTACCCCATTCATTTTCATATATAAACCAATTAATCCAATCAATACCTTCTTCTGTAAAATATGATTCTAAAACCGATTCAAACATAATACTAACATTATCTGACATACGATATTTACCTTCTAAAAAATCAAACCCTATATCATATAATTCACTAATATCCTCATTAATTTTTTTAAAAGACATTAATATTTTTAAGAATTCTTCGTAAGTCATATTAATTTTGTTTTTAATATTATTTTTTCTTCTTTTTCACCATTTCTTACAATAGACTCAATAACTAAACCTTTTAAATCTTCATGCACATATTCCATATCCATCCCAACACTAATAAAAGGTCCACCTGACGGATCAATTGCATTATAATTTAAAAAATTACCTTCATCATCCACATTAAATAGGTATCTGTAGTAATCACCACCCTTCATTTCGAAAGAATCACCTTCCCTAATGAAAAGTATTTCGTTACCGTATCTGTTTATAAATTTATATTCCATTTTTTTTATCTATTTTTAAATTTTTCATATTCTTCATCACAAAGAGTTCTGTACCAACCAATATCAGTTCTTAATGTACCAGGCTTTCCTGTCTCTTCACATATCTCATAACTATCATTTTCCGCTTTAGATATACGATTATAGATTTCGTCAGTTCCACCATTAATATAAAATCTAAGTCCACCAAATTTTTCTTTAACCTGACAAGTTTGTTTATCCCAACCTAAAGATATTAAATCTTCAATTAATTCTTTAATTAAACCCAACCAACCATCACTTACACTAAAAAAGTCTGAGCTCACTATCGGTTCTCTATCTGCATAGAAACCATTTTCTAACCCTCCGATAGATTTTAGATATTCATCCATTTCATTCTTGTCCATTGTCCATATTTTTTTATTTAAAGTTAATGATTTAATTCCTATTTGTCAAATTTAACCAAATATAAATGGTAAAAAATGTTTTACTGTCTCAATAACCACAACAGTTTTGTTTTGGTTTACCAATATAACTCTAATAGGTTTAGATTGACGTTTCTCTGACTCAATCATAACTTGTCGACAAGATCCGCAAGGTGCGAGTACTGAATCTACGGGTATTAAATCACCCTTAGCGACAATACATATTGTCTCTATAGTCTCATTAGGATAATTTGCGCCCACATAAAATAAAGCAACTCTTTCCGCACATAATCCTGATGGGTAAGCAATATTTTCTTGATTATTACCAACAACAATCTCACCATTCTCAAGTTTTACAGAAGCACCCACTTTAAAATTACTATAAGGGGCGTAAGCATTGTCCATACCACTTACCGCCTTTTCAAATAATAACATATCATTATCATCCAATGATTCTAATGGTAAATTTTTGTATGTGAATTTAAATTCTTTATCCATTTTATTTATCTTTTTCTATATCATTTAAATCTATCCCATGATTTAATCCAGAAATAAAACTATCCTTATCCCAACCAAAAGGATCACTAACTAAATAATCTGATATTACATAACCTATTTCGTTACCAATGTCAGAAATGTCACCATCAACATATGGTAGATTAGTTAATCTTTCCGATATTTCTAAACAAACTTTTTTAAAATCATTCATACCTTAATTATATTATTAATTTATCTATCATTACACCTCTTTCATTTAATTCATCTAATAACAATTCGTAAAATGAATCTACTCCATCATATACATTTGGATTTTCTCCTTTTTCTAACATTTCCTCGAATTTATAATAAAGTTTTTTCTTTGAGTTATAAACCATTTCCCACAACACTAATGCCATTTCAGTAGATTTATTTGCTCGATCAAACTCCATCTTATCGTCTGAATCTGTTAGATCAAATTCTAATTTCGCCTTACACATTGTTTTTAAAATTTAATAATGTTTTTACTTCTTGATTATTGGTTTCTACAATTGGACTCCATTCTCCTTTGTATGTTATCCCTCTTACTGGTTTATTATCAATCCACACATATTCCTCATCATCCATACATCTTGGTTTATCTGTTATCAGATCATGAAACTTAAATCCGTGTTTCCAAAGCCAAGATAGGGTTACTCCTTTATCTTTATATTCCCTCGCAGTAAAAAAAACTATAGTATTACCTTCTTCAAATAATTTATTAATTTGTTCTTTTGAACCTTCGTATGGTTTAGCGTCTTTATATAAATGACTATCTTCATTTTTTATATCATCACACACTGTACCATCAATGTCAATTAAGTAAACTCTTTTTTTCATTTTAAAAAATTTAATATTTTTTCTTTTATACCTGATTGTTTTATCCCTTCTCTATGAGGTTTTTTACAATGTATAAAATTATCTAAACCCCAATTTCGCCAATCTTGACCGTTCTTACCCATATCCAAATCATCAATTGCGACCCAATGCGTAATCTCTGGATGATCGTGCACATATTGTTGGATTTCAAGTGATCTGGTTTGTTCCAACTCCCACATAGGTGACCATATAAATGTATCACTATGTACCGTACATTCTTGTATCATTGGTGTTAGATCTATCGGTGGTTTAATACCTCTAGTCACATACATTTCCTTC
>Ga0315899_10004799_pt1 | contig 14578 bp, 14 predicted proteins | sample LakEriMetagenome_2_FD_203518 | JGI IMG/M metagenome (GOLD analysis project Ga0315899, IMG submission 203518) | Freshwater fungal communities from buoy surface, Lake Erie, Ohio, United States - Buoy 4 MA112 | ecosystem: Environmental > Aquatic > Freshwater > Lake | place: USA: Lake Erie, Ohio... | reverse complement strand
GCGGGATTGGTCGCGCCCATGACGTCGCGGTTGCGCTTCACGGCGTCCTCGCCTTCCAGCACCTGCACGACCACCGGGCCGGAGATCATGAAGGCGACGAGGTCAGCGAAGAAGGGGCGATCCTTGTGCACGGCATAGAAGCCCTCGGCCTGCTCGCGGCTCATGCGGATGCGCTTGGACGCGACGACGCGCAGGCCCGCTTCCTCCAGCATCTTGGTGACCGCGCCGGTCAGGTTGCGACGGGTGGCGTCGGGCTTGATGATCGAAAAGGTGCGCGTGACGGCCATGGCCCTCGATACTCCGGATTGTTGGAAAGAAAGTCGCGCGCCCTTTAGACGCGGCACGGCCATGCCGCAAGGGGGTGCCAAGAGCGCGGCTGCGCTGGGCTGACCAACGGGCGGGATGGGTGGTTAGCGGACTGTCAGCTTCCGGACGATATGAAATAATAGCGGACAGCCGGGAAACGGCTATTGATAAGCTATGATCAATCCATTGGAAGCCATCACCGATCTGCTAGTCAAAGATCAAGGAGTGCGCCGCGCAAAACTGCTGCCGACAGCCCGCCTCTGGCATGATCTAGGCGTTGACGGGGACGATGCCTCAGACCTTTTTCAGCGATTGCACGAGCAATATGGCACGGACTTCTCAAAGCTAAATCAGCAATGGGATATATTCTTCAATCGGGAAGGAGCCTCTCCGCGCGACATTTTGCTTACGATGCTTTTGCTGATCTCTTCGACCGCGCTCACGCTCTGCATCGCCATGCCGCTCAAACTCAGCACTGGGTTTGCTGGTGCAATTGGAGTGGTTGTCTTCTTCGCTATAAGGATCGCGTTGGGCTATCTGCTGCCGGGAAGGCCAAAGCGTCCAGTTACGATTGAAGGTTTAGTAGAGGTGGTTCAAGCAGGCGCGTGGCCGGACGACCCCGTAAACGTCCGCTAAGAAGCAGCAGGCACAGCCCTTTCGACGGCAACAATTGGTCGCCAGCAGACAAACCCTAAGGCCCCTGCACCCACTTCCGTCCCTCCTGCCTCCAGAAGCGCGGCTCCACCCCATCCGCCTTGCTCAGCGTGCGCCAGTTCGTGCGCGCTTTCTCGATCGTGTCGGCGTCGAAAAAGTAGAAGGCGCGCTCGAAGCCCAGCGCCTCGTCGCGCCAGACGCCGTCGGCAAGCGCCACATGCCGCGCCCCGTTCGCCGCCGCGCAGCTTTCGCTCAACAGGATCGGCTGGTGAGTCTCGCCGCCCTCCCCCGCGCGGCCATGCGCCAGGAAGCTCTCGGCCGGCCCGGCCCACAGCCCCTCGGAAATGCGCGCCAGCCGATCGGGCTCGCCCGCCACCACCAGCAGCCGCGCGCCCAGCCCCAGGATGCGGCCCGCAATGACGGGCAGCACCTGTTCCACAGGATCGCGGCTCAACTGGTAGAAATCGACCTGCATCAGCGTTCGAAGCGATCCGCGACATAGCGGTCGATCAGGCGCACGCCATATCCGGTCGCGCCCTTGTCCCAGGTGCCGCCCGGCTTGTCCGCCCAAACCATGCCGGCGATGTCGAGATGCGCCCATTTGACGCCATCCTCGATGAAACGCTTCAGGAACTGCGCCGCCGTGATCGACCCGGCATAGCGCGGGCCGATATTCTTCATGTCGGCGATCGGGCTGTCGATCAGCTTGTCATAGGCGGGCGACAGCGGGAAACGCCACAGCGGATCGCCCACCGCCTGCCCCGCCGCGATCAGGTCTTGCGCCAGGCCATCGTCGTTGGAGAAGATGCCCGCATATTCATTGCCCAGCGACACGATCATCGCGCCGGTCAGCGTGGCGAGATCGACAATCACTTGCGGGTTATAGGTCCGCTGCGCCCAGGTCAGCGCATCGCACAGCACCAGCCGCCCTTCCGCGTCGGTGTTCAGCACCTCGATGGTCTGGCCCGACATGGATGTCACGATGTCGCCGGGGCGTTGCGCGTTGCCGTCGGGCATATTTTCGACCAGGCCGCAAATGCCGACGACCCGCGCCTTCGCCTTGCGCCCCGCCAGCGCCTTCATCGCGCCTGCGACCGCGCCTGCGCCGCCCATGTCCCACTTCATGTCCTCCATGCCGGCGGCCGGCTTGATGGAGATGCCGCCGGTGTCGAAGGTCACGCCCTTGCCGACGAAGACGACCGGCTTTTCGACAGCGCCCCCGGTGCCGTCCCATTCCATCGCCAGCAGCCGCGCCTCGCGCACGCTGCCCTGCGCCACGCCCAGCAGCGATCCCATGCCCAGCTCTTCCATCGCCGCCTTGTCCAGCACGGTGATCTTGACGCCCAGTTCAGCGAGGTGCCGGCACCGCTCCACGAAACTTTCGGGATAGAGGATGTTCGCCGGTTCCGACACCAGTTCGCGGGTGAAGGCAACGCCTTCCGCGATCGCGGCCTGCGCCTGCCATGCGCCCTCGGCACCCTCTCCAACCAGCGTCAGCGTCTTGAGCGTTGGCTTCGCCTTTTCGCTCTGGCGCGTGCGGTAGGTGTCGATGCGCCAACCGCGCAGCCGCGCGCCGAAGGCCAGCGCCGCCGCCACGTCGCTGCTCGCGCCGCCGACGAACTCGACCGCCGCATGGGTCGCGCCGCTTGTCGCCAGCTTCGCCGTCAGCGCCGCGCCGGCCTTCTCCGCGTCCTGCACGCTGCCGCCGCCGATGCCCAGCAGCAGCACGCGCAACGTCCGATCGCCCTCGGCAACGAAGCTCTCGAAGCTCGTCCCCGCCTCGCCCGTGAAGCGCGACGCAGCCGCGCCCGCCGCCAGCGTGGCGGCTGCGCCGATCGGCAGCGCGTCGAAACCGCCCTTCTGCACGGCAAGGACCAGCGTGTCTGCGTCGGGGCGGGTCGGGCTGAACTGAATATCCATCGGGGCTCTTTTTCCTCTTGTCGGGCGATCGGCGGAAACCGCCTTGCTGTCTGCCAGATAGTGCGCTTTCGCAGGGAGGCAAAGCCGTTCGACCGATTTTGCTGCCCGTGCCAGTGCGGCAATGATTGCGGACGGGCCGGCTCTGCGATAGGCGAAGGCCAGATGCGCCCGTCGATAAGGCTCAACCGTTTGTCCCACGTTCCCTTTCCCCGATGCTTTTGCCCGTCCGCCCGCGCGGCGCTGCTGGGCGGCATCGCACTGCTCGCGATCCCGCAGGCGTTCGCGCAGGAAGCGCCCGAACCCCGCCTCAACGAGCCGCAGGCGCCCGTCAGCGCGCCCGATGCGCCCGCCCCGGCGAGCGACGACCAGATCGGCTTCGCCGCCGATACCCTGGAATATGACAGCAATACGGAGGTCGTGACCGCCAGCGGCCATGTCCAGCTGGTGCGCGAGGGCAACCGCCTGCGCGCAGACCGGGTGGTGTGGAACCGCACCAGCGGCAAGGTGGAGGCGCAAGGCAATGTCTCGGTCACCGACCCGGAAGGCAACACCGCCTATGGCGACCGCTTCGACGTCACCGACACGCTGAAGGACGGCGCGGTCGACAATATGCTGCTGGTGCTTCAGACCGGCGGGCGGCTGGCGGCGGTGAAGGGCGAGCGGGCGAACGGCGTCTATACGCTGCACCGCGCCGCCTATACCGGCTGCTCGGTGGAGGATGGCGACGGTTGCCCCAAGGAGCCGACCTGGCAGATCAACGCCGTCAAGGTCGTGTACGATCCCACGCGCGAGCGCGTGAGCTACACCAACGCCAATGTCGAACTGTTCGGCCTGCCGCTCATTCCGCTGCCGGGCCTGTCCCACCCGGTCGGCGACGAAGGCGGCAGCGGCCTCATGGTCCCCAATCTGCGCTACGACCGCAACAACGGGTTCGAAGTGGCGCTGCCCTATTATTTCAAGCTCGCGCCGAACCGCGACCTGACGATCACGCCGCACGTCTATTCCGACGCGCTGCCGATGCTGGAAACCAACTACCGGCATCTGTGGGATCGCGGCGCCTATCAGGTGACGGGCTATGTCACCTACGGCCGGCGCGTCGGGACGGGGGAAATCGACCCCACCCTGCCCGCCAATTCGCAGAAGGACGTGCGCGGCTATCTGGAAACCAGCGGCGCGATGCAGCTGACGCCGGAATGGAGCGTCGACGGATCGGTCCGCGTGGCCACCGACCGCACCTTCCTGCGCCGCTACGACGTCAGCCGGGACGACCGGCTGCGCTCGACCATCGGCGCGCAACGGATCGGCGACAACAGCTATTTCTCGCTGCGCGGCTGGGCGGTGCAGACGTTGCGCCAGGGCGATTCGCAGGGGCAGCAGCCAATCGCCCTTCCGGTGCTCGACTATCGTTACCGCATGACCGACCCGTTGCTGGGCGGCGTTCTCCAGTTTCAGGCGAACACCCTCGCGATCAGCCGCACCAGCGGGCAGGATACGCAGCGTGCCTTCGCCGGCGCGGAATGGAACCTGCGCACGCTGACGGGCCTTGGCCAGGAAGTGACCTTCACCGGCTATCTGCGCGGCGACCTCTATCACAGCAGCGACCGGCTGCTGAACCCGATACCCGCCTATGCCGGCGATGCAGGCTGGCAGACCCGCGGCATCGCGGCGGCGGCGATCGACATGCGCTGGCCCTTCATGGGCGAGGCGCTGGGCGGCGTGCAGCGCATCGCGCCCCGCGTCCAGATCGTGGCCGCGCCGCATCTTGCCAACCTGTCGCTCCCCAATGAGGATGCGCGCGCCGTCGACCTGGAGGACAGCAACCTCTTCGCGCTCAATCGCTTCGCTGGCTACGACCGGTTCGAGGACAGTTCCCGCGTCACCTATGGCCTTGAATATGGACTGGAAATCCCGAACGTCTCGATCCAGGCGAATATCGGCCAAAGCTACCGGCTGGACCGCCGGCCAAGCATCCTGCCAGACGGTACGGGCCTGTCCGGTCGGCTGTCCGACATCGTCGGCCGCACCACCATCCGCTACAAGGATTTCGTGGCGCTCACCCACCGCTATCGCCTGGACAAGGACAGCCTGGCCGTCCGCCGCAACGAGATTGACGCGACGATCGGCAGCAAGTCGACCTATGTGATGGCGGGCTATCTGCGCCTCAACCGCAATGCGGTCGCGGGCGTGGAGGATTTGCAGGACCGGGAAGAGCTGCGCCTGGGCGGCCGGGTACAGTTCGCGCGCTTCTGGTCGGTCTTCGGCTCGACGGTGATCGACCTTACCGACGCGCGCGAAGATCCGATCAGCATGTCGGACGGCTATCAGCCGGTCCGCCACCGCCTCGGTGTCGCTTATGAAGACGATTGCCTGACGCTGGGGCTGACCTGGCGGCGCGACTATCAGGCTAATGGCGACGCGCGAAAGGGCAACAGCTTCCAGCTTCGTCTAGCTTTCCGCAATATTGGCATATAAGGAACAGGCTCCCGCGATCCTGTCAGGGCCGGTTAAGGCGCGACGGAGCATCACGCTCCGTACCGTAGTGGAGATTATTGCCGACGATGTTGCCTGTCGTTTCCCCGACCTTCGTTTCGCTGCCCGCCCGCCTGTTGCGGGGCATCCGCCCCTGCCTGTCGGGCCTGTGCCTCTCCACCGCGCTGGTCGCGACCGCCGTCCAGCCGCTCGGCGCGCAGACGGTGGACGAGGATGCGATGGACGTCCAGTCGCAAGGCCTTAACCTGCCCAAGGACCTGACCGTCTTTGGCAAGAGCGATCCCAACGTCCGCAAGGCGACGGCCATCGTCAACGGCCGCATCATCACCGGCACCGACGTCGATCAGCGCCTCGCCCTCATCATCACCGCCAATGGCGGCAAGGTGTCGGATGAGGAACGGGAGCGGCTGCGCGTGCAGGTGTTGCGCAACCTGATCGACGAGACGCTGGAGATTCAGGAAGCCGCTGCCAACGACATCAAGATCGCGCCCGAAGAAGTGAACCAGAGCTATGAGCGGGTCGCGGGCAATTTCCGCCGCTCGCCCGCTCAGTTCGACGAATATCTGCGCAGCCAGGGCAGCAGCGCCGCCAGCATCAAGCGCCAGATCGAGGGCGAACTGGCGTGGAGCCGCCTCCAGCGCCGCAACATCCAGCCCTTCGTCAACGTGTCGGAAGAAGAAGTGAAGGCGGTGATCGATCGCCTGAACGCGGCCAAGGGCAGCGACGAATTCCGCCTCGGCGAAATCTATCTGTCGGCGACGCCCGAAAATCGCGAGCAGATCATCGCCAACGCGCGCAACATCATCGAACAGATTCGCAAGGGCGGCAGCTTCCAGGCCTATGCCCGGCAGTTTTCCGAAGCGTCGACGGCGGCGGTCGGCGGCGACCTGGGCTGGATCCGGCCCGCCCAGCTTCCCGCCGAACTGGCGCAGGCCGCGACCGAGATGCAGGTGGGCCAGATCGCCGGTCCGATCGAAACCGTCGGCGGCGTGTCGATCCTCTACGTCATCGACAAGCGCAAGGTCCTGACCGCCGATCCGCGCGATTCGCTGCTCAGCCTCAAGCAGCTGTCCGTCCTCTTCCCGCAGGGCACGACCAAGGAACAGGCGAGCGCCAAGGCCGCCAGCTTCGCCGCTGCCGTCAAGGAAATCAAAGGCTGCGGTCAGGCGAACGAGGTCGGCGCACGCGTCGGCGCGGACGTGGTCGACAATGACAATGTGAAGGTGCGCGACTTGCCGCCGCAGCTTCAGGACATCCTTATCAACCTTCAGGTGGGCGAAGCGACGCCGCCCTTCGGCTCGATCACCGACGGCGTGCGCGTGTTGGTGGTATGCGGCCGCGACGATCCGCAGTCCGCCGGCGCGCCCAACGCCGAACAGATACAGGCGCAGCTGGAGGAAGAACGGGTCAACAAGCGGGCGCGCATCTATCTGCGCGATCTTCGCCGCGATGCCGTCATTGAATATAACTGACGCGCCCCTGCCCGCGCCCTTCGCCGTCTCGCTCGGTGATCCGGCGGGCATAGGCCCGGAAATCGTCGCCAAAAGCTGGGTGATGCGGGAGGCGCGCGGCCTGCCGCCCTTCTTCGCGGTGGGCGATCCCGCCTCGCTGCGCGCGGTCTGGCTCGGCCCGATCCAGTCGATCGCCGCGCCGGAGGAAGCGGCCGGCGTCTTCGCGTCCGCCCTGCCCTGCCTCCAGGTCGCTGACGCAGGGCCGGTCACGCCCGGCAGCCCGACCATCGATGGCGCGCGCACCGCGCTGGAGGCGCTGGAGGTGGCGGTCGGCCTCGCCCGCTCCGGTTCCGCCGCCGGCATCGTCACCGCGCCGGTGGGCAAGGAGCAGCTCTACAGCGTCGGCTTCACCCATCCCGGCCAGACCGAATTCATTGCCGAACGCTGCGGCGTCGCCCCGCACAACGCGGTCATGATGCTTGCCGGCCCGTCCTTGAAGGTCGTGCCGATCACCATCCACATCCCCCTGGCCGATGTATCGGCCGCGCTCAGCATCGACCTGATCCGGGCGCGGGCGCTTATCACGGCCAGGGGTTTGCAGCGCAGCTTCGGCATTGCCCGCCCCCGCCTGGTCGTCGCGGGCCTCAATCCCCACGCGGGGGAAAACGGCGCGCTCGGCCGGGAGGAGATCGACGTGATCCGCCCCGCGATCGAACTGTTGCAGGAGGACGGGCTGGACATTGTCGGCCCGGTTGCGGCCGATGGCATGTTCCACGCCCGCGCGCGGGAAAATTACGACGCGGCGCTCTGCATGTACCACGATCAGGCGCTGATCCCCATCAAGACGCTGAATTTCGACGAAGGCGTCAACATGACGCTGGGCCTGCCGATCGTGCGCACTTCGCCGGACCATGGCACCGCCTTCGGCATTGCGGGGAAGGACGTCGCCAATCCCGGCGCGATGATCGCCGCGCTCAAGATGGCCGCCGAATCCGCCCGCGCCCGCCTCCTCCATGGCTGACATGGCCCCGGCGCCAAGGTCAGCCCTGCCGCCGCTGCGCGACGTCATCGCGCGCCACGGCCTGGCCGCCAGCAAGGCGCTGGGGCAGAATTTCCTTCTCGACGAACAGCTGCTCGACCGTATCGCCGCCATTCCCGGACCGCTGGAAGGCCAACCCGCTTTCGAGGTCGGCCCTGGTCCCGGCGGCCTCACCCGCGCGATCCTGCGGGCCGGCGCGCGGCTGGTCGCGGTGGAGCGCGACGATCGCTGCCTTCCCGCGCTCGCCGAAGTGCAGGATGCCTTTCCCGGTCAGCTCCGCGTCATCGCCGGCGACGCGATGCAGGTCGACGCGCGCGCGGAGGCAGGCGACGGCGCGCACATCATTGCCAACCTGCCCTATAATGTCGGCACCCCGCTGCTGGTCGGCTGGCTCTCCGCCGACTGGTCGCCGCTTCCCTGGTGGAACAGCCTGACGCTCATGTTCCAGATGGAGGTCGCCGAACGCATCGTCGCGAAACCCGGAACGGATCATTATGGCCGGCTCGCCGTCCTGTCCCAGTGGCGCAGCGACGCGCGCATCGCGATGAAGGTTCACCGCAGCGCCTTCACCCCGCCGCCCAAGGTCATGTCTGCGGTGGTGCACCTGACGCCCAAGTCCGCGCCTGAAGGGGTCGCGCTCAGGCATCTGGAGCGCCTCACCGCCGCCGCATTCGGCCAGCGCCGCAAGATGCTGCGCCAGAGCCTCAAGGGCCTGCCAGGCGCACTGGATGCGCTGGCGCGGGTCGGCATCGATCCGCAGCGCCGCGCGGAAACGGTCAGCGTCGAGGAATTTGTCGAAGTGGCGCGGATTTTAGGCCGTTGACCGGCGGTCTCGAAAAATTCCCGTTCCCCGGCGCATTGAGGCGCTAGCCCATGCCGCGCCTGATCCTGTTCAACAAACCCTATGACATGCTGTCGCAGTTTACCGACCGGAACAGCCCGACGACGCGCGCCACCCTGTCGGACTGCATCGCCATCCCGCACGTCTATCCCGCCGGCCGGCTGGACCGCGACAGCGAAGGGCTGCTGCTGCTGACCGATGACGGCCGGCTCCAGGCGCGCATCGCCGACCCGAAGTTCAAGCTGCCGAAAACCTATCTGGTCCAGGTGGAAGGCGATGTGACGGACGATGCGCTCGCCACCCTGCGCGGCGGCGTCCTGCTGAAGGACGGCATGACCCGCCCGGCGCAGGCGGAGCGGATCGACGCGCCCGACATCTGGCCGCGCGATCCGCCGATCCGGGTGCGCCAGACCGTGCCGGACAGCTGGATTCGCCTTACCATCCGCGAAGGCCGCAACCGTCAGGTGCGGCGCATGACGGCGGCCGTGGGCCACCCCACGCTGCGGCTGGTGCGCTGGTCGATCGGGGACTGGACGCTCGCAGGCCTCTCACCGGGCGCGTGGCGCGAGGACGCTGCTTGACGGCCAAGGCTGGGATCGCCGGCAAAGACCGGCGCCAGCCCTCAGCATATTGCCAACGCCATGCGCGCGACCATGCGCGCTCGCTTATTGCGTCTCGGTCGGCACCTTGTTCGGGGCGGGCACCGCGGACTTGTCGGTCATCGCCACGGCGGGCGGCCCTTTCTGGATCGCGGCGGACAGCCTGGTCACCGGCGCGCAATCGGCCTTGCACAGCTTCTGCGCCTGCGCCAGCACCTCCTTCGCCCGCGCCACCGCGCCCTTCTCCATCATCGCCTCGCCCTGACCCGCAAGCGCCACGACATCGGTGGGGTCGAGCAACAGCGCTTCCTTGTACAGCCGGATCGCCTTGCCCTGCAGCCCCTGCGCGCGCGCAACCTCCGCCAGTTCGACATAGGCGGCACGATTGCGGGGATCGACCGCCAGCGCGCTTTCCAGCGCATCGGTCGCACCGTTCAAGTTACCGGCCCGATGGGCTGCCTCGCCCGCCTTCTGCCATTCGATCGACTGGGGATTGATCTGATTGTCGGGCTTCTGGCTGAGACCGACGCTGGACACGGTGGCCAGAACGGCGGCAAGGGCAATCGAGGCAGGGGTAAAACGCATCACTAACTCCGGCCATGTTTCAGGCGTTGATTCTCGATCCTCGCGATTTTGCAGCCGCTTGTCCATGGTCGATTATGACGGCTTCCGGCGCATCCGCGCGAAGAAGAAGCCGTCCGTCCCGTCATGGCCGGGCGTCAGCAGCCATCCCGCCCCGTGCGCCCGCCCGACCGGCAGCGCCGCCGGCTCGGCCGTCCACCCCACATTGCGGCTGATGAAAGCGTCCACCTGATCGCGCCCCTCCCGATCCGTCAATGCGCATGTGGCATAGACCAGCGCGCCGCCGGGCGCCACCAGCGGCGCGGCGAAATCCAGTATCCGCGCCTGCTCGGCCACCAGCCGGTCGAGCCGCGCCGGGGTCAGCCGCCAGCGCGCTTCGGGATTGCGCCGCCAGGTTCCCGTGCCCGAACAAGGCGCGTCCACCAGCACCATGTCGGCCTGTCCGGTCAGCCGCTCCAGCCCCCGCGCCTCATGATTTTGATCGATCAGCCGCGTTTCGATGAAGGTTGCGCCTGCCCGCTGCGCCCGCGGCTCCAGCCGGGCAAGGCGCGAGCGGATCGTATCGGCAGCGATCAGCGTCCCGCGCCCTTCCATCGCGGCGGCCAGCGCCAGCGTCTTGCCGCCCGCCCCGGCGCACAGGTCGATGGCGATCATGCCCGGCCGCGCCTCGCACGCCGCAACGATCAACTGGCTGCCCGCATCCTGCACCTCGACCAGGCCGTCCTTCCATGCGGCCGACTGCTCGACGGGAAAGCCTTCGGGCAGGCGCAGCGCGTCGGGCACGCCGGCGACCGGCTCTGCCTCCGGTAAAAGCGGCAGGACAGCCGCCGGCTCCGCTTTCAGCCGGTTGACGCGCAGGTCCACGGGCGCCCGCCCCAGCAACGCGTCCTGCTCTACGTGAGCCGCCAGCAGCGGCGCGAGCCAGCCAGGCACAGACCCGCCCTGCGCCCCCGCCTCTCCCGGTTCGATCGGCAGCGGCGCGTGCGGCGATCCGTCGAACAGCGCGGCGACGTCCGGCCGCTCCAGCGCCAGCCCGATCATCGCCGCCCGTCCCGTCTCCGGTCGCTCGCCAGCGCGGCGGATGGCGTCATAGACATGATCCCGCACCGCCCGGCGGTCACGCGACCCGGCGTAGCGCCGCTCCTTGAAATAGCGCGCGATCAACGTGTCCGCCGCCGGGCCGCCATCGCGCGCCGACGCAATGATCGCGTCCAGCAAGTCGATCGCGGCCTGTATGCGGGCGGCGGGCGTCATGCCGCGCAGCCCTTAACGCGTCGGATAATTGGGCGCTTCCCGCGTGATCGTGACGTCATGCACGTGGCTTTCCGACAGCCCGGCGTTGGTGATCTGCACGAAGCGCGCGCGCTCCTGCAGGTCCTTGATCGTGCGGCTGCCGGTATAGCCCATGGCCGCCTTCACGCCGCCGACCAGCTGGTGGATGACATCCTTGGCCGGCCCCTTGAACGGCACCTGCCCCTCAATCCCTTCGGGCACCAGCTTCATCTGGTCCTTGATGTCCGCCTGGAAATAGCGGTCGGCGCTGCCCCGCGCCATTGCGCCGACACTGCCCATGCCGCGATAGCTCTTATAGGCACGGCCCTGGTAGAGGAACGTCTCGCCCGGCGCTTCGGCCGTTCCGGCGAGCAGCGACCCCACCATGACACAGCCAGCGCCCGCGGCCAGCGCCTTGGCCACGTCGCCCGATGTGCGAAGCCCGCCGTCGGCAATCACCGGAACGCCTTGCTTCGCCGCTTCCTCGGCGGAATCCATGACAGCGGTCAGCTGCGGCACGCCCACACCCGCGACGACGCGCGTGGTGCAGATGGACCCCGGCCCGATGCCCACCTTCACGCAGTCCGCGCCCGCGCCGATCAGCGCCTTGGTCGCCTCGGCCGTGGCGACATTGCCCGCCACGACCTGCACATGGTTGGACAGCTTCTTGACCGCTTCCACCGCGACGGCGACCTGCTTGCTATGGCCATGCGCGGTATCGATGACGATCAGGTCGCACTCCGCGTCGATCAGCGCCTTGCTGCGCTCCAGCCCCTGTTCGCCCACCGTGGTCGCGGCGGCGACGCGCAGCCGGCCGGCATCGTCCTTGGTCGCCTGGGGGTAAGTGACGGCCTTCTCGATATCCTTGACGGTGATGAGGCCGACGCAATGATAGGCATCGTCCACCACCAGCAGCTTCTCGATCCGCCGCTGGTGCAGCAAGCGACGCGCCTCGTCCTGTCCCACCCCGGCCTTGACCGTGGCCAGATTGTCCTTCGTCATCAGTTCGCTGACCGGCTGCTCGGGATTTTCGGCGAAGCGGGTGTCGCGATGAGTCAGGATGCCGACCAGCTTGCCCGACTGTTCCACCACCGGAATGCCGCTGATCTTGTGCCGCTGCATCAGCATCTGCGCGTCCGCCAGCGTGGCGGTGGGCAGGATGGTGATGGGATTGACCACCATGCCGCTCTCGAACCGCTTGACCGCGCGCACCGCGTCCGCCTGCTCCTCGACGGTCAGGTTCCGGTGCAGCACGCCGATGCCGCCCAGCTGCGCCATCACGATTGCCATGTCGGCCTCCGTCACCGTGTCCATGGCGGACGACAGGATCGGGATGTTGAGCTTGATCTGGCGCGTCACATAGGTCGACGTGTCCGCCTGGCTTGGCAGCACATCGGATTCGCCGGGCTGCAACAGCACGTCGTCAAAGGTGAGGCCAAGGCGGATGTCCATGGAAAAGGGCCACTTTCTTCTGTGGAACGCACCGATAACGCTGGCGGGTCCCGGGGATTTGTGGCGGCCCATGTAACCACTTGCGCGGCCCACGGCCAGACCCCAGGGCGCATTTTGTTGCACCTGCGTCGGGGGCGGTGACGAAAGCGTCCTCCCGCCCGCCTGCGCCTGTCAGGCGATCGCCGCGGACGTTTCGCACAGCGCCTTGAACTGCGCCATCATCTGTCCCCATCCGGCCTCGAAGCCCATCTCCTCGTGCCGCGCCTTGCCCTCCGCGTCCCAATGCCGCGCGGTCGCGGTGAAACGGGTGCCATCATCCTGCGCCGCAAAATCCCAGATCGCCGTCAGGAACGGCGCCTGCGGAATCCATCCCGCGCGAAAGGCGTCGGTGGTCACGACCCGCCTGCCCGGAACCACCTCCAGGAACACGCCCTCCATGGGGCCGGTCTCCTCGCCATCGGGGCCGAACATCTGCACCGCGCTGCGGCCGCCGGGGCGCATATCCTCTTCGATCACCTCGGCCCGCCAGGGCTTGGGGCAGAACCATTGGTCCTTAAGGTCGGTCCACACTTTCCAGCAGATTTCGGGCGGCGCGGCGACCAGGCAGCTCACCGACAGTTCGTGGATCTCGTCGCTCACACGCTCTCTCCCTCGAAAGCCGCCTGCATGGCGGCGCTATCCAGCTTCTGCATCGTCATCATGACCGCCATCATCCGGGCGATGCCCGCCCGGTCGCCGCTGCGGTAATTGGCCATGATGCCGCGCGTCGCCAATTGCCAGGACAGGCCATATTTGTCCTTCACCCATCCGCACGGTCCCGGCGATCCGCCATCGGCGGTCAGCGCGTCGAAATAGCGGTCCAGTTCCGCCTGGTCCTCGCACGTGACGGACAGCGACACCGCTTCGTTGAAGGTGAAGTGCGGCCCGCCGTTCAGCGCCTGGTAGCTCTGGCCGCGCAGCGTGAATTCGACCAGCAGCACCCGGTCTTCCGGCACAGGCGCGGGCGTCGGATTATCCTGCGGATAATGGCTGATATGGTCCACAGACCCGCCGAACACCGACACGTAAAAGCGCGCCGCTTCCTCCGCCTGCCCGTCGAACCAGAGGCAGGGCACGATCCTGTCCGTCATGCCTGCCCCCTGCCGCCGACCAGCGCGAACATCGCGCCCTGTGGATCGGCCGCCTGGATGATCCATCCGCCGCCCGGCACCTCCATCGGCCCATTGAGCACCTGGCCGCCGCCCGCCTGCACCTTGGCGACCGCTTCATCGATGTCGCCCACGACGAAGTAGAACAGCCAGACGGGCGCCGGCACTTCCTTGGGCCGGGGCATGATGCCGCCGGTCATGCTCTGGAAATCGGTCCCGCCGGTCTGGGACACCAGCTGGTAGGAACCCATCTCGCCCATGTCCATCGCCTCGCCCCTCGTCCAGCCCAACTGTCCGGTGTAGAAGGCAAGGTCGCGGTCGAAATCGCCGCTGTATAGTTCGTGCCAGCCGACATGACCCGGCGCCATCGGCGGCGCGGGCTCCATCCCGTCCGGGCTGTTGCCCCTGAGCAGCATGAAGACCGCGCCGCCCGGATCGCTCATCACGGCGAAGCGGCCCACGCCCGGAATATCCTCGGGCGCGCGCATCACCTTGCCGCCCGCCGCGCTCAGCCGCGCCGCATCGGCGTCGACATCGGCCGATCCGACATAACCGCCCCACCAGGGCGACATGCCGCATTGCTTGGCTTCGGCCGGGATCGCCATCACCCCGCCCATCGCGCCCGCGCTGCCGGACAGGACATGATAGGGGTCGTCCGTCCGCTCCCCGCCGAAGGGTTGCGATGTCCAGCCGAGCACGTCGCCATAGAAGGCGAGCGCGGCCTGCGGATCGCTGGTCATCAATTCATACCAGAAGAATTTTCCGGTCGGATCAGCCATCGGTCCTCTCCCTTCCTGTCAGGCGCTGGCGTCGACCAGCACCTC
>Ga0315899_10004798_pt1 | contig 14579 bp, 17 predicted proteins | sample LakEriMetagenome_2_FD_203518 | JGI IMG/M metagenome (GOLD analysis project Ga0315899, IMG submission 203518) | Freshwater fungal communities from buoy surface, Lake Erie, Ohio, United States - Buoy 4 MA112 | ecosystem: Environmental > Aquatic > Freshwater > Lake | place: USA: Lake Erie, Ohio... | reverse complement strand
ACTTGTTTTCCGTTGGCTCCAACGACAGGCACGCACTGACCGTTAGGTAAAATGAAATAAAAATGAACGAAAAACAAAAATTAAATACTTGTTTTCCGTTGGCTCCAACGACAGGCACGCACTGACCGTTAGGTAAAATGAAATAAAAATGAACGAAAAACAAAAATTAAATACTTGTTTTCCGTTGGCTCCAACGACAGGCACGCACTGACCAGTAGTAAAAGCACCGATCTCCTTGGACGCTTGTGCTGCGGTACGCACAAGTGTCAAAAGAGAACTACTAGGGGAACAAAAGAGACCTACTAACATTAGCGTGCCTGAGCGAGATGTGGCAGTGGGCTCGAAGATGCACAGGCCCAAAAGACCTTGCCACGTGCCTCTGACCACCTGTGTATATATATGTATTACACACGTAACCTCCTCTGCGTTAAAGTAAGTAGAGCAAGTAAAGTGAGGACAGATGTGCATGCACGTCACACAGTCATTCTAAGTCACCGAGGAGGAGGAGGAGGAGGAAGAAGAAGAAGAGAAGGAGGAGGATTTATTCGTATCAAACGATAGTAGGTCTCTTTTGTTCCTCTAGTAGGTCTCTTTTGACACTTGTGCGTACCGATACTATATAGAGGGACCCCGGGGCGCAATCTATGTCTCGGTCAATCTAAGTCACAATCAAGATTTGTTGTACCTGGCATGGGGCGCAAGAGTCTTTCGGCTCCGACTATCTTTAGTCTACTGCAATACTAAAAATAAGCCCCTGCAAGCGAGTGCTTCTCCGATCAATTTTTTGTACCTGGCATGGGCCGCAAGAGTCTTTCGGCTCCGCGTAGCAACACCTATAAGTGTGTTATAGGGGTGTATAAAGTAGTAGTGCTTCAAAAGTCTGTCGCCTCCGCGTGGCAGCAAGGGATGTCGTGTGTCTTACGACTGTAGTAGGTCTCTTTTGACACTGTACTAGGTCTCTTTTGACACAGCAAGTGATGTCGTGTGTCTTACGAGTTGCTACTGGAGTCGTGTGTCACGAGTCTTGCTGTATATAGGCTTCATTACAAATATTACACACACACACACACACACACACACACACACACACACACACACACACACACACACATTGGTTCCAGTGGGTTTTGCAAACCCAGCTCTGCCAGCTCCAAGCACAAAGATTGCCACGTCACGCGCTCGGCAAAAGACAGGTCAGCAGCAACGAGTGCACACTTCACACACAAACAATGAAGCTCAGAAGCTCAGAGCAACAAGGTACAGGACAGCACCCATTTGTTTTTTCGCACAGCCTCGAACGCCGTGCCGAGGTCAAGGTCGAAGCCGGCTGCATACTTTGGAAATACTTGTACTGATATTTGCAGTATCCGTCTGCGTCTCCTCCGTCTGTATTGACACTTTCTCCTTCTCGGTAGTCCGATGGGGTGTCCGGCGATAGTTGTGCTCTGACGGAGCTTCTGTTCCGCAGACACGTCAGCAAATGGATACGGATGATGGAACCCAGTGAGAGAATACTGTTAGGGTTTGGGCTTTAGAGTTTGGGCTTTAGGGTTTAGGTGATGAGAGCATTCTGTTAGAGCGCTCCGAGTGTAGTACTAAGATAGCGCAAGATAGCATTAGGGTTTAGGGTTTAGGGTTCAGGGTTCAGGGTTAGTGTTACGCTGCAAGTCGTGTTCGAAGTATTAGCAATAATAAAGAGCAACTGTTGACATAGGTGTCTGGCAACTTACTACCAAGCAACTCGCTGAGACCCAGCTATGGCTGTGACAGTACCGTTTGCAGGACGCGCAAAGCGGACCATCGGCCTCATATGTCATCATAGAGTACAAGTATGGTCACTAGTATCTTTTGCAGAGTGTACACGTGTATGTAGTCGGCAGAGTATCAGAGTATACATGCGCACTGCAGTAGATACTCTGAAGAGTGTACCCTGATCATACACATACTCAGCGGAGTCTCCGCTCACTGGACAGAACCAGACAAGATACTCGGAAGAGAATACAGAGAGCCAGCAGAGAATATCCCCCGCTTACTGGACTGAAGCGGCAGCATCAACACAGAACATGCCCCACATGCCGCAAAGAGCCACCTCAGAGTGATTACGAAGCAGAGTGCGACCACGCGCCTGGACACCATTTGACGCGCAAAACCGTTCGCCATCTGCGAGATAACCAACGGCCCGTTAAAACAAACCTCAGCCTCGAAAACCAGTTTGATTGGTGCGGAGGGGGCTCTTTGCAAACGCAAACGACACTTGCTAATGCCGCGCACATCCACATATTGCAGGCCCACCGTCCGCAGACGGCGGGCCTGCGAGATCAATATCAAGCAGGCACGTGACATTCTCGAAACCCCACTCTATTCTCATGTGATGTGTGCATTCACGCCGCCTAAAGGGCCCCGAGGGGAAGGAGAAATATCCCATTTCACAATCACAATCCCAATCACAAGGCTTCTAAGACTAAAGCACTGACTTTTTCCCCTTGGCAGCAGCCTCCCTCGCATGCCTCTCTTCACAACCGTCGGTGGTGACTTGGTTTGCACCTACACCGCCGCTTGTCCGCGCTCTTCCGCTTATCCCAACGAGGCTACAGGAAGGGACATGTGGGGGAGAACTAATATTGCACGTGTCGGGCGGGCCCTCGCATGCCGCGGTGGACCTGGGGATTAGCTGGCAGACAGGTCGCTACGCCCATGCTGCAACATCTGTAACGCATGGGCCGATTGCAAAGGGTGCACTTCACATTATATTGAAAATAAAAGAGGAGGACGCGGCAGGCTGGGGCACAAGGACATGGAATGCAGAAAACCACCGCAGCTTGTGTCAGCATCCATGGGTGTGCGCATCATCCAGATGTCGGCTGGCGCGGCGCACACCGCTGCTCTCTTTGTCGACGGTGCTCTCGTGATGTTTGGAGCAGCAGGAGCAGCAGGCTTTGGGCAGCTTAGCCTTGGTGATAGTGACAGATAGGCGGTCAAGGTCAGAGCCCACCTTCATTCCTGCTCGCTCTCTTGCTTCCGATAATGGCCTGGGAAAACCTGGAAGAGAAGGACAAGGTGGCGGCGGCGGAGGTGTGGTGAGGTGGATCTGGTTGTGCTACTGAGGTGGCCGACGTATCCTGTAGGGACAGACACTCTGCGGCGGTGAGCCTTGGTGCTTGGATGTACTTGAGGGGGTTCAGTTCGAGGGGCGATAGACGTAGAGCCTACAGAGCCAACATTTGTGTCCCCTCATTTCATCATGGGTGCTCGTGTGTTGGGGGTCACGTGCGGGACAGGCAACACAATTGTTGCTACGGCAGGGTGGGGGTTGGGAGTGCGTAGAAACACGATCCGGACATGCAAAAGTTGCACAATCCACTTGCAGGATGTGCGAATTTCAGCTCCTGTGTCTGTAGTATCATTCAATACGACCAACCTCTCCACCTCCCCCCATGTGATTGAATACGAATAACCCCCCCCTCCCCTCCCCCCCCTGTGGTTGCTGTGAGCTGCTGTGGCGCGAGATACCGTGAGCGAGATAATGAGCTGCCTTGTGCCACATGGACCCTCCAATGGTATTCAATAAATGATGCAGCCTAAGGAGTAAAAAAACTCCCAAGCTCGTCTCTCGACACCTTGCCCTTAAGAGCCCTCCCCTGATCCACTTGTGTGCCCGTGGAGGGCACACAAGGACACGCTGGCCGCGGCTCGTACAGTGTAGCGCAAGCCATCCCCGGTAAGTTATGATTGATTTATTACAGAATGAAACTCAGGTCGCTCATCGCCCTCTCCTCGGATAGCCAGGAGGCATGCCGCCCTCACCACTCACAGTATACAGAGGCATAGAAAGAAGGCCTAGAGAGAGGCATCGAGAGAGGCATAGAGAGAGGCATAGAGAGCAGTCACAGCATCACCACAGCGTATCCACTGCGGTTTAGAGGTTAATGAATTGAGTACCAATAAAAAACACACTCTCTCACAGCATCACCACAGCGCCCCCAGGCTGCGGTCCAGGCCGCCGCGGCCCACGAGCTCGTCCGAGCTTCGCGCGAATGTTCGAAATTTGCGACAGGGTCAGACCGCTCTGCGTCAATGCACCGTGATGAAGAATCTGCACGTGCACCATAGCATCACGTCAAATCACGCTCATTGCGTGTTTGTACAGAAGAAGGACACGACGAGAGCGCAGTAGAACCTGGATATCGCTCAAGCCCGCGTCAATCATGTTCAGAACTCGCCTCACATGCTTCTCCTTGTCTTGAGCTGCCCCCTCGCCGTTGGTCGACATCTCGGGGGGGGGGGGCTGTGCCTGTAGCCAAGGCGGCGGCGCTGTGGTCTGCTGTTGTTGCTGATGTTGGGCATGGAGCAGCGGCGTCATATGCTGCTGCCCGAGGAGTCGATGGCGCTCATCGCTGCTAGGCGCCGCCCCGTGCTGCCTGCCGCACCAAGAGAGAGCAAACGAGGACATCAGATAGGAGGAGCAATCGAGCGCACAGGCCACAGAACAGCAGGTGCGAGAACCTGGCTGAAGTGGGCACAGCGTGAAGGACGCGGGGGGTGGGGGACGTGGGAGGTCTGCCGTTATTTCCTGCCATTCCCCCTCCTTGCTCCTTTCTTGCCTCCCGCTCCAATCCCCTCCCCCCCCCCGCTGGACTCCAAGGCACGGGCTTCACCCACGTCCCCACCACCTCGGAGCTGCAAGCGGGGCTAAGGCATTCTAGTCTATGCCTGGGTAGCGTGGGCAAGGCACTGGAAAACGAAGTATCGAAGCCCATATGTTCGTGGGAGGTAAGAACTTCGAGACTGCGCTGGTCCGCAGGCGCATTTAGCACTTTTTGCACTTCTTGCAGGTCTCGTTGCAACGAGTAAAGTTCTTGCACTTCTTGCAGGTGGACATTCCAGTTTGCACCGAAGGGCCTCCTTGCAGGACTCACTTGATTCGTCAACCTGCAGACAATTTGCATTCCACGGTTCGTGAACGGTCAGTGGGCGCAGCATGCCTCAGCCCCACCACGAAAATTTCATTTCGGCGGAAATGCACCGCCAAAACCAGGGTTACAGCGCTTACAGAAGGCGTGATGTAGAGCCTCTGTGACCTTGCCTGTCGAAGACACGGGGGAGAACTGGGAGCACAAACGTTCTGCACTCTTATTTTTAACTACACAAAGTTGAGACTGTCTAGAGTACAAGCAGCGGTCAAGCTTCTTGTACTTGGGGTTGAATCATCAAATTTGTCCGGTCAGCCGCCGCTAACCCCCGGGGTCAACAGGGGCGGAATATGCGTACATACACGCCCCATTGCTGGGCGATTACCTTATGATAGGACAATATATAATTGGACAATCGACAATACCTTGTGAAAGGACGGTATATATCATGTGCAGACAGAGCAGCCTTTCCTCCTCCTCCACCGGGTGGAGGAAAGGCTTCTCCGTCTGTATCATATATATTGTCCATAGGACTATATATAATATGATGTACAGACGGAGCAGCTTTCCTCCACCCCGATGTCAGTAGTGAGAAAAGGCAGTGCAAAATAAAGGGCAGGAAAGAGGTACATACCCGAGTGCAGCCCTTACAGCCTGTTCACGTTGGGAAATCACATCAAGCGCGTGTCCGTGAGCGCTACTGCCGACAAATGAATCACCCTTCAATGCATGCTCGGCGCTGAACTTGTTTGGCCGTTCAAGGTGGATGTCACCACCATTCTCCTGCACAGATGCAAGCACTTCGGCGCGCCGATCGGGCACCATACGTGATGAGGATTCTTTCTCTGCTTTATGCAACTCTGCTTTATGCTCTTGCAGGCTTTGCCTCACTCCTGTACTTTCCTCGTGATTGTTGATCTCCGACTGCGACGGAGCTAAGAATCCAAAGGTGCTCTTCAGGATTGACGAAATACCGCCAAAATTCGGCGGCTCCTCATCTCTGGGTGCCCTCGAGCCCTCGATCCGCCTCGACAGGTCGTGGAGATGCTCGAGGTCTTGGCGAGCTTGTGCGATCTGGCTATACAGCAGCTCTTTCTCGTCACGCAATCCTTTCAATGTTCGCTGCAGCTCTCCCTCCCGTTCACGTACCCGTTGCTCCTGCTTGTCATTGAGATGCTCGAGGTCTTGGCGAGCTGGTACGATCTCATCTAGACTGTTGTCCACCTCGCGCACAGGGCCAGGCCCATTCAGTATAGCATGTACTACTTCACGGATGCCATTGACGCCACCGGTCCACAAGTTATCTGCACGCGCATGTACCGCTCTCTCCTCACATGTGTCCTGACGCCAGGAGGTGGGTTTGAAGGCATCTACTGTGCCCAAGACATCACGAACTCTTTCGAGCGCCAATGTGCGCCCCGGACTGTGCTCCCGATGGGAGGCATTACTTGTCGATGATGGCTGTACTTTCAGGTGACTAGGCACGGCAAGTGTGGGGGCAGGACTTGTCAGCGATGATAACACTTTGTCTAGGTCCAAATGAATCATTCTTGCTACGGCTTCCACCTCCGACGCATCGGGCGCAGCATCTTCCTTCGACGCATCGTGGTTAGTGGGAGGCTTGTTAGGCAAAGAGCGCATCCTGAATGCGGTATTGAATCTGCGCCAGGAGGCCTCCTCGCTGTGGTGCAGGGTGAATGACTGCCACAGAGCAGAGAGGTAGGCCGATGCCTGGCGCAAAGGCTCTCCCGTCAAGACGGGCGAGCGGATAATGTCGACAAAGAGAGGAGTGCCATTGCGCATGATGCCCATGTTCATGCGTGTGAAGCAGGGCCCCCGCAGCAGTGCTGGAGCGTCGGCATTGCACACACTCTGACCGTCCACTGTCTCAATCCGGTCGCCTTCCCTGAGCGCGTGCTCAATTTCACCATGGGCAATAGAGCTTTGCATCGAGGCGTGTGCGGCACCGAGCCAGGCACCCCCCCCGACCTTGACCGTCTCCACGTGCCACACCGTGTCCCCATTGCCCTCGGATACGACAGCGCCTACTGAGCCCAGCGAGTCTGCTTGCTGCCGGGTCTGCACGCCGTGGTCTGCACTGTGCAGCACCCACACACCAATGTCTGGTGCGTGACTGCTGGACGCGGGCTGCACGCGGATGTGGATTAGCCGCCCCTCTCCAACGCTCATGAGCAGCGACACCACCTCAATCGCCTGCATGCCCTCGCACGACACATCGTCTACCGCGACGATGCGGTCGTGGAGTGCCAACCTGCCCGAAAGCGCCGCGGGGCTCAACGGTGCAATGCTTTCAATGCACATTGATCCCGTGTCGTCCTCATAGAGCCCAATCCCAAGGCCCATTGGCTCTATTGGCTCCCCGTGCCGAGCGCTCAAGATTGCATTGCCATCCTCCTCGATTGAGTCAACTTTGTACAGAATACACTTGAACAAAATCCGATTCGAAACGTCGCTAAAATCCAAATTACCCGAGGATTTTTTTTTTGTGTCATACGATCCATTGAACATGAGCAAGCTCCTTGCCGAGGCCCTCGATAACATCGACGACGCCGCCGCGTTCCTGCCGCTGGCCCTCTCAGCGCTCAGACCCAGCGGGAGGTCAGCTCTGCCCTCTGCGCGCGCGGTAGTTTCCGAATTGTTCTGCCCACTCGCTCACGAAGTTTGGGACGTTCGTACCACAGCAGACAGGCGCGCCAGTACGTGCGACACACGCGCGAAGGCACAGAGGTAGCTTTCGCGCTGAGGATAGGCCTCGGAAACGATCGGATCGAGTGGACACACAGCCTGCTTGCCAAGCTGAAGAATCCTTTCCGCAAACAGGTAAAGCGTCGCACAGTGGAGAGTCTGCGACCTGCGCACGTTGTGCTCGTCTGACAGCCGGGCCTGTGGTGACGGGGGGGGCGGACAGCGCGCAATGTTGGCCATCTCGCAAGTGCGACGAGTGCAACTTGGGCAAAAGACAGCAACCTTCAAGCTTAAACGGGAGAAGAAGAAAAGTGTGGGCGAAAAGTTTGAAGCACGATCGTTTTCCATTGTGACAAACAACCGCACCATCGACGTCGTTGCTCCTTCAGAAATGCACGCCCGGGTGTGTCCTCGAGTCCCGTCCTAGCTTTCTGTGACCTTGGCGTTGATGTGACAGAGCACTGCAGTCCGTTTTCACTCGTGCTTGCGGCTTGACTGCTTGCCCGGCGGTGCAGGTGTGGGTGCGAGCCCTGGAACTGCTGGTGCAGAAGTATCAGCGCGAAGGTAACTCATTCCAGACGTTTATCGAATCGCAGTGGGACCAGGCTGACACAGATGGTTCCGGTACCCTCACTCAAGACGAAGTTCTGCAGGTCTGCCCATGTCCATTTCACCGGCTTGCCTGCGTGCCCTGCAACTATTCCTCTTGCTTCTGATATTCGAGGTTGATGGAACGAACACTGTATTGTGGGATTCTGTTGGTTTTGGATTGCAGGTGCTACGCCTCATGAACATAAACTTCAAGAAGAAGTGGTTTCTCACTAAGTTCAACGAGTTCGACCTCGATAAGAGCAAGTCAATGGACAAGACCGAGTTCGCTCAATTTTCCAGGTGACAGAAAGCGACGATTGCACGTCTACTCCTTTTGGCGATTTTCACCCGTTTCGAGGCACAATTGTCAGGCGATCGCTTTAGATACATGCGGCAGTGACATAACTGAAGTTTTTTTGGGTTATGAGTAGGTCGCTGTTCAGTGATAGACCTGAAGTGGCGTGCATCATGCAAGAAATCAAGGCGATCAGCAAAGCGAATGGCGGTGCTCTGAAAACACTGGATGACCGCTTGACGCTGCATGAGTATTCCCTCTTCTGGAATACGTTCCAAAAATCGGAAGTCGACGATTACATGGATGAGGAAGCGGCAAAGAGCGTTTTCCAGCAAATTGTGGGCGACGAGACTGACTCAATAGACAAGATGGAATTTGCCATGCTTTTGGATGCCTCGGAGAATAGCGCGTTTGATCCAGCCCGGACTCAGCCTGGTTGTGGGCTGGACACTTTGGAAGCCTACATGTCGCAGCCCCTCAATCACTACTGGATCAACAGTAGCCACAATACGTATCTAACTGGCGACCAACTCCAATCATATTCGGATGTCCAGCAGTATGGATTCGTTTTGCAGCGCGGCGCGCGATGCGTGGAGCTCGATTGTTGGGATGGCGAAGACCACGAAAACCCGATTATTTTCCACGGCCACACACTGACCACCAAAATCAAGTTCCGGGATGTCATCGAGGAGATTAAAGAAGAGTCCTTTGGGCCTCCTGCAAATAATCCTTATCCTGTTATCATGTCAATAGAAAATCATTGCAGTCAAGCATATCAGGAGAAGATGGCCAAGATAGTGACTGAAATCATGGGGGAGTCGGTGTATCGTTACGATGCCTCCAAGCCATTTCCTTCCCCGGAGGACTTGAAATATAAGTTTTTGTTCAAAGCCGATATGCTCTCTCTCGGGGCCAAGGATGATGAATTGCTCGGGGACGCGGATGACTCAGAGAACGACGATGATGTTGCGTCAGAGCCCGTTGATCAGCCAGTTTTGAACAAATGGCCGGCCGAAGCAAAAAAAACTAAAGCCCCCTCGAAAACCAAATCGTCTGAAGGAACACCGAAAAAAAAAAATAAGGAGCATCATTACAAGATTGCCGAAGAGTGGTCGTGTCTCGTAGGCTTGCCAACGAACAAGGAGAAGAAAAAGCCGCTGCGCCAGATCATCGAAGGACTGAAGGGTCCTAGCTTTAAAATGCAATCCTACGCTGAAGGAGGGGCGCTAAAGATGTCGGAGAAGAATAGGGAGGATTTCGTTGAGTTCAACAGATATCTGTTGTCGCGCATATACCCATTCGGTGGACGAGTGGATTCATCGAACATGAACCCGATCCCGTTTTGGAGCGCTGGTTGCCATGCCGTTTGCCTCAATTTCCAGACAGGCGATGTAAGTTACCCCCTGATTTACCGCTCTGTAATCAAGAATGCTGGAATATTTGAACTAATTGTTGTGCGAAATGTTCCCAGCTTGGCATGAGCCTGAATCACGGCAAATTCCGCGAAAACAACAGCTTGGGCTACGTGCTCAAACATCCTTCGCAGCGGGCCACCGGGATCGCATCTTCGAGTTGCAGGTCTTTACAAATAGTTGTATCTTGTCTTCTTGATGTGTGTCACGACGGCTCAACTTTCTTTTGGCAGGCTGAAAGTTTGCATACTGTCGTGCCAGCGATTACCGGCGATGGACCTGAGTGACACTGATGATGTTTATGTGAGTCATCCTTTCTGCATGTCCATCCAAGTTGGCGACGTTAGTTATTTGGGCTAGGTTGGCGTTGCTTGCGAATGACTTGTTTGCGGATGCGGATGGTGACAGGTCCGCGTTGAAGTGCATGGTACGGGCACGGACTCTACAGGTTTGTGGGACTGATCTGCTTCAATGCTGAAGACGAATCGTTTGACTGATTGTGCTTTAGATGCTTAGGAACAATTCACAATTGACTCTTGTGTGTCGAATTGGAATCTAATCAGCGGGGGATCGTGCGTGTGCCGCTGATTAGATTCCAATCACACACGCACGATCCAAGATAACGATTCCAATCACACACGCTAGATTCCAATCGCACACGCACGATCCAAGATAACGGCTTCAACCCAACCTTCGGCGAGAAAGGGCAAGGAGAGACATTTACTTTTGATATCCAGGTTTGTGTTTCTGTCTCTATGCGTGTCCATGTGTATCTGTCTGTGTGTTTCTGTTTCTACGTGTTTCTGGCTCTGGCTGTGGTGTGAGCCTTTTGGTAAACGATTTGTACCCTTCGTGCAGGATCGAGAATCAGCAATGCTAAGATTTGTGGTCATGGATGAAGACATTTCATCGGGGGACGATTTCATTGGTCAATATTCCGTCCCTGTCACGTGCATACGAAAGGTTCTTTCTCGTATTTCACTGCATCGGGTGATTGTCTTGCTTGCTCTGGTCTGATGTGTCTCTGTCTTTGCTCGACAGGGATATCGACACCTGTCGTTGTTCGACAAGAACGACGTCATGTTGCCGCACGCTGGCGTTCTCTGCAGGTTTTTCTCGTGCTGACGTGCATGGAACGCGCATGAAAATTCTGTCATTGCCTCTACTGAATGGCCGAATGCAAGGCGTAGGCCCTGGATTTATTACTGCTTACCGTCCTAATTGTTCTGCTTCGGAACAGATTTGAGTTTGAGCCAATCCCAGACGCACAGTCGGAGGATAAAGGTGCCAAAAAGGCTTGAGAAGACGTCAGCATCTCGGCGGGTGGCTGCTTCTCGCGATGATTCTAACGCGGAGCAGGGACAACTCTCAAACCGCTCTGCCTTTTAATTTTGAGTCTCATGTACATATCTTAATCAAAACCATGCGAGAGTTCAAGCCAGAGATGAGTTTTCGGCAGCATGCTTGAGAGCGCGCTCAAGCATCTCTGTTGTAAGCGTGTCTTCGGGGCATATTCCGAGCGCCTTGTGGTAATAGTTGATAGCGGTATCGAAATTCCCAAGGAGGTGGTAAGTGAAGGCCATTGCGGTGTAGGTTGACGCCTTGTTTGGCTTGCACCGCAGAGCCCTGCTGTACATTTCCACCGCCTCATTCAGACGCTGCAGCTTGCGGTAGCAATGGCCCAGATTGAATAGCGAGGCCTCCACCGTCTCCGAGACTGTCTGCGAGACCAGATGCGCCTGCGACAGGTCCATCACTTTCTCGAAGGCTTCCGCAGCTTCTTCGTAGTTGCCCTGTAGGTAGCGGAGGACGCCTATCTCGTTGAAGACGAGCGGATCCAGCGCGCAAATGCTCAGCGTGTGGGTCAAAAACTGGTCCGACACTTGGAGGTTGCCCGTCTTGGCGTACTCCATCCCTATGCAAAGCGGTGGCAGGTGGCAACCAGAAAAAAAGCGCGAGGCGGTCCGATAGGCTGCGAGCGCTTGGTCACTTTCATCCTGTGCAGCAAAGGTATGCCCATAGCCCAACCAGGCCGGCGCAAAGTAAGGGTTGAGAGAGGTAGCTTTGAGGAAGTTGATACGCGCCTTCTCAAACTTGTTACAAAGGTAGTAGTAGCAGCCAACTGCATACCAGGCCTCGGCCGTGTCCGGGAAGCTGTCTACAAGGCGGTGGGCATCGATGAAGAGCTCTCGCGACGACTTGAGCTCCACCAACGACGACAAATGGTATGCGAGGCAGGCATGGGCGTGTGAATCAGCTTCCAGGATAGCCTGCGTGAGTTCGTGACACTTGGCAAAGTTGTTGTGGTAGTAGTGGAATTCGGCCACAATTGTCTTGGCATCCACGCTGTTGGCAAACAAGCTGCGCGCACGCACAATGGCGTCGGAGGAGGAGGAGGAGGACGCATCCCGTTTGCCTTGACTGCTGCTGCCGCTCTCGTCCATGTTATCGTCTTGCACCTCAGCGAGGGACAGCGGATGCTGGATGGCCAGGTCATACTTGTGGAGGCGAGCCCGGTACATACCTTTGAGCCACACTTGGCTCTCGCGGAAGCGCAGGGATGCTGACACACGTTCTCATAAGTCAGTGCCAATTTAATAGGTAAAGTCAGTAAATCAGGACTTTTGAGATTTTTCTTGCCTAGCAGTGCCCGTTGCTCCCCTGCCGACAACATGTGGCTATCCACCAGCTTTTCAAATGCTGCACGCCCATGGCCATGTCACCCCTCGTCGGAACCCCACATCCGCTCCCAACTCCCTGCAGCACGCGCCTCTAGCGCGCGCGCGCGCTCTCTCTCTCACTGAGCAGCCTCTCTCCTAGCATTCCCACTCCGCAACCCCCCTCCCCCATCATTCCGACCCTTGCACATGGCCGCGCGTGCGTGCTGGCGTAGATGTACTCACAGGCTGGAGTAGTAATCTACAGGGAAAACGCTCGTATATTACTACTAACTGGTGCCATCGTAGTCGTCGGGCACGCGACAAACGTTTCGCCTTGCTGCGCGTGAGCATGGCACAGGCTTTTTTTTCTTCTTCGTTTCTGTGCACAGAAACGAGCACGTTCTGTGCACAGGAACGAGCACGCTGACGCACCTTCGTAACACTTGACGTCACGGCGGAGGGCGTCTTGGTAACAGATGGCGGCCTTGATGCGGTTCTGTTGCATGTCGTAGACGCGGCCTCGCAGCAAACTCATGGCCGCGATAGGGTCGATCTCGTCCCCGCTCGCGTCTGTGTGTGTGTGTGTCGCGCGCGCGCAAAGTAGAGCCGCATCCACGTGCTTTTGTCAGAACCGTGCCCTGTCGGGAATCTCCGGCAGCTGCCACCTAGGCTGCGCTCCCTCTCGCTCTCCCTCCCCCCCTCCCTCCTCCCTCTCCCTCCCTCTCCCTCTCCTCCCTCCTCCCTCTCCCTCTCTCTCCCTCTCCTGCGTCTCTCCCTCTCCTGCGCGTGCACATAGCGGTGGCGACGAGGTGAGGCTGAGCACCGGGGGAATCATCCGGCAGTATTTGCAGCAGGTCGTCGTCGCCAAGCAGCGCCAGGCACTGATCGTACTCGTTGCACTCGGCCAGGCATTGCCCGCAGAGCAGCCGGAACTTGGTGTCGGATGTGGCGCATTCTGCCTTTTGCAACGTCTGCCAGGTGCACAAAGCGACAGCAAAGCGTAAGGGGCCAGGAGAGAGTAGCGGAGAGAAGGAGAGGAAGGGGAGGAGAGAGGGGAAGGAGTAGAGAAGCATGAGAAGAAGATCGGCTGCCATCGCAAGCCCATTTCCCGCATTTGTCGTCCGGGACATCGAGACACGAGACCACAGCAGCCGTCGCTGCGCACACTGCGCTGCTACTTGCCGCCGTCACGCACGCTGAGCTGCGGGCACCGCATGCGGTAAGCTTGTGCACGATGCACGCACACGGGGACCTGCAGGGCGCGCTTGAAGTGCCGCTGCTTGTAGTAGATGTGCGCCAATTTGTACACATCTGCACCACCACGCAGTACCACCACGCAGTACCAACCCAGTGCCGCGTCAGTGCGCGTGGCGCGAGCGCGCGGAGGCAGCGGCGGACTCGCGAAGCGCCCGCACCTGCGTCCTTGGCGCCCGGCAAACAGACGATTTTCTCGCCGAAGAACGCTGCTGTCTGGAGCATGTTCATGTCCTCCGCCGCACGCACGTGCCTGCCCACCACAGTGGCACTGGAAGATGAGCATGGGCCCGGTACCCGATGTGCATGCCGGCAGGGGTGCGCGCAGGAGCGGATCGCCGCCGCAAAGCGAGCAGCCCCGCGCCGGTCGTCTCTCACCGGCGGAGCCCTTCTAGGCCCTGGTCCTCCATCTTGTTCCCTCCTCCCGCCACCGCGTACGTCACTCGCCTTCAAAATAATTGGCGGGAGCTGAATCCGTTCACGAACGAAAGCCGAAGGGGACGTTGAAAATTTGATCCTTCTCTGCGAAAGGTCAATCACTGCAGGCGATCAAGGGCCTGTGGAGGGGCCCTGTAAGGGAGGGGCTGGGCGGAGCGAGGACCGGCAGCATGTGGCGGGTGGAGTCGACGCTTGCGGGGGCCGGGGCAGGGGGCATGGGCGTCATGGTGTGCGGGGGGGGCGCCGTGTGCGACGAGGAGGCTCCGGCCCCGGACGCGACGCCGTCTGCGCCGCGCCGCGTGGTCAACGTCGG
>Ga0315899_10004797_pt1:12500-14582 | contig 14582 bp, 9 predicted proteins | sample LakEriMetagenome_2_FD_203518 | JGI IMG/M metagenome (GOLD analysis project Ga0315899, IMG submission 203518) | Freshwater fungal communities from buoy surface, Lake Erie, Ohio, United States - Buoy 4 MA112 | ecosystem: Environmental > Aquatic > Freshwater > Lake | place: USA: Lake... | reverse complement strand
GTCAGTGCTCATGCATAAACGCACTACAGGAGAGACGTTGAAGAAGTTCAGGGTTTAGGATTTAGGGTTTAGGGTTTAGGGTTTAGGGTGTAGGGTGTGTAGGGTTTAGGGTTTAGGGTTCAAGTGTGCACTACAGGAGAGAAGCAGTTTAGGGTTTAGGGTTAAGGTTTCGGGTTTAGATACGCACTACAGGAGAGACGTTGCAGAAGTTTAGGGTTTAGGGTTTAGGGTTTAGGGTTTAGGGTTTAGGTTCGCACTACAGGAGAGACGTTGCAGAAGATTTGCAAGTCTTTGCTCCTCAGGTGCCTCTCTTTGCTCCTCGGCTGCCTCTGTCCAGACTAACCCCTAAATCCTGAAACCTGAACGCTAAAAGCTGCACCCTAAACCCTTTGCCTGTCACCTGGCAAGGCTCTTCAAGTGCCTCGCTTCAGTTTCAAGTACCCCATTTAGTTCAACTAACTACTGCCTGTAAGTACCCCATTTAGTTCAACTAACTACTGCCTGTCACCTGTCATGGCTCCAGAAGTGCCTCGGTCTAGCCTGTGCACAATACCGGGATACGCTCCGAGAGAACTGAGATTCTCTGTGCCATAGGCGGCCACTAAAGCATCGCACACTGTCACACTCCCTGCACCCTGTTTAGGGTTTAGGGTTTAGGGTTTAGTGTTTAGGGCACTAAAGCATCGCACGTAGTGCACTCCCCGCACCCTGCTTGCGTCACTCATAGCCAAACCCTCTTTCGCTTCAGTTGACTTGAAGCCAAACCCTCTTTAGCTGTGTATGTGTGTGTATGTGTGTGTGTGCGCGCGTGCGTGTGTGTGCGAGCATGCGTCCACAGAGGGGGAGGCGCAGGGAGGGTTTGGGGTGTAGGGTTTAGGGTTTAGGGCAATGGAGGGAGACGCTCGAAAGGCACCTTATTGGGGGAACCAACGACTGGATGGACGAGGACGCCGGGGGGTTTGGATAAGACAAGCACGTGTCTGCCAGACACAGAATGTCGTGTCTCAAACGTCAGTGCCCTTGTACACTTCTCATGCTTCGTTTAGTTCAACTAACTACTACACGTGTCTGCAACCCAGTGCCCTTGTACACTTCTCATGCCTCGTTTAGTTCAACTAACTACTGCACGTGTTTGCAACGTCAGTGCCCTGGTAGACTTCTCGATAAAGGCACTCTGAGTACTTTTGAGCATGTCTGAGCATGTCTGAACGTGTGCCTGTTCTCAAAGAGCACCTCGACACCAGGCAGAAGATTCAACAACGGGTGCTCGCTTACACGCGCGTCACCCGAACCCACCACACCTTCTCCCACTGACTCCTCATCGAGAGCCGCCGGCACCGACGCGAGATTGGAGGGAGTTTGGGGAGGCTTCTTCTTGGGCTTGGTCTTTGCGCTAGGAAAAGGCAGACTTTTGGCGCGCTTTTTCAGCTGGCGCAACGAAGCGGAGGCCCCGGGTGTCTCTCTGGCTCCCTTCTCTGCCGACTGCCGTTTAGGGTTTGGGGTCAAGGTGTAGGGTTTAGGGTTCAGGGTTTCGGATTTAGGGTTTAGGGTTTAGGTTTAGGGTCTTAGTTTCTGGTGAGGGGTTTTCTATTTAGGGTGTAGGCCTCAACCTGGAGAAGATGCTGGGCAAAGAAAAAGGGTTTAGGTATAGGGTTTAGGTTACTTGGAGAAGATGCTGGGCAAGGACAAGGTCGCCGTGACCGAGAGCGGCCGAGGCGCATACGGAGAATGACACGACGTCTGGCGTGATGCCCGCTGCCGCCTGCATCGTGTTTAGCACTTGCCTTGCCTCCGCCATATCCCTCGGTGCCACTACAGCCAGAAGCGCGTTGTACAGCGAAGCCTTTTGTCCGTTAGATAGCTGCCCACAAGCACGCACCAGTGCATGCCACTCTGCGGCACAGGTAGGGCTGGGAGACGAGAGGGCGGCCGAAAGCGCGGGGTCCAGACAGACAGTCAAGTACTGAATCACCCCATCTGTCCCCTCCTCCAAGAGCAGCTCTTGCAGTCTCTCGGAGGTAATAGAGAGGTCCGGCAAGGCAGGCGGCGCATCCATTGCAGGCGCGTCCTGCTCCGTCCACG
>Ga0315899_10004797_pt1:0-7500 | contig 14582 bp, 9 predicted proteins | sample LakEriMetagenome_2_FD_203518 | JGI IMG/M metagenome (GOLD analysis project Ga0315899, IMG submission 203518) | Freshwater fungal communities from buoy surface, Lake Erie, Ohio, United States - Buoy 4 MA112 | ecosystem: Environmental > Aquatic > Freshwater > Lake | place: USA: Lake Erie... | reverse complement strand
CAGGGTCTTCGTTCCAGTCTGGCCGCCAGCAGCCAGGATCCTCGTGACTTGCAAGGGCGCCCCAAATCTCTTGTCGTGAACGCAAGAGCGGCGGGAGAGTGCGGTGGGGTAGGGGAGGAGGTACCGGAGTGGTGTAAGTGACTTGCACAGGCACCTCCCGTCTCACTGACTCTTGCTCCACTCAGGTTAGGGTCCCAATCAGCTACTAGGGCGGAGGAGGAGGAAGTCTCCATTCAGCTTATTAGGTTAGAGGAGGACGAAGGTAGTGGTGTCAGCGGTGTCTCTTTCCAAAAAGCGTGTTTACTGAGCGACAGCGGCGTTGTATCTGCGTTGTTCCACCGTGACTTGGGGACGCACCCCCTTCTGGTGAGAGTACTGGTGAGACGGAGGAGACTCGAGCGACTCACAATTGAACACCAATTGAACAATGTCCTACCGCCTCCTTTGTCGCCTCTCCCTCCGCCGCGCTTCCTCCTCACAGGCGGAGGATAGAAGAGGGATCCTTGGTCACAATTGCCCTGCTCCGGTACATACACACGACAATCACCGAGTGACAGGCGGCCAAGGAGCATCCTGCTGACGACCACGACCGCCCACATACAGGACAGGGACACATACAGCACAAACAGCGGAGGGACGAGCCTGGCTGGTCAAGCGGTTGGGCACCAAACGGCGCAGTGACGCACCAACGAATAACGCACGCACTCTAGGAAGATTTCTAGGGTGTCGCGATTCCGTCAAAATTTGCGGCTAGGGGGAAGCAGGCACGCTCGGGTATAAACCCTAGCGCCCTCGGGTATAGACCCTAGCGCTCGGGTATAGACCCTAGCGCCCTCGGTTATAGACCCTAGCGCTCGGGTATAGACCCTAGCGCCCGTCGTGCCCGTCGTGTGATTGCTTACTGCACCTCGCCTAGGGTTTCCTATAGATTTAGAGCATACCTGGTGATGAGGTGCAAGGTTTAGGGTTTAGGGTTTAGGGTTTAGAGCATACCTGGTGATGAGGTGCAAGGTTTAGGGTTTAGGGTTTAGGGTTTAGAGCATACCTCGTGATGAGGTGCAAGCTTAGGCCTAGCGGACCAAGCAGGAAGGTGAAGAAGAGAGAGTGCGGCGTCGGGATGTCCTTCTCCAGACCTGCCAATCGTGCCCAGGAAAAACATTAGTGATGTGCAAAAAAAAACGTGTTGAAACAAGTTTCCCACAATTATCATTGAAGGAGCCCTTATCATTCGCTAACTTCCCGCGCCCGATGGATTGCTCGTCTCTGATTGAGAGACATAGAGAGACATAGAGAGACATAGAGAGACATAGAGAGACATAGAGAGACATAGAGAGACATAGAGAGATGAGCCTGCTCCAAGCCCTTCTTGGGGAAATTCAGCGTTTCTTATTAAAAATCAAAGATTTCGACCCTCGAAGCGTGTTCAGGCCCAAGAAATATTTGTGTGTGTGTGTGTGTATGTGTGTGTGTGTGTGTATGTGTGTGTGTGTGTGTGTGTGTGTGTGAAGCAAGCAGACAAAGATACACGGGACACTGACCGTCGAGGTAAACGTACCGCCCCACGAAAAGGTCCCTGTGAAAAGCGTGCACGTTTTTTGCTTTCAGACAGCGCACGCACACGGGGTCGTGCGTGGCAGCAGAGGAGGCTTGCAGAGGGCAGAGGAGTGCAGCGCGCCGCGCCGTCGGGGAGAGAGACCACGCGAGCACGTGGGCCCACTCTTCGGAGACGAAGACGGGGTACTGCCGCATCTCCTGCATTGCCGATAGCTTCACGAACCCCTGCGTAGCCAAGAACTGGAACTCCTCCATAGATCCAGGCTGCCCACGTCGAGCATTAGGCGCGCTTCGCACTTGCACCGCCTTCGCTGATATCAGTGGGCCGTGCATTCAAGGATGCAAAAGCATTCAAGGATGCCAAAGCATTCAAGGATGCCAAAGCATTCAAGGATGCTAAAGGGCTCGACGAGCTCAACACCTGGGAGAGGCCGTAGGACACCATGGACAGGTGCATGAGGCCGCAGATGAGGATGGGCCATGTGCTCCTCATTGTCTAGTAGGAGCAAGTTACTTAGGGTCTAGGCTTCAGGGCTGATCTTGAGATCTAGCAGGAGCAGGTTCAGGGCTGATCTTGAGATCTAGTAGGAGCAGGTTACGTAGTATAGAAGCCTACTGCCTTCAGTTCGCGCCAGTGTTGTAGCCTTGTGTGAGCGCAAGGGGGGCACCCCTGGCGCTCACACAAGGCTCAACACTGCTTGCGAGATCAGAGCCTTCGAAACGAACACACAAGCTCACAGGCACAAACCACAAAACCACAAACCACAAACCTGTTGCGTGACCTCCCACTTGGGAGAGAAGATCATCAAGCCCCAGAACGGCAGAACCGCAAAGTTGACTAGCGTGAAAATCTGCCCCACAGCAGGACGTGCTGTTACTCGACACAGCCTGGCAACTTGACAATCGAGTCACCTAAACCCTAAACCCTAAACCTAAAACAAGCATCCCCCGACCTCAAAACCTCCTTTTGGGACATTAAAGAACAGGCGCAGCGATGTGAAGTTGGACCTGTTGGGGGAAGGTGGCCACCTCTGGAGACGCAAACTCCAGGGCCTTCAGCCCAGACACTCCTGTGAATCAGCGAACGCGCGCGCGCTTGAGCCCCGAGCCAGTTTCATCAAAGCGCCTTGACAGGCCTTTTTTTCTTACCAGCACGTGCAGTGCAAGGACGAAGGATGGAGCGACGATCGAGGGCAGAGAGGAGCGAGTGTGGGCGAGTCCCTGCTCACAGTGACAGATTGGTTGGTGCAAACTCCCGTCTGCCAAACTCTTCCTGGCCGTGTGCTGAATCTGGAGGCAATGTGAGAGATTGGAGGTGAGGCGCCAAGTATGGCGAGTCTTTAAAATAAGCAACAGAGGGGAGAGGGTTGCTTTTTTTTAGGACTCGCTGCCACGTGATGAGTGAGCGGGGCAGTCACACACACACACACACACACAAATGCACACACGCACGCACACACACACACACACACACACACACACACACACACATCCACGCCGGCGGAGCCGGCTCTCACCCAGGGCGCCTGTCTGCCCTCCCGCAAGTGCAGGAGCGCTGAGTGCAAATGCCGGGAGCTGTCTGGTGGCGCCAGGGTTCAAGGGAGACAATGCTTCCGCGCTGTGCAGCAGCGTGCAGGCAGCCGCTAGCGCCGTCATGCTCTGCATCAATTGAACACCTTTTTTGCCAACCTTTAATGGACCTGAGATACGACGTATCTGATACGTCTCAAACGCAATGTTGCCTGGGGCAGCAGCAACTAAAGGCGGTGCCGGTGCATGGCGATGGATGATGGTAATAGGCGCATTATTTCGCAGCGTTATCTATGATTTCCTCCTTGTGCCTTTGCGTTGTTTGTGTGAGCTTTTGCAAATGTGCGTCTGGGCGGGCAAATTCCTTTGCACGCTAGCAGTTTGTTTCTGCTTTTGTCGTAAAAGAGCGCCGAGGCGCCAAAAAAAACGAGGCGCCACGTGTTCCGAGGCGCTTCAGAACACGAGGCACCTCATGTTCCGAGGCGCCTCGGAACACGAGGTGCCTGGTGTTTTTCGCGGGGGTCGGGGCTGACCGCGGGGGTTGGTGCCGGGGGGGTGGCGCAAATAAAATTCTGCGGCACGCCCGCAATGTCACATTGCGGGCGTGCCAAACGCCCGCCAAACGCAACGACTGACATGACAATGTTCCTTGCACCTGCAGCAGCGTTTTCGGCGCGTGCAGTATGCAGCCAAAGATACGCCCTGGGCTCCATTGTTCTCAGGTGCGGGCGCGCAAACACGCGGTATCACACATTTGCTGCGCGTCTACACCAATGGGGGTTCCCGACACAATCCACGCTCGTTTCCTCGAGTGCCGGCGCTGCCTTTGACTAATTGCCCTGGCAATTAGTCTCATCCACAACGCAAATGCCCCGCCACAAACAGATGCTGGGATTGGCGGGCTGCTGCTGCTGCTGCTGCTGGTAGTAGTCATGTTTGGAATGCTCAACATTGAGCACATTCACAGAAGCACAGCAACAGCGTCCGGCGTGTTGAAGCCTCCTTCCACAGTTTTCCTGGCGTGGGGTGCGTGTCTCGAGGCTGGTGAGTGTGGGGTGCGTGTCTCGAGGCTGGTGAGTGTGCGGTGGGGAACGGCTGTCTACCTTCCGCGGTGTGTCCTTTATTCTGGACTTTGGACCGTGTTTCTCGTCACCGCGTATCATCTGTGTGTGGTGCGGTGAACAGCAGCGCCCAAGTGAAGCGCGGCCTGCGCGTGGACGCGCGCCAGTCACAGCACGCCTAAACTCTAAACCTTAAACCTTAAACCCTGAACCCTAACGCGTGCATGCGCTGCCAGTCACAGCACGCGCAGCTGGGCTGCAGGGCTCACCAGGCGTGCGTATGCGAATCTTGACAACCTAAACCCCCTCGGAGTGGCCTCGCGATATGCAGAGCGACGCGCACGCACAGTCACGCGCACGCCCTGTATGCCAAGCCCCTAAACCCTTGACCCTAAACCCTTGACCCTTAATGATAAAGCTTAGACGCACCCCTAGACCCTAGACTGCTGGGCTGAAGCGCTGGGTGCGGAATGGAATATGGCAGTACCGGAGGTGAGGGGGATGGAATGGGGATGCGTATGCGGGCTGCCGCGGCATGGCTGGTCAACAGTATGGGACTTTGGCGTGGGTAGCCTTGTGCCCCCCAGCAGTGTCCACATTCGCCACGAGCACGTACGTAAACACAAAAGCCTAAAGCCTAAAGTCTAGACCCAAAGCCTAAAGCCTAAACCCTAAACCCCAAAGTCTAAAGCCTACACCTGAAACCCTACATCATTGGAGCGAGTCTTCAAAATGACACAACACCGCTTCAGCCCCCACACCGGCGCTCGTCCAAAAAAAGGCGGCGAGCGCCGATACACGAAGCGTTTTGGCGCTCGCTTGGACGACACGTTTCAGACACGTTTCATGCGCACTGCTCTCGAAACCCTAATACCTAAGCCCTAACTCCTAATCCCTAATCCCTGAATGGATGGCCACGGCACTGAGTGGCATGAATGCACTGAGTGCCATGAATGCTGTGCGCGGCACTGAGTTGCATGAATGCTGGCAGGACAAGGGGCTCACAGTGTACGCAGCAAGAGAGATGAAGAAAGGCGACACCGTCGGCTTTCACGATGCGTTTTTGATTGATCCCCCACCTCGAGGTTTAGGTTTTAGGGTTTAGGGTTTTGGAGCAAGAGATACCAAGAAAGCCAACCCTAAACCCTAAACCCTAAACCCTAAACCCTAAACCCTAAACCCTAAACCCTAAACCCTAAACCCTAAACCCTAAACCCTAAACCCTAAACCCTAAACGGTATGCTCTCTGGGCGGCTGAGGGTGGAGTGCTGAGGGTGCTGAGGGTGGAGTGATGAGGGTGCTGAGGGTGGAGTGGACCTGGCAGGGGAAGCGTGGCGGATAGACACAAGGTTTCCTTGGGCAGCAAGTGGAGGGGAGGAGGAGACGCTGCACCCGGGGCTCTACGGGCTCACTGTTGACTGTTCAGGTAGAACTAAACTACCTAACTTGAGGTAGAACTAAACTACCTCACTACGGGCTCACTGTTGACTGTTGAGGAGCGTGAGGTCAAGTGTGTGTCTCGTGTGTGTATATCTCTCTGACCTAAACGCGCAAGCCTCTCTGGCCTAAACGCACAAGGCTCTCTGGCCTAAACCCTAAACCCTAAACCCTAAACCCTAAACGCACAAGGCGCTCTGGCCTAAAAGCGCGAGTTTCACAGGCCTAAACGCGCAAAACCTGCCGACAGCGCGCACGCGGGGGGGGGACGGAGAGACTGGGGGGGTGCTTGGAGTTGCGGCAGCGTGACGACTTGCGTGCACATGTATCCTCCTCCTCATATGACATGCATGTATCCTCCTCCTCATATGACATGCGTGACGACTTGCGCCCACCTAACCCTCCGTCACCACCTGCGCTCTCCTAAAGCTTAGGACAGCCGCCACCTCCCCTCCTTCCCCTAAATCCAACACCCTAAATCCCGCCCACAGCTTGCCCCACCCGCCCTCCTCCCCCTAACCCCTACACCCTAAACCCTCACGCAGGGGCCAACAGCTGCTTTTGATACGTCCTAAACCCTAAACCTGAAACCGTGAAGCAGGGGGGCACAAGGAGGGCTTTGACATGGGGCACAAGGAGGCCTTTCACATGTTTGAGGGCTGGGCTGATTTGTTGCACCACATCTCAGAAGGCGAAACGCCAACGCTGTCTCTTTGTGAAGAGGTCGTGTGCGTGTGCGTGTGTGTGTGTGTGTGCGTGTGCGTTTGCGCGTGAGCGTGTGCGTGTGCGTGTGCTTGTACGTGTGCGTGTGCGTGTGCGTGTGCGGCAGCGGTGTGTATAGGAGCTGGCAGTGGGCGTTTGGTTAGAGTGCGGTTGCTAGTGGGTAGTTGGCCTGCGTTAGAGCTGGTTGGCCAGGGTAGGTAGTTGGCCTTGCGTTACTAGGTAGTTGGCCTTGTGCTACTAAGTGGATGAGAGTTTGTTGGAACTGTTGGGGTAGAGATTGTTGTTACTAGGTAGTTCGCCATGGAGCTGAGCGGTAGAGGAGCCTCTAGGCGACATGCGCGACGCTGTTGCTGTCTATAGTGCATGTATGTGTGAGACTCTAGTGCATGTATGTGTGAGCCTCTAGGCGATATGCGCGACGCTGTTGCTCGAGACGCTGTAGCTCGAGCGTGTGGCCATACTCAAAAGTCGCAGGTAATCGAGAGTGTGCACTCAAACGCCGCAGCCAAAGGGTTTTGCGCGCTGATCCTAAACCCTAAACCCTAAACCCTAAACCCTAAACCGCGCCACACGTTGCTCCTGGAATCTGGGGCCGGATGGATTGGATGGATGGGGCACGCCAACTCCATTCGCGACTATGACGGCAACACCATTCGCGACAACCATGCCTTGGGAACACGAACCGTGAACCATCTCGGGAACACGGACCACGCCTCGGGACCGTCTCCGCTGCGTACTTTGTGTGCGGGGTAGAGCTTCGAGGTTGATCCTGTCAAGAAGACGGTATTAAGGTTGGTGTTACCTCGTAGCTAAGTGTTACCTCGTAGCTAAAACTTAACCCTAAACCCTATCAAGAAGACGGTATTAAGGTTGTTGTTTTTACCATCAAATGTCAAATGTCCAGGAAGGCTGATTTCTGGATTGTGCTCCCGGGAGCACAAATGTTGCTGGTTTGTGCTTCCGGGAGCACAAATACTGCTGGATTGTGCTCCCGGGAGCACAATCGTCGCTTGCTTGTGCTCCCGGAAGCACAAATGTCGCCGGTCTGTGCCCCCAGCAGCACAAATACTGCTTGCACAGAGCGCACGTAGGGGGAAAACGAAAAAGATGCCAAAAGATTTGGATCTGACACACGTGAACTGCAGGTATGTTATGCGGATGTGCGCAACGCGGGACATTGCGCAAGGTGAAGAAC
>Ga0315899_10004796_pt1 | contig 14583 bp, 14 predicted proteins | sample LakEriMetagenome_2_FD_203518 | JGI IMG/M metagenome (GOLD analysis project Ga0315899, IMG submission 203518) | Freshwater fungal communities from buoy surface, Lake Erie, Ohio, United States - Buoy 4 MA112 | ecosystem: Environmental > Aquatic > Freshwater > Lake | place: USA: Lake Erie, Ohio... | reverse complement strand
AATTACCTGGCTCGCCCTGGTAGTCAAGTTGTTGTGATCCGAAAACCTTGGCCCATAGGCCATTGGGGCAAGGTCATCGCATTTCGTGAATTTAACCCATGCTATTTCCGCGTAGAAGTTGAAATAAAAGGGAAGTTGGTACAAATCCCTGCAAGTGCGTTGGCTCGTCAAGTGGGCGCCCCTGATTGCGAGAAGGCAGAACTCAAGTACATCTATTTATTGATGAAGATCAATGGTTTGAAAATAGCGTCAAGATAATTTATCAACAAATTAGGCTGTCATTTGCAGTCGATGATCTAACCGCAGTGGCTTCGTGCTGACTGCATTAGCAACCACATCAAATCCGCAAAAGCACCAGCGCCTTCACCACAGCATCACCCATTTCTTCAGTACCAACTTTCTCACAACCTGGTTGGAAGATGTCGCCAGTTCTCAATCCGTCTGCCAGAACTCGTTGGACCGCCTTCTCAACCAGGGTGGCTAACTCCAACTGGTGAAAGCTCAGTCGCAGCATCATGGCCATGGACAGAATAGAGGCCAATGGATTGGCCAAATTCTGACCTGCAATGTCGGGTGCTGTGCCATGCACGGGCTCATAAAGCCCCTTGTGGCCTGTAGATAATGATGCAGATGGCAGCATACCAATTGAGCCTGTCAACATCGCTGCAGCGTCCGACAGAATGTCGCCAAAAATATTACCCGTGACCATGACGTCAAATTGTTTGGGTTGGCGCATCAATTGCATTGCTGCGGCGTCTACGAATAGATGACTTAATTCCACATCAGGATATTCAAGCCCAACCTCCGTCATAACCTCTCGCCAAAGTTGCATCGTTTCCAAAACATTGGCTTTGTCTACAGAGCAAACTTTATGATTTCGCAATCGGGCAGTTTGAAAAGCAACGTGCCCAATTCTGCGAATTTCAGATTCGCTATAGCGCATGGTGTTAAAAGCTTCGCGTTCGCCATTTGGCAAAGTGTGAACACCTCTGGGTTCTCCAAAATAGATGTCACCCGTCAGCTCTCTCAGAATCATGATGTCCAAACCTTCGACCACTTCCGGTTTGAGTGTAGATGCACCAAGCAGCTCTGGGAATAAAAATGCAGGTCGGAAATTTGCAAAAAGATTGAGTTGTTTTCTGAGTCTTAGCAAGCTTGCACCAGGACGCATGTTGTACTCAATGGCCTCATCGCCAGGTACCCCAGCAGATCCAAACAAGATAGCTTCGGCCTTATCGGCAATTGCACGGGTTTCAATAGGCAAAGGATCACCTGCGGAGTCCACGCCGGCTTGGCCGACATGCGCGTAAACCAACTCCATTGGCAAATGATTTCCTACGACCGCTTTAAGAACTTTAACCGCTTGATCCGTAACTTCTTGGCCAATACCGTCGCCAGGCATAACTGCAATTTTCATGATTTAGATGAGATGAGTGAGTAAATTAAGTGAGTTGCTTCTTTTCGAAAGCCTCGATTTGCGAGAGCAGGCTCAGGGTGTAGCCCAATTCATCGATTCCTTCAAGAAAGCATTGCTTTGAAAATTGATCGATTTCGAAGCTTACAGAGAAATCGGGGCTGGCCACAACGGTTTGGGCAGCAAGATCAATCACGACTTGACTCTCTGGATTTTTTTGCGCCAGGCTGAAAAGGCTCATCACTTCGGACTTGGCAAGTCGGATCGGAAGCAAGCCATTTTTTAGGGCGTTGTTGAAGAAAATATCTCCGAAACTAGGGGCAATCACAGCTCGAAATCCACCATCATAGATAGCCCAAACCGCGTGTTCTCGTGAAGAACCACATCCAAAATTGTCGTTCGCCAGCATGATTTGAACACCGACATACGTAGCTTGATTCAAAACAAATTCGGGCCTCAATAAGCCTTGATCATCGTGACGAACATCTTTGAATAGATAGTCGCCAAAGTTGTTAGCCCTCGGTTTTTGTAAATATCTGGCTGGCAGAATCTGATCGGTGTCGATGTTGACCTTGTCCAAGGGAAGCATCACACCTCGAAGGGTTTCGAATTTTTCCATGATGAAGTTCTCAGATCAAATTGCGTACGTCAGTCAATCGACCTGTTACGGCTGCAGCTGCAGCCATAGCTGGACTCATCAGGTGTGTGCGAGAGCCAGGCCCCTGGCGTCCCACAAAGTTGCGATTGGATGTTGAGGCGCAGCGTTTTCCAAATTGAACTTGGTCACCATTGGTGCCTAGGCACATTGAGCAACCGGGCTCTCGCCATTGAAAGCCCGCGCTGATAAAAATCTGATCAAGCCCTTCTTTTTCAGCTTGGCTCTTCACCCATCCAGAGCCTGGCACTACCCACGCTTGAACACCCTCAGCAACATGTCGGTCTTTGACAACCGCGGCTGCTGAGCGAAGGTCTTCTAACCTGCCGTTAGTACACGAGCCAATGAAAACATGGTCAATTTGAATTTCCGTTAATTTTTGACCAGGGGTGAGGCCCATATAAGCCTCTGCGTTTTCAATAGCTTGGCGCTTGACTGCGCTTGGGGCATCCGCAGGAAAAGGCACAATGCCATCAATGGGCAAGACATCTTCAGGGCTATTTCCCCAGGTCACCATTGGCGAAATCTCTTCTGCCCGCATTTGCACCACTTGGTTGTAATCCGAGCCGCTGTCGCTGAACATTTCACGCCATTGATCCAAGGCGGCATCCCAGTCCACGCCCTTTGGTGCATAGGGTTTGTCTTTGAGCCATTCGATTGTTTTTTCATCTGGTGCAATCATGCCTGCACGCCCACCCGCTTCGATCGACATGTTGCACACGGTCATACGCTCCTGCATCGACAGATTGCGAATGGTTTCGCCGGTGTATTCGATGGCGTATCCCACTGCACCTGCTGCGCCTATTTTCCCGATGATGGACAGGATGATGTCTTTGGCGGTCACGCCTTTGCCCAAAGGGCCTTCAATATTGATGCGCATCGTTAGTGGTTTACGTTGCCACAGCGTCTGTGTTGCAAGTACGTGCGCAACTTCAGAAGCACCAATTCCAAATGCGAGTGCACCAAATGCACCATGAGTGGCGGTATGACTGTCGCCACACACGATCAATTGGCCAGGCTGACTCAGACCTTGCTCCGGTGCGATGACATGAATAATGCCTTGGCGCGAGTCTTGAAGTCCAAAATACTGGATGTGATGCCTTTCACAATCGTCCTCCAAAGCTTGGGCCATGGCTCTCTTCTCTGGGTCTTGGATGGCGTTTAAGTCACGTCCGATTGTTGGTACGTAATGGTCTGGCGTACCAAATGCCCTAGAGGGTACGCGGGCCTTCAGTTGACGTTGATGGAGCATTTCAAAGGCTGGTGCTGATCCATCCTGTATCAAGTGCCGATCGACATAGAGAAGGCTTGCACCGTCATCTCGTTCCATCACCACATGCTTGTTCCATATTTTTTCAAACAAGGTCAGGGCTTGTTTGGTTGGCTGTATTTGTTGCATGTTTTACTCGAATTTGGCGCCAGACCTTTTAACAATATCGGCATACCGTGCAATTTCAGATTGGATAAAATTTGCAAATTCAGCAGGCGTTCCACCACCGATCTCTGCACCTAAGTCGCTCATGCGCTTTTGCACTTCAGGAGAGCGCAATGCCTCATTCAATTCAGCATTGAGTTTGTTCACAATGCTGGGGGGCATCCCTGCCGGACCCATCAAACCATACCAAGACGATGCATACAGATCAGGAATGCCTGCCTCATCAAATGTCGGTATATTGGGCAATGCAGGGTTGCGCTTTTTGGACATGACGCCCAGTGCCTTGAGTTTGCCTCCGTTGATGAAAGGAATTGCGGTGGCGGTATCAAACATCACTGAAATGTGACCTGCCATCAAATCAGCTTCAGCCGGCGCTGTACCCTTGTAGGGCACGTGCATCATGTCTGTTTTTGTCGCACCCATGAACTGGACTGCAGCCAAATGCTGAGAGGACCCAACGCCTGCAGAACCATAAGTCACTTTGCCTGGATTGGCTTTTGCAAAAGCTATCAATTCGGCAACCGACTTGATTGAAGAATTCACAGGCACAACTAAAAATATAGGCAAAGATGAAACAAACGTAATGGGTGTGAAGTCTTTGATCAAATCGAATGGCAGCTTGGGATACAGGTGCACGTTGATGGCGTTGGGTGTGATGGATCCCATCAATAGGTTGTAGCCGTCTGGTTTTGCACGCGCCGCTATTTCCGTGCCGATGTTTCCGCCCGCACCGCCTCGATTTTCAATGACGAGGGGTTGGCCCAAGCGCTTACCCAATGGCTCGGCAATCATTCGCGCTGTCGAGTCGACACCACCACCAGCCGGCCACGGCACCATCAAGCGAATGGGCTGATTAGGGTAGTTGCTGTTCGATTGTGCCGAAACACCCACTGAAATCGAAAGCAGAGCCCAAACTAGAAAGGTATGTACTTTTATCATCTCTTGTCTCCTACAAAACTTATTCAATTCATTATTCATAAATAGTGAAAATACTCAACCGAAATAAACGCATAATTGATATGAGTTAAATTGATTTGAGGACCCAAATGACCCGCAAAATTCCCCCTTTGAATGCATTGCGCGCCTTTGAATCCGTGTCTCGCTTGGTGAGCTTTACGAAAGCCGCGGAGGAACTGTGCGTGACCCAAGGGGCGGTCAGTCGACAAATCGCCAATCTAGAGTCATGGCTGGGTTTGAAGTTGTTTTCACGAGGACGGCACACAATTGATTTAACGCCTAACGGGCAAAAATATTTCGCAGCCATGCGGAATATTTTTGATGAAATTGATCGCAGTACCAGGCAACTGATGCCGAAAAAAGACGATCGACTGTTGCGAATCAAACTCCCTCCTACATTTGCCATTCGCTGGCTGATGCCCCGCTTGGCAAAATTTCATGCCAAGCACCCTGACACCGAAGTTCAAATCACAACATCCCACCAACGGGTGAATTACAAGACAGAAGACATTGATATCAGCATTCACTCTGAGCAGACGCCTCCGCAACAACCGGGATTTAGGTTGCTGTTTAAAGAAACATTGATCCCCGTTTGCTCACCCAGTCTGCTCAAGCTTGGTAAGCCATTGAAGCGACCCGATGATTTGAGATTCCACGATCGTTTGTGCTCTATGAACAGACCCCATGATTGGTCAACCTGGTTGAAAGCTGCCAAGGTCAAATCGATTGATGGACATGAAGGACTTAAGTTTGAAAGTGCAGCACTTGCCTACCAAGCTGCAACCAATGGACTGGGTGTCATGATGGGATTGACGGCATTTGTGGAAGATGACTTGGCCAGGGGTTTATTGACTGCACCCTTTGACTTTAGCGTGGCAACCAAAGGCGGCTATTACATCTCTTTTTCAGATGCCAAAGAAAAATCACAAAGAAGCATTCAATTTGAAAACTGGCTTTTGCAAGAAATTTACCCCAACTCATGATGAGTGGTTCGCATCCGCCAAAATCATGTCCGCACCTTTCTCTGCCAGCATCAAAGTGGGCGCATTAGAATTACCTGAGGTGCAGCTAGGTAAGATGGACGCATCCACGACACGAAGACCTTGCAAGCCTCTCACTCTTAATTGTGGATCGACCACCGCATTGTCACGGGTCCCCATGCGACACGTTCCAACCAAGTGATAACCTGAAACGCCCTTCTCCCTTGCATAGTCAATCCATTGCGCATCTGATTGGGTTGCTGTGCCAGGCAAAGTTTCCTGAATCCCCCAGCGACTTAGCGCCGGCATAGAAAAGATTTCACGCGCCAGACGCAAGCCCGCCAGCACTGCGCTGCAATCTCCATCCTCGCTTAAATAATTCGGCTGGATCGATGGCATCTCCATCGGGTCAGTAGAGCGAATACGAACTGAGCCATTGCTTTCCGGATAAGACTGATACACGGAGATGGTCATCCCACCCTGACGCTCAAGTCGGTACGTTCCTGGTTCGAAACTTGCTGGCGCAAAACTCAACTGCAAATCAGGCGCATTTAATTGGGGATTGCTCTTGGCAAAAGCAGCGCAAGAACTGGCGCCTACGGTTAGCACGCCACGCCCCCTTGTCATGTAGTTGAAGAGCTCAGAAACCAAAGCAAGGCCACGCGTGCGCTCATTCAATGTTCCCGTACCACTGACACGCTGCGTCAGGCGCACAGAATAATGATCACGTAAATTTTCTCCAACACCCGCCCGATCCAAAACCAAGGGAATGCCCATAGCGTTGAGAAGCTTGGCAGGGCCTACGCCTGACAATTGCAGCAATTGGGGGGAGCGAATTGCACCACAGGAAACAATGATCTCTTTGCGTGCTTTGACAAGAAAGGTCTGGCCATCACATCGCACCTCGGCGGCGACTGCACGCGTGCCTTCAAACACAATTTTTTGGGCCAGCGCATTGGTCTTAATTTGCAAATTGTGTCGTGTCCGCGCATGGCGCAAATAAGTTTGCGCCGGTCCCGTGCGAAATCGACCTTGCCGATTTTGATGAAATGCGGCAGCACCCTCTCGCTCAGCACCATTCAAAGTGTCACGCACCTTCAAGCCCGCTTGACCACACGCCTGCAAAAATGCAGTACTCAAATAATGCTGCTCAACGAAGCTAGACACAGGCATTGGTTTGTGCGGCGCAGCGCCATCGATATTCTCTATTTTTTCGTAAAAAGGCAGGATGTCGTCAAAGGACCATCCCTCGCAACCCTCTTCTAACCAGCGTTGGTGTTCAGCTCGTGTGCTGCGTACATACAGCATGCCATTCAATGATCCTGTGCCGCCCAACATTTTTCCCTGTGGGTAGGCAATCACACGGCCGTTGCTGGAAGCCTGTGGCTCAGACCGATATCGCCAACTTAGATTCGGGTTGTCTAAGAGACTTAGAAAGCCTGCCGGAATATGAATAAACGGACTGTGATCTTGAGGACCCGCCTCTAAAAGTAGGACTTCAAATTTTCCGCTTTCAGAAAGACGGTTGGCCAATACGCAACCGGCACTGCCACCGCCGATGATGAGGTAATCAACCTCTTGCTGAACAAGGGGGGAATTCATGCGCTTATCTTCAGCTTTGATGGATCGTTATTTTATTATCAACGACTTTGCCTATTGTGCAATCGACGGTCAAATCGCAACAAGATCACACTGACCAAGGAAGCAAACACCACAACCAATAATGTGACGGCCATCACCTGAGGAATATTGTGCAGTCCAATACCTGTCATGAGCAGGTAACCCAGTCCACGCTGAGAGGCAAACATTTCGGCCAGAAGACAGCCAATGAGCGTCAGAGAGAAGCCCACCCGCAAGCCCGTAAAAATTTCTGGCAACGCAGCGGGTAACAATACCCAACGCACAAGCTCAGAACGAGAAAGCTTCAAGACGGCCGCAGTCTTTAGCAAAATAGGTCGAGTGTTGCGCACTGCGCCCACGGTGAACAAGATGATGGGTATCACGCCGTGCAGTACGCCAAACGCAACCTTACCCGACATCCCCAGCCCAAACACAAGCAGCAAAATAGGATAGAGCGTGAGCTTGGGTATGGCATAAAGGTTGACGAACAGGGGCTCCAAGACATCCCCAGAGAAGTGATCAAAACCCATCCAGAAACCTGCGGCCAACCCCAACACCACCGATATGACAAATGCCAACGCAAAGGCACTGAGAGTCTCTTTAAGATGCCCCATAAAGTCATCGCGCCCTAACAGTTCCAGCGTAAAGCGCAAAGTGGCCCACGGCGACGTGATCGCAAATTCACCCACTGACCAATAAAGAAGCTGCCACAGTACGACCAGGCTAGCGATCAACATCATTCCATTGCGCATGCCATTGTTAGCTGGTGCATTGACGGCAAAGACGCCCGTTTCCCCGCTCATCTCAACCCCCTGCGTGTCAGCAAAATACGCTCCCAATAGGTCAAGACCGCGTTGATCAGAATCGAAACGATAAGGATCAGCAAGATTAAGGGGTACATGGTGGCGTTCTCGAAATTGTTATAGGCAAAGCTGATCTCGTAGCCAATGCCGCCAGTCGACATGATGAATTCTGAACCGATGGTCCCAATAAAGGCGTAGGCTACGGCCAACTTAACGCCAGTGATGATGTAGGGTCCTGCTGCCTGCAGCGAGAGCTTCCAGGCCATCTCCACAGGACCCAGTTGCATGATGCGACCCGTCTTCAGAAGCACGGGTGAAATACGGTCAAGTCCATTCAAAGTATTAACAATCATGGCGACCACCCCCAACATGAAGGCAATGAGAATTTGCGGCAGGTCTCCCAGACCAAACACCACAATGAGCAAGGGGTAAAAAGCGAAAACCGGAATGGCATAGTACGTGGCAAACAAGGGATCAAGTGCTTCTCGAAAAGCGCGCCAACGATGGATCGCAGCTCCCACAATGAGGCCCACACTGATGGCCAGTAACAGCGCAATGAAGGTGTTGGTGAGCGTCTTGACAATGGCGCCGTTCATGCGGCCGGACGCAAGCAGACGGTATAAATCTCTTGCTATCAGATGAGGCGCCTGCATTGTGATTTTGTCAATCCATCCAACCAAGCACATGCCCTCGAGCAACGCAATTGCTGCGCAGATTACTGCAATTCGTGTAATTGAGACTCGGTTCATTGTGGCTACTCTGCGGTTGGAGCTGACCGGCCCATTGTCTTGATGGATTCTTCCCGAAGCGTCTTCCACATACGCGCTGTGATTGCGCCAAACTCGGGACGCTCAACAATGCGGCTGTCACGATCGCGGGGCCATCCAGTTTCAACAATGTCCACTAGGCAGCCAGGGCGCGCAGACATCACGCCAATTCGATCGGCCAGCATCGCGGCTTCGTCCAGCGCGTGGGTGATGAGAAAAACGGTGGCGCCAGTATTGCGCCACATTTTGAGCAGCTCATCCCCCATCAACAAGCGCGTTTGTTGGTCTAGCGCGCCGAAGGGCTCATCAAGCAAAATCAGTCTTGGCTTCATGACCAAAGTTCGGGCGATGCACACGCGTTGTCGCATCCCACCCGATAGCTGTGCAGGATAGCTATTGGCAAAGTCAGTCAGTCCCACCAACTTCAGCGCGTCCTGAACTCGCTGCTCTCGTTCGGTCTTGTCGAGGTCTGCGCGGCGCAAACCAAACGCCACGTTCTCCGTCACTGTGAGCCACGGCAAAGAGGCATCTTCTTGAAACACCACGCCCACACCTTCCGGTACAGTGCTTCCAATGTCCTTACCCTCAAACTGCACAGATCCCTTTGTGGCAATGCTCAGCGCACACAAAATCTCAAGCATCGTGGACTTTCCGCAACCAGAAGGTCCCACCACCGCGAAGAATTCACCTTGACGAATTTCGAGGTTGATAGGCCCTAGCGCATGCACAGCAGGACGTCCCTCGCGAGCAGGAAACGTCTTTTCTACGCCTTTCAGTGCAACATGTGCTGTGACTGGCGCCATCATTTAACGGTCTTGAGGTCTGGTGGCAAAAAGCGAGTGTCAATCAGTTTATTCCAATCTACATCTCCCGTGATCGCACCCACCTTGCGCTGGGCCTCAATCATGCGCTTAAGGCCTGACAAGTTAATGCCACCCTCGCCCCAGTATTCGACGCCCTCGGTCTTGCTCTTTGTCAGATTCAAGATGGCACTCTTCGCCACTTCTCGTTCAATATTGAATTGTTTGGCCACGATTTCGGCCGCCTCGTCTGGTTGCTCACGCATGAATATCACTGCTTTGCGACGGGCTCGTATCACGGCCTTGATGAATTCACCGTTTTTCTCGGCGTGCTCGGCTGTGGTCACCCCTACAACATTGCCTAGCGGCGGCAGCGCCTCGCTAGCTACCACGACCGCACGAAACTTACCTTTGTACTTAGACCAAAGCGGTTCAGTGATTGGCACGATGTCCACTAAGCCCGACTCGAGCGCGGCCACGCCTTCGCCAAAGCCTCCGGTTTTGACCAATTCAACCTCACCAGGCTTGTAGCCTGCTCGCTCAAGCATCAGATTGGCCAGCGCTTGACTGGTCGAGCGCGGGTTGGTGTAACCCATCTTCTTGCCCTTGAGGTCTTTGATTGTTTTGATCGGTGAGTCAGCTCTCACCGCCCAAACAAACTCGGCTACAGTCAAAACGTTATCACTGACAATTCTCAGGTCGGCGCCAGCCATGACGGCAGCCACAACAGCTACTGGATTAACCTCGCCGTAAGGGGAGCCCGAGCCAGCCAGCATGTTGCGCAGCGTGGTGCCTCCACCTGCTGAAGAAATCAGTCCCGTAATATTGAGTCCCTCGGCCTTGAAGTAGCCTTTGGCCATGGCCACCCCGAAGGGCATGCCATTGGCAGACACGCCAAAGTTACTGACGACTAGCTCCTCGGCCTTTGCACTCAATGCAGCCGTTGTGAGCAAAGCGCAGGTCAGGTAAGTACGAAGTTTGATCATGAATCATCTCCTGGTCGTTGTTGAAAGAATAAATAAACTCAATGTCGGAACGTCAGTTCTCCCGCTTCTCGATATCTTGCCAGCGCACTAGTTCTAGCGCTTCGTCGAGAATGGATCGCGAATCATCCGCTTCGGGGCTTTGGGCCATTGACTGCGTCCCCAGCGCGTGGTCTCGCAATTCTTTAAGCGTCCTGCTGATGGTTGATGCAACGCGGAATATGACCGTTGCAGGGTATGACACTTGTGCGTATCCCAATGCAGCCATCTCGGCTGGCTTAGGCCAAGGCATGCCCGGTGTTTCGAACAGCGCAGCTAGCAATACCGCGCCGCGCAGCTCTTTGCCAACCCGTTCGTAGTCCTCCATCGTTCGAAGTCCAGCGACAAATACGCCATCGACTCCGAGGCGCAAAAAAGCTTCCGCCCTGCGAAGAGCATCGTCCAGACCATTGAGACCGGCCGCATCGGTACGACCCACAATGAAGGTGTCGGGATTGCGACGCTCGGCAAGTGCGACTCTTAGCTTAGCTTCAATCACAGTCAGGTCCACAACACCCCGCGCCCGTTCGGCCCGTTGCTGCTTGTGGTCTCGGTGCTGGTCTTCAATGAGGATGCCACCTGCGCCAATGTCCTCGTAAAGCCTCATGGTTCGCGCCACACTCTTGACGTCACCATAACCATCGTCACCATCTGCAAAAAATGGCAAATCGGTGGCGGATGCGATGTCGCGAATACCATCGGTCATGTCTGTGACGCCAACCAGCCCGATGTCAGGTAAGCCCAAACGGGCAGCCAGCATGGCGGAGCCACCAATCGCGAAGGCACGAAACCCTGCACGTTTGATCAAGCGCGCGGTCAACGCATCGTGGGCAATTGGCGTGACTAATGGATGCTCTAATTTGAGAGCTTGGGCAACAGTTAATTTAGGCATCAGAGGGGCTTAGGTTGGTTGCGATTTTTGATACTAGGTCAGCGACACTTTTGCGGCCTAGTCCATTGGCGCGTAAAGCCAAGGCGCGCGCTGACGGTGCGCAGCTCTAAAAGCGTCAATCGACGCCGACTTCTGTAAAGTTTCAGCAATCTCGTCTGCGCCGGAGAGTAAAGCCGCTTGCCGGCGAGGATCCAGCTCAAAACTGAGCGTCTGGGCGTCAAACATCAGCTTTTTTTGTGCCACATCAACGGTCAGTGTGAGTGGATTTTGTGTTGCCAAGGTGGCCAGCTGAGCCTGAATCGGCGCCGCTAGAACAATCGGCAATACGCCATTCTTATAGGCATTCTCGCGAAAAATATCACTGAAACCTTTGGCGATCACACAACGAATGCCATGGCCCGCTAGCGCCCAGACTGCGTTCTCACGCGAGCTACCACAACCAAAATTTTCTCCAGCCAACAAGATGCGGCCTTGACTATACCGTTTGTCGTTTAGCACGAACGCCGCGTCTGGCGAGCCATCTGGCAAATAACGCCAGCCTGCAAAAAGGCCCGTTGCCGGATCCGTTTTCAGCGAACGCATGTAAGCCGCCGGAATGATAGCGTCGGTGTTGACGTCGTCAAGAAGCAGCGGAATGACGACGCTGGTGAGGGTGGTCAAAGGTTCCATATGCTATCAAAAAGCGTCAGTGATACAGCCAGCTAGCGCACTTGCAGCAGCAGTGCGCGGACTGGCAAGGTGGGTACGGGCGCCCGAACCTTGTCGACCTTCAAAATTTCGATTCGATGTGGACACACAACGCTCGCCTGAAGCCACAATGTCGTCATTCAGGGCAAGGCACATCGAACAACCCGCCTCACGCCATTCGAAGCCGGCATCCTTGAATATCTGGTCTAGTCCAAGAGCCTGTGCCTCCTCGCGCACCTTGGCCGAGCCCGGTACAACCAGCGCGCGCACATTCGGCGCGACTCTGCGTCCACGGGCCACGTCTGCAGCGGCCTGCAGGTCGGACAAACGGCTGTTGGTGCATGAGCCGATGAACACCACATCCACTGGTGTGCCATGGAGCTTCTGTCCTGGCTTGAGTCCCATGTACTTTAGAGCCGCATTAAAGGCGGGACGTCTGGCCTCTGGAACGCTCGACTCTAACGGGACGGGTTGATCAATACCCACAACATCACCGGGGGTGGTACCCCAACTGATCTGCGGTTTGAGATTTGTGATGTCCAGCGTTAGCCGTTTGTCGAACACAGCGTCTGCGTCCGAAATTAAAGCTCGCCAAGATTCAACGGCTGACTCCCAAGTGTGGTTCTTGGGTGCGTAATGGCGACCCGCCAAGTAATCAAAAGTTTTTTGATCGGGCGCGATCACGCCAAAGCGCGCGCCAAGTTCGATGGACATGTTACAGATGGTCATGCGCCCTTCCATGGACAGTGCACGAATAGCTGAACCTCGATATTCAACCGCATAACCGACGCCGCACATGATCCCGAACTTACCCAGAATGGCGAGGATGATGTCCTTGGCTTCTACACCAGCGGGGAGCACTCCTTCAACACATATTTCCATTGTTGCAGGCCTGACCTGGGCGAGCGTCTGCGTGGCCAGCACGTGAGCCACCTCTGATGTACCGACACCCCAAGCCAGCGCACCAAATGCGCCCAGGGTAGCGGTGTGACTGTCACCACAAACCACAGTGCAACCGGGCAAGGCTAATCCCAGTTCAGCGGCCACAACATGCACGATGCCTTGGCGTGGGTCGTGCACATCAAAAAGTTCAATGCCATGGCGGGCGCAGTTGCTCCGTAGAAATCGAACAAACTCAGTTCCCCCGGAGTATGTGGTTTCGGTTCGGCCTGGCTGCGTTGAAAGAATGTGGTCCTGGGTCGCAAAGGTCTGATGTGGTGCGACGACTTCGCGCTGGCTTCGCGCCAGAAGTTGAAACGCACCTGCGCTACTGACCTCGTGCACGATGTGCCGATCGACCTGCAGCAATGCCGTCCGCTCATCGATTTCGTCAATGACGTGGTCATTCCAGAGTTTGGCGAATAGCGTTGACGACATGAAATAGCGATGTCCAAGTTGAATGTTTTCAGTGGGCAGTTTGCCTAGAGATATGAAATAATACTGCAACCCCTTAATTTATATAGGAAATCTTCTCATGCCAGTGATGAGAAAAAAACATGGCTCGAAAACTACCACCGCTCAACGCACTGCGCACCTTTGAAGCAGCATCGCGCCACTCAAGCTTCACCAGCGCAGCAGAAGAACTTTGCGTATCGCAAGGCGCAATCAGCCGTCAGGTCACCGCCCTCGAAGATTGGCTTAAGGTGCAACTGTTTACAAGGCATGCACGTGGCATTGAATTGACACCCAAAGGTACTGCCTTTTTCAGGGTGGTGAGCGGGGCATTTGATCAGGTCGAGTACGGTGCGCGCCAACTTGAACAAAAACCAGACGACAAAACCTTACGCCTTAAAGTACCCCCCACTTTCGCCATCCGCTGGCTGGTGCCCAAGTTGGCGCGATTCCATGCCTTCAGACCCGATATAGATGTGCGGCTAACCACCTCCCATCAGGCAGTCAACTTCAACCGGGACGATGTAGATGCCTGCATCCACTCCGATATGCAACCTCTGCCCGAGGCACATTGCCAGCGCCTGTTTGGTGAGCTATTGCTTACCGTCTGCAGCCCCGACTTGCTAAAAAATGGCCCACCCCTTCGCACACCCGCCGACCTGGCCCAGTATGTGATGGTTTGCTCTCTACACCGCCCCCGAGACTGGCCCACTTGGCTGAGCGCCGCAGGGGTAATAGCATTTGACGGCAATAATGGTATCAAGCTAGAAAACTCAGCACTGACATACCAAGCAGCGATCGACGGACTGGGCGTGGTCATCGCACAGCGCAGTTTTGTGGAAGAAGACTTACGCTCTGGGCGTTTAGTGGCGCCATTTGACTTGCAGGTCCCTGGAGATGGAAGCTACTTTTTGGCCTATCCGGTGGAGCGCCCCAAGAGCCATGGCGTAGCAGCTTTTGAGGCTTGGTTGCTTCGTGAGGTAGCTTCTATCTGAGTCATGATTCTCACAACGGTGGGACTTACTTTCATATGCAATCTTGATCCAATGAAAGTAAGTGCATATTGATTTAACCTGCCAGCAGCTCGCGCGGCAAACTCATGATGAAATCGTTCAGCGTTTTGGAATCACGTCCAGGGCGCATGTGATCCGCCATGCAC
>Ga0315899_10004795_pt1 | contig 14583 bp, 23 predicted proteins | sample LakEriMetagenome_2_FD_203518 | JGI IMG/M metagenome (GOLD analysis project Ga0315899, IMG submission 203518) | Freshwater fungal communities from buoy surface, Lake Erie, Ohio, United States - Buoy 4 MA112 | ecosystem: Environmental > Aquatic > Freshwater > Lake | place: USA: Lake Erie, Ohio... | reverse complement strand
TTGCTCAGAGAAACTGTGCTTCTGCTGAGCGATACAGGCAACTAGCCCTTCGGAGATGGCTTGTGCTTGGCGATCGCCTGCTCGATCTCAGCAAAGACGGCTTCTTCGGACTGCTCACCGTTGATGGTCTCGAGCTTACCTTGCTTGGCGTAATACTCCACCAAGGGTGACGTCTGCTCTCGGAAAACTCGCAATCTTTCCCGAATCGTTTCGTAGTTATCATCAGCGCGACCATCGATCTGGGCACGCTTGAGCAAGCGATCCACCAAGATCCCTTCCTCAACCTGCAACTCCAAGGCTACATCGAGAGGCTTTAGATGCTCGGTAAGGTAGTCATCCAATAGCTGTGCCTGAATGATGGTCCTCGGAAAGCCATCAAAAAGGGCGCCGTTCGCGCATTCATCGCTTTGAAGCTTTTGGGCAACAATCCGCATCACTAGGTGATCGGGCGCTAACCGCCCTGCATCGATATAGGATGCAACCCATCGCGATAAAGCCGACTCCTGCCGCTTAACGGCCCTGAGCATTTCGCCAGTAGAAAGATGAGGAATGCTCAGCGAATCCACCAGACGACGGCACTGTGTACCTTTACCAGCTCCAGGCGGGCCGATGAACACGATCAACATGATTGCGGCCCTTTCCTGGGATGATTTTCGGGAAGTGTTAGGAAACGATTTAGGATCGCATTGGAGGATTGTGTTCTAACCCGCGACAGGTCTACCCAGCGACAGGTCTGCCCGGCGGCGTTCGAATCCAGCTAGCCGCCATCGAGGCATCCAACATGGCATCCCACACGCGGGCAATTTGCAGACACAGGAGACGCTTGAAAATCATCGCCCGGCCCGCCACTCAAACGTTTGTCCTGCCGGTCAGTTATGTACCGATTTATAACAGAAACTTCGCAATCCGGCAGACGCCACAACACGGAATCCAGGCAAATAGAAATCCAAGGGATAGGCGTTTCCATGGAAGGGAAACGCGATTGCTGACACCCCGCTCGGACGCCATTCGCTCCAGTCCTGACCTACTGGGCGACTGACGACTACGACTCCAAAAGCCCCTTGTAATTTCTCATCAATAAGTGGCTATCGATTTTCTGAATCAAATCGAAGGCAACGCTCACTGCGATCAAAAGTCCAGTACCACCGTAGAAGGCAGCCACGGTGAACGAAACTCCAAACTGCGAGGTGATGATGGTTGGAACAATGGCGATGATCGCAAGGAATGCGGCACCGACGTAAGTGATCCGAACCATGACCTTCTCGAGATAATCCGCAGTTCGCTTTCCTGGGCGATAGCCAGGGATGAACGCACCGGAATCTTGAAGATTCTGTGCCATCTCCTTCGGATTGAACATGATCGATGTCCAAAAGAAGCAGAAGAAGAAGATCAACAGGATGTAGAGCACGTTGTAGGTGAAGGACGAGCCGGAGTTGAACATCGCGGAAAGCTGTTGGCAAACGCTGGAGACATAGCCTCCAAAACCGGAACTACCTGCGAACGATGATGCCAACAATCCAAAAATCATTCCGGGGATCATCAAAAAGCTGCTCGCGAAAATGATGGGCATAACGCCAGACTGATTGATCTTCAACGGGAGAAACTGCTTCGTTCCACCGAAAACCCTACGCCCGCGGACGTGCTTGGCACTCTGCATCTGAATCCGGCGTTGAGCCATCGTGATAAAGACCACGCCGAACACCACCGCGATGAACAAACCGGCCAAAACGACGAGAACATCTGGACCGATCGTAGTGCCACCACTACCGCTCAGAGAGGTAGATACGTTCTGGCGAAGGTCCCACAGCGCTTTCGGCATTTGAGCCAAAATGCCTGCCATGATGAGCAGAGATATCCCGTTGCCAATCCCATACTCATCGATCTGCTCTCCAAGCCACATCAAAAACATCGAGCCAGCGGTCATGATCGCGACCGAGGTGATTTGCCAACCTAATGAAAGGCTGGATGAGTTGCTTCCGAAAAACTGCGAAGAGACAGGAGCATCGAGGGGGCCGTTAACAGTAAAACTCAAGTAAACCCAACTTTGCAGTACGCAAATGATTACGGTCAGGTACCTGGTGTACTCGTTGATCTTCTTTCGTCCTGAGGCCCCTTCTTTGCGAAGATCCTCAATCGGCTTCCAAACCGTTCCTAACAATTGAAAAATGATCGACGCAGAAATGTACGGAGCAAGCCCCAAACCGAAGATGGTCAAACTTCTCAAGTCCGTCGCGGAGAAAACCGCAACCTTGTCCATGAAGTTTTTCAACTCTCCAGTCACTGCCAAATCCGAATCCAAAACGGGCAATCGAACGTGGTAACCAATTCGATAAACCGCCAGCAGAAACAGCGTCAAAAGTATTTTTTGACGCAGTTCCGGGATCGAGAAAACTATCCTCAATTTTTCTAACATGTTTCGAACGTCCTATCGAACTCAACACTCGTCTTGGATCTAAATGAAAATGGCTGACGACGCAATCGCTGCGGCGTCAGCCATCATTGTTTCCACTCTCAGGCTTTGTGCCTAGACCAAACCCCGCCTCGTTGCGGTAGTTGGCTTGTTTTTCATCCGTTCCGTCGGTCCCTTCGAATCGAGGCACCGATGTACTAAGATTTGGCCCAACTATGACTTAGCCTTCAGATCAGCGACCCGTTGCTTCGGTGTTCGCTTCGCGGCAAGGATCTTGACGGTCCCACCTGCTGCCTCGATCTTCTGCTTCGCCGATTCGCTGATACGAGTCACGACGAAATTTAGCTTCTTGGTGACTTCCCCGTTCCCGAGGATCTTCAGTTCATCGAACCGAAGACGAACCAACCCCTTGTCGCGAATCGCAGACGGAGTGACTTCGTCGCCAGCGTTGAACGCAGCATCGATCGCTCCAACATTGATCCCAACCACATTGACCGCGAACCGGTTATGAAAACCGCGCTTCGGGGTTCGCATATAGATCGGCGTATCGCTACCGGTAAACATGGGGTGACGGCTGTATCCACTTCGGGACTTGTGACCATCGCGACCACGTCCAGACGTCTTACCCGTCTTGCTACCAACCCCGCGGCCGATTCGCTTGCGAGGACGGTTCTTGACAATACCTTCGTTGACTTCTTCCAAGTTCATGACAGATTCACACCCCGCAAACGTTCGACATCCTCGCGTGTTCTCAATTGAGCCAACGCGTCGAAGGTCGCTTTGATCAAAACCGTTGGATTGTTCGACCGAAAACTCTTGGTCAAAATATCTTGAATCCCGAGCGCTTCACAGACAGCTCGGACTGCTTGGCCCGCGATGATACCAGTACCTGGGCTTGCGGGCATCAACAAAACGTGAGCTGCACCGAAGCGACCGGTCACCTTGTGAGGAATCGTGCCGTTGACGATGGGTACGTGAATCATCGCCCGTCCGGCAGCCTTTTGTGCTTTGGCAACGCTGGGTGGAACTTCGTTGGCTTTGCCGTATCCATAGCCGACTTTACCACGCCCGTCCCCAACCACGACCAAAGCGGCGAAACTGAAGCGTCGACCACCCTTGACCACCGCCGCGCATCGCTTGATCTTCAGAACGCGATCGATCTGGGAATCGCCTTGATTGTTTTCCGTGTTATTACTTGCCACGCTCTTGCTAACTCCCCGTCTTAGAATTCCAACCCAGCTTCACGAGCCGCGTCCGCGAACGCTGCTACGCGACCGTGATACTTGTATGGTCCTCGGTCAAACGACACCGACTTGATCCCAGCCTGAATGGCCCGCTCCGCAAGAATCTTGCCAAGCTTCGCGGCCGCGTCACAGTTTCCACCGTAACCGACTTGACCCTTCAACGACTTTTCCGCCGACGAAACCGAAACGATGGTCTTGCCCGCCTCGTCATCGATCACTTGGCAGCCGAAATTCTGCAATGAGCGATACACGCACAACCTCGGTCGCTCGGATGTACCCCGAACTCGCTTGCGAACGCGATATGCACGGCGTTCTCGCTGACCATCGACAACCTTGCGAATGTCCACGTTTGAAACCTCTGACTAAAACCCAAACCTTGTACGCAAAACCAATCAAAACCTGGAAAAAGACAACTGCTAGGTTGCACTCTTGCCCGGCTTGAGCTTGACCTGCTCACCCGCATAACGGATCCCCTTGCCCTTGTATGGCTCAGGCTTCCTCAACGAACGAACTTGGGCAGCAAACTGACCGACCGCTTGCTTGTCGCAACCCGACACATTGATGTGCGTCTGGTCAGGGCAAACAACATTCAATCCCTCGGGAATCGGAACTTGCAACTCGTTGGCAAAGCCAACTCGAAGATTCAACGCTTTCCCCTTGATCGACACGACGTAACCGACGCCGACCACTTCCAATTTCTTCTCGTATCCGCTCTTCACGCCCAAGATCATATTGTTGATCAGGGCGCGGGTCAAACCATGGAACGCTCGAGAGGATCGATCTTCGTTGTCTCGCGACACAAGAACCGACTTGCCTCCGTCCTCCAAAGTCACCTTCACTTCTTCGCGATGCGTGAAGCTGAGCTTGCCCTTCGGACCCTCGACGTTCACCGTCAACCCATCAATAGCGACTTTCACGCCATCCAAAACGGGAATCGGCTTCTTTCCAATTCTTGACATCTTCTGATTCTACCTATCTGGAATGTGGTAAGCGGTACTCGCCGCCTAGTCTTCCGTTGTTCACGCTTTATTCCGACCGAGCCAGTTTCTGGCTGAGCCACACTTAGGATTCACGAGCCGGTCTTACCCGGAACTAGCAAACCTCACAAAGGACTTCGCCGCCGAGCTTGTGCTGGCGAGCTTCACGATCGCTATAGACACCCTTCGAGGTGCTGACAATCGAAATCCCCATCCCGTTCAACACAGGCTTGAGATCTCCGCACTTGGCATACACCCGGCGACCTGGCGTACTGATCCGCTTGATCGTTTGAATAATCTTCTCGCCGTTCGGACCATACTTCAATTCGATCCGCAACATCTTTACCGGTTCGCCTTCAACTTCGGCGTAGTCCCAGATGTAGCCTTCTCGCTTGAGAACGTCTGCAACGCTTTTTCGCAAGCCCGACAGTGGAACATCCACGAACGGACGCTCGATGCGGATCGCATTGCGAATACGGGTCAACATGTCAGAAATTGGGTCAATATTCATCTTTTATATGCCCCGCACCTTACCAGCTTGCTTTTCGAACGCCAGGAATCAGACCTTTATCAGCCAACTGCCGAAAACAGATCCGACAAATCCCAAACTTGCGATACACCGCTCGCGGCCGTCCGCAAAGCTTGCAACGGTTCTCACGACGAGTCGAAAACTTAGGCTCGCGATTCGCTTTGGCGATCTTGCTTTTGCTTGCCACTGGTCAATCTTCCGATCAAAACTAGGAACTTGTTTGTCTGTACAGAAATACGTTACGCTGTTTTCTTCTTGGGTGCTCGGAACGGCATTCCGAACATCTCCAACAATCGTCGACCATGATCGTTGGTACGAGCCGTGGTCACAATCGTGATATTCAACCCCTGAGCCTTGGCGAACTTATCGTTGTTCAACTCAGGAAAAACCAACCATTCGTTCAATCCCATGGAGTAATTGCCGTGCCCGTCGAAGGCAGTACGGCTAACCCCTCGGAAGTCACGCACCCGAGGAAGAACGATACTGATGAGTCGGTCCAAAAACTCGTACATCCGCTCGCCCCGCAGCGTAACTTTGCAACCGATGGCTACGCCCTCTCGAAGCTTGAAACCTGCGATCGAATTGCGTGCGAGTGTCAAGACTGGCTTTTGGCCAGTGATCTCGCCCATCGCTTCCGCCGCGAGTTCCAAGAACTTCTTGTCTTGCATCGCCTCGCCAACCCCCATATTGACCGAGATCTTCTCAATCTTGGGAATCGCGAACACATTCTTAATCCCCAGCTCTTCGCCGAGCTGATTCTGAATGTTGTCTATGTAAAATTGCTGTAGTCGAGGTGCCATACGTTTCGAGCCCCGCGGCCCAATGTTTTGTGTTTATGGTTTCTTGCTAGTTCTTTTGACGCTCAACCCCTGCCACCACAGCCGAGTTGATCATCTTCAATCCAATCGCGATGCACGTGCAGGCGATCCGTATATTACTTTGCGTCCGTCTTTCGGCCGGGAGCTACCTTGCTGATGGTCGTCCCCGAACGCTTGCTGTAGCGTTCCTTCGAACCATCTGGCAGATAACGAACCCCAACCCGTGTGGGCTTCCCAGTCGACGGGCAAACCAACATCACCTTGGAAACGCTCATTGCGGCTTCCTTCGACAGACGCCCGCCCTGTGGATTCCGTTGCGAACGCTTCACGTGCTTGTAGACTTTGTTCAAGCCTTCTACGACCACGCGTCCTTTTTCTCGATCCACAACGAGGACCTTGCCCCGCTGGCCTTTGTCTCGGCCGGAAATGACTTCGACGATGTCGTCAACCTTAATCAACATCACACAACCTCACTCGCCAACGAGACGATCTTGGTAAAACTCTTTTCTCGCAACTCTCGAGCAACCGCACCAAAAATACGGGTGCCGCGAGGATTGTCGTCTTTGTCGACCAATACCACGGCGTTGCTGTCGAATCGTACATAACTGCCATCCGCACGACGGGTTGGCTGTGCAGTCCGCACAATCACACCACGCACGACAGCCTTCTTCTTGATTTCGCTTCCGGGAATAACGCTCTTCACCGAGCAGATGATCACATCACCCAACCCAGCATAGCGGCGTCGCGTTCCACCCAACACCTTGATGCACATCACTTCTCGTGCACCCGTGTTATCCGCAACTTGCAATCGCGTTTCTTGTTGAATCATTTGTTGAAACTTTCAAACCGTGTACTTCGATGCCCTTCAGTCGCCTACCGCGAATCGCTCGCAGTCTGCCCTAACTGGCTGACGCTTCCCCTCGGAGAGTCGCCAAGTCCACTTGACGATTCTTCTCGACGACCCGCACCAATCGCCATCGCTTCAGCTTGGAAATCGGCCGAGACTCTTCAATCTCAACCTTATCTCCAACCTTGGATTCGTTCGCCTCGTCATGCACATGGCAGACGGTCTTGCGTCGTACGATCTTCGAATACTTCGGGTGACGAACGAACCGCTCGATCTCAACTCGACGCGATTTGTTCATCCGATCGCTCTTGACGACTCCAATCAAAATTCGACGTGCCATAGTTCTTTCTCTCGCCTCTTAACCCTTGTTCGCCTTCGCTCGCTCTGTTTGAATCGTGCGAACACGAGCGATCAATCGACGGTTCTTTCGAGTCTGACTCGGAACATCGACGCGGTCTGTCTGGGATTGCAATCGCAAACGGAACATCGTCTCCGCAGCTTCCACCGCAGTCAGATCCAATTGCTCGTCACTCATCTCACGCAGTTCGGATGCCTTCATCTGTCTCTCAACCTCTAAACCATCTAATCGAGAAGAGCTTCCGCCCTCCCCTGTCTTGTACTGTTCGAAACCAATCCCCGAGTCTCAACTCGCCCGATTAGCCCCGCGGAAACCGCTTCGCTTCCCATTTCGCGCCCCGCAGACTAACTCCGCGGAACCGTTTTGTTTTCTCTATATTCGTTTCTTCGCGGTGAACTTCTTGCTCACCCACCGCAAAGGCACTCAGTGCCAAATCACCAGCAATTACGCTGGTCGGCGTCGAACCAATCGAACCCGAATCGGCATCTTCGCAGCGAGTCGAGCAAAACAAACCTTAGCTTGCTGCTCCGAGACGCCGCTCAGTTCATACAGGACCGTTCCTGGACGAACTACTGCCACCCAGTATTCCGGCTCCCCTTTACCTTTACCCATCCGGGTTTCCAAAGGCTTCGAAGACACCGGCTTGTCCGGGAACACTCGAATATACAACCGTCCTTCACCACGAACGTATTGGTTAGCTGCGATCCGACCGGCTTCAATCGTCTGGGCTCGGATCCAACCGCCTTGAAGGCATTGAAGACCCCAGTCACCGAAAACGACTTTATTGCCGCGAGTCGCATTACCTTTTATACGTCCTCTTTGGCTTTTTCGGTGCTTGACCCGCTTGGGCATCAGCGCCATCGTTTGAATCTCCCGCGTACGAACCTTGATTTACCCAAACCTGAACTCCGATATTCCCCTGAGGGGTCGCAGCTTCAGCGAAACCGTAACTGATCTTTGCTTGGATCGTGCTCAGTGGCAACGCACCAGCGTTTGCTTTCTCGCAACGAGCCATTTCAGCTCCGCCGAGTCGCCCCGACAACTGAATCTTGATGCCCTTCGCTCCGGCGTCCATAGCGGTCTCGATCGATCGCTTCATGGTACGACGGAAACTCGCCCGCTTCGCCAACTGCTTCGCAATGTCTTCTGCAATCAACTGACCTTGGATTTCTGGTCGGTAGACCTCTTCCACCTTCAAATTGACGCGCCGTCCGATCAAGTTCTGCAGCTCTTCCTGCAACACTTCGATCTCTGTACCCTTCTTGCCGATGATCAAACCAGGCTTCGCTACATAGACGAACAGCCTAACCTCATCGCGTGTTCGCTCGACTTCAATTCGGTCGATGCCAGCTTCGCGGTACGAGGCCTTGGTCGGATGATTCTTGATGAAGTTACGGATCTTTTGGTCTTCCACCAGCAGTTCCGCGAACTCCTTCTTGCTCGCATACCAACGGCTCTTCCAGCCCATGACGATGCCGGTTCGGAAGCCAACAGGATTTACCTTCTGTCCCATAATTCAGTTCTTCCTACAGTTCTTCCAACCGCTTGAGTTCTACCGAAATGTGACTCGTACGCTTCAGGATCGTGAACGCTTGACCACGCGACCGTGGCTGAAACCGCTTAAACATCGGCCCGCCATCGATCCTGGCATCCACTACAACCAACTCTTCCGTGTTGTAGGAACGTCCGCCATTCTGATCCGTGTCCTGAGCACTACCGATCGCACTCTTGATCACCTTTTCCAACATCCTCGCCCCACGATGCGGTTGGAATCGCAAAATCTCCAACGCTTCGTCTGCGAACTTGCCACGGACCAGATTCGCCAAAGGTCGAACCTTCCTAGCGCTGATTCTCGCGTGTCTGTGTACTGCCCGGTAAGACATGGTCTATCCCTGTTCTCGCATCAATTACTTCTTGCCACCCTTGCCGCCGTGACCACGGAAGGTTCTGGTCGGAGCAAACTCACCGAGTTTGTGCCCAACCATATCCTCAGTCACGAAGACCTTGATGTGTGCTTTCCCGTTGTGAACCATAAACGTCGCGCCTACAAACTCAGGCACAATCGTGCAACGTCGCGCCCAGGTCGTGATCGCTTGTGAGCTGTTGGTTTCCCTCGCCTTGATCAGCTTGGCAAACAGCTTTGGATCCACATAAGGACCCTTTTTCGTCGAACGTCCCATCGTCTAAATCGCCTTACTCAGACCTTGTCTCGAATCTGAACAACTTGGTTCCCAAAAACAACAAATGACTCTTAACGCAACTTCAACTGACCATAACGCACCGACTTGCGTCGACGAATGATCGAAGCGTTGCTTGGCTTGCGACGACGACGGGTGAATCCACCCTTCGCCAACTTCCCAGTCGGACTGACCGGGTGTCGACCACCCTTGGTTCGACCTTCACCACCACCGTGCGGGTGATCGTGTGGGTTCATCGCGGTACCGCGTACGTGAGGCCTCCAACCCTTCCAACGATTCCGACCAGCCTTGCCGATCCGAACCGCATCATGGTCGGTGTTGCTCATCTTGCCAATCGTCGCTCGCCCCTGGCTCGGCACCCGTCGCACTTCGCCACTCGGCAATTGCAACTGTGCCCAACCACCTTCACGAGCCATCAAAATCGCTGACGAACCAGCGGATCGGCAAAGTGCCGCACCCCGCCCTGGCGTCATTTCGATGCAGCAAACTTCGACGCCTGCTGGAATGTTCTTCAAAGGCAAGCAATTGCCCAAGGTCGGCGCTGCATCCGGACCGTTTTGCAGGACATCGCCCGCCTTCATCTTGTCGGTCGCCAAAATGTAACGCTTTTCACCGTCGGCATAAACCAACAAAGCGATACGAGCACTTCGGTTCGGATCGTACTGAACCGAATCAACCTTGGCATCGATCCCGTCCTTCGTTCGACGAAAATCGATAATCCGGTACATCCGCTTGTGGCCACCACCACGGTGCCGCGAAGTGATGAACCCCTGATTGTTCCGACCACCCTTGCGCTTGTACCGCTTGAGCAACGACTTCTCAGGCGTCGCGCCTGGCGTCAACTCAGCGAAGTCGCTTACGGACGAATTCCGGCGTCCTGGCGATGTCGGCTTGTATACTCGAATTCCCATGATTTTATATCTCTATGAAACGTTGGACCCACCGATTAGAAGAAGTCGATCTTGTGCTCACTGCTGAGCTTCACAATCGCCTTCTTCCACGCCTTGGTCACACCAGCCTTCGCACGATACCGCCGAGCCTTGCCCAATCGATTCTGCGTCGCAATTGCGATCACCTTCACATTGAACAACTCTTCGATCGCATCCTTGATCTGTGTCTTGGTCGCCAAAGGACTGACTTCAAACGCATAACGATTGTGCCGAGTCGCTTTGTGCACTCCCTTTTCCGTCACCAAAGGTCGATAAACGATCTGGTGCGGCGTCAAAACCATCGATGTCTTTGGAGGTTGCTTTGCCATTTTCTTACCTTACGCCGATCTTCCCTTAAGCCGTTGCCCGAGCCTTAATCCAATCCAAAGCATCCTTCGTCACGACCAACTTGCGTGGACGCAACACAGAGAGTGCATTCAGATCACTCACAGGACTGATCGTCAAACCTTCGATGTTCCGACCGCTCAAGTAAATATTGCGATCGTTTGTTGCGGTCGCTAGCGTCTTGGTCACGCCCTCCAACCCCAACGCCTTGAACGCCGAAGCCAACGACTTCGTCCGTGGCGACTCCATAGCCAACTTGTCGATCACCACAACCGAACCAGACGACACCTTCGCAGCAATCGCCATCCTAGTTGCAGCCTGAACAGCCTTTCGAGGCAATCGGTAATAATACGATCGAGGCTGACGAGCATTCGCATGCCCACCACCGCGACGAACAGGGGTCCGCTTCGCACCCATACGTGCGTTACCAGTCCCCTTTTGCTTGTACATCTTTTTGGTCGAACCAGACACCTCACCGCGTGTCTTGGTTTTATTGCTTCCTTGACGATTGTTCGCCAAGTACATCACAACCACGTCGTGCAACAACTGCTTGCTCACCTTGGGAGCAATCGCCTGCGGATCGATTTCGTAATCGCCCACTTTGTTGCCAGCTATGTCATAAACAGGAAGTGTAACCATCGCAAACCTATTTGCTTTTGTTTCAAACTCGAACGGCGAAGCCCCATTCCTTCGCTTCACCCCTACGCCGATTCAACAACAACTGCCGAACCGACCACCACGAGCCTACCCGACCTTGTTCGTCTCCTGAACAATCACATACCCGCCAGCAGGGCCAGGAACAGCACCCTTCACCAGCAACAGATTCTTCTCAGCATCAACCCGAACCACCTTGAGATTCCTCATCGTGACCCGATCAACACCGTAATGACCAGCCATCTTCTTACCCTTGCGAACACGACCAGGATAAGTACCCGCAGCCGTTCCACCAGGATGGCGGTGAACCTTCTTCACACCGTGAGTGGCTCTTTGCCCCGAGAAATTGTGACGCTTCATCCACCCCGAATAACCACAACCCTTCGAGGTACCAGTCACATCGACAGCCTTCACGCCATCGAGAACAGAAACAAGAACCTGCGCCCCGACCTGATGCTCACCCGCACCGCGGAACTCACGAATAAACTTCTTCGGCTCGCAATCCGCCTTGGCGAGCAACGCCACACCAGCGGCCTTCAAACGATCCGAACGCTTGCTCGAAATCGGAGCCACATGCCCGCGCTGCGATCGACTCGCCAAACGCCGAGGCTTGTCAGCAAAACCCAACTGAACCGCAGCATAACCATCGCGATCAACGGTCTTGACCTGCAAAACATGACAAGGACCAGCCTCAATCACCGTCACCGGGATCGCACGACCGTCTTGCTCGTAAATCTGTGTCATTCCGACCTTGCGGCCGAGTATACCTTTTCTCATTGGTCAATTTCCGTAATCGCTTGCTTTGCGGGACTCACCGATAACACCGCTCTCAACCAGAGAGCGGAATGAGCCGGTTGACGACCCGAATCGATGGTTACCCGCAAGGCTTCCGAACCATACGAGGGAAACCCATTGCGGAGTTATGAAACTACTACCGAGATGTCGCCTTGATTTTGATGTCGACACCCGCCGGAAGGCTCAACTTATTGAGAGCCTCAATCGTTCGTGCAGTGGCTTGCTTGATGTCGATAAGACGCTTATGAGTCCGAATCTCGAACTGCTGCCGAGCCTTCTTGTCAATATGCGGACCAGAGAGAACCGTGTACCGCTCTATGCGGGTTGGCAACGGAATCGGCCCATGCACTTCAGAATGCGTCCTCTTGGCGGTCTCTACGATCTCCAAGGCACTCTGATCCAGAACCGCATGATCATACGCTTCCATTCGAATTCTAATGACTTCGTGCGATCCGGACACGGTGCAACCAACCCCTCTTTAAAGCTATCATCAACGTGCAATTCGCTCCGAATCACACTCCAACAAGCCCCTACGTCGAACGCGGGACGCAAGAAGATATGGACGAAGGGATCTAACGTCAACAGCAAAAGCCGTTTTTCAGCTTTTCCGGGGAAGATTTTTGCTTTCTTTCCTCGCCCATCGGATAACAAATCCAATCGCCACAACTCCCGATTCATGGCATAACCCCTCTTTTGCCTGCCTTTTGCAAGCTTTTTCGCTAGCAAACTTTTCCTGGCCGGAACAAACTGCATGATCGCACGCAGCAAAAGAATCTTTCCTCGAGCGACTATTTTTTCCGATTTGCCAGCCATGGAACTCTTCCAACCCAACTGACGAGATGCCCGCTGACGAGATTCCCGCCGACGAGATGCCAACCGAATCATGCCTTCACTTTCTTCCGACCGATCCCAGGAGCCTGTTATTCCTAGCACCGAGCTTGAGAAACGTCAGCAAACCGATGGACTTGAGCCCAATCAGGATCGCTCGGGAAAGCACGAGGTGATTGTTTTGGTGGGCACCCGCCCAGAAGCGATCAAAATGGCCCCCGTAGTCCGGGAATTGAAAAACTCCGAGCACTTGTACCCATTCCTACTCTCTTCAGGTCAGCACCGTGAATTGCTCGACCAAGCCCTCGCACCGTTTGGATTGAAACCAGACCTGGATCTGCGGCTGATGCAGCCCAACCAATCCCTGGCCGATCTAACTGCTCGCGCGTTATCCGCAATCCACAACGTTCTCCTCGAGCGAAAACCTGCGGCAATACTGATCCAAGGGGATACAACCACCGTTCTTGCGGGTGCCTTGGCCGCCACCTACGCCAAAATCCCGGTAGGACATGTTGAAGCCGGTCTGCGAACTCACGATTTGTACGCCCCCTTTCCCGAAGAGATGAACCGACGACTGACCGCACCTTTGTGCCGCTGGCTTTTCGCACCAACCCAAGCCACCAAACAGAATCTCATCAAGGAAAACATTGACGAATGTTCGATTTCCATCACAGGAAACACCGTCGTTGACTCCCTTTTTTGGATGCGGGATCAAATCCTCGCGTCCCGAAAACTCAGCACAGCACGGTTCCAGGAAATGGGGCTTTCGGAACGATTCAATTCGCTCCACCAGTCGCATTCATCGTTGCCCGGCCAGGGATTGGTGCTTATTACCGGTCACCGTCGCGAAAACTTTGGGGATGGAATGATGAGTATCTGCTCAGCGATCTCGCAGCTCGCCGCTCTCTATCCGACTATCCCCTTCGTTTATCCAGTCCATTTGAATCCCAACGTAAAAACCCCCGTAAGTCGCGAACTAGGCGGGCTTTCTAATGTCTTTTTGATCCCACCGGTCGACTACGAGTCATTCCTCTTCTTGATGATGCACAGTTCGATCCTCCTTTCCGACTCGGGTGGTGTCCAAGAAGAAGCACCGAGTTTGGGCAAGCCCGTTCTGGTCATGAGGGAAAAAACCGAACGCCCTGAGGGTGTGGAAGCAGGCACCTGCGTATTGGTCGGAACCGATCCCAACAAGATCATCCTAGAAGCCAGTCGCTTGCTCTCCGACCGAGACGAATACGCGCGGCGTTCATCCATACGCAATCCCTACGGGGATGGGCATGCCTCCAGACGCATCCGAGAAATCCTCGAATCGAGCTTGAATGCCCCCTGATCGCCAACCGTTGAACAGGCGCCCCGAGGCGTTGGATAGGCGACCCGAGGCGTAGGATAGGCGCCCCGAGGCATCGCTGCGATTCCAAAAAATCAACCGATGTAAAAACAAAAAAACCGGGCACAAGAAAACCTCTTGCCAGCCCGGTTTTTAGGTTGATCCGCACCAATTCCTTGGTATTCGCGGTTTGTCAGCGGTTAACGCTCATCGTTTTAGGATGAAACAGAACAATCACTCGGAGTTCGTCATTCGGAGTTCGCGGAACTTCCGGCGCCGCTGTTGCCACCACCACCGCCGCCGCTGGTACCTCCGAACGAA
>Ga0315899_10004794_pt1 | contig 14583 bp, 8 predicted proteins | sample LakEriMetagenome_2_FD_203518 | JGI IMG/M metagenome (GOLD analysis project Ga0315899, IMG submission 203518) | Freshwater fungal communities from buoy surface, Lake Erie, Ohio, United States - Buoy 4 MA112 | ecosystem: Environmental > Aquatic > Freshwater > Lake | place: USA: Lake Erie, Ohio... | reverse complement strand
TTTGCGGCATCTGCACTGCTCCAAGGAGCAGATGATGTTTGCCAGCAACCTCATGGCCGCTGCCTGGGTCTTGGTGCTCATCGTCGGCACTGGTGTGTGTGCGAGAGAGAGAGAGAGAGAGAGAGATGAGAAAGATGAGAAAGATGAGAGAGAGAGAGAGAGAGAGAAGGGAAGGAGGGGGAGAGAGAGGGAGAGGGAGGGAGGGAGGAAGAGAGAGAGAGACAGAGACAGAGATTTGGCCTAAGAAAGAGAGTGTGTTTTCGCAAGAGAGCGAGGAATAGAGTGAAAGAGAGAACGAGAAAGAGAGCGCGTGTGTGCGTGCGTGTTTGTGTGTTCGCGTGCAGACGTGGTGTTATTCGCTGCAGCCCCCTTTGCCCTCTGTTGCCTCTCCTCGTCACGTGTGCACAAACGTGTGTGAGATGACTTTCTTTTTACCCCCCTGTGTGTTCGTGCATTCCTGCCCCCGTTGCCCTCACCCGATTCAGGGGAACTTGTCAAGGCTGTCTCGCTCATCATGGTTTCTCCTGAAATCGGAGGCAAGACCTGTGCATACCCTCCCTTTGAGGGACACATACCCTCCCTCTTGGAAGGGGCATATACCCCTTCATACACACTCTCTCATACGTGCCTCCCCCCCCCCCCGAAAGTGAATTGACGGGCTTGTCGCATCACTCCCGTGCACGCGTGCACACACATACAAACCATTCCTGCCCCTCGTGCACACACACGCACACACCGTCGATTCCTGTCGCCTACCTCTGTCTCGTGCACGCAGTCCGTGTTTCCCGCTTTTGCTCTCTCGCAGTAGCCTTGCGCTTCTCTTGTGTCCTTCCGGTGTCACCCGTGTGTCCCTTTTCGTGACAGAGGGGGCGCCTCCCCCGCACCCATCGATTCCCCTCTGTCACGTGCGGGTGTGCACTGCCTGCTCGCATGCAACCATTCATAGAGGCGAGATGCTCGCGACGCAGAAACATGCATGCGCCATGCAGAAACATGCATGCGCTGCATTATACTGGTCTGCTCAGATAAGGGGACCCCAGTACCCAAGAACGCCTATGCCTAATGCCGTGTATGGAGCGCAGGGTTGTTCGTGGTTGCCGAAACCCCAGAGCCTACGCCCTACCCCCAAACCTTTCAAATCTGAACCCAAAGACCCTTCACCCTCCCCCTAAACTCTAAACAGGGTTGCTCGTGGTACAGTCTGTCGCGCAGTACGCCAGTGTCAGCTTTTACCTGGCACTCATCCAGCGATTTGGTGGCGTGGTCGCTGTCTGCGTCACTTCGTGCCGCAAGGTGCCTACAAGGGTCTGATTGATAGATAATACCTCCCGCGGTGTTGATAGATAAGGCCTCCCGGGTCCAAGGACCGCTCACGAACCGCCGGAAGTATCTACCTGTTGCCCGCAGGAGATATCTAAACAGATAGATTGATAGATAAGACCTTCCGCGGTCACAGACCGCAGGAGACATATACCTGTCTCTCTAGCTCGGAGATCTCTAGACAGATAGACTGATGGTCAGAAAGAACCGTGGGAGGTATCTACCTGTGGACCGCGGGCGGGAGATATCTGAACCCCGGGGAGGGGGCACGCGGGGTAGCAGGGACAGGCACGCACGCTTTACTCCACTGATTAGTGGCGCCGACAGAGGGCTGCAGACTGCAGACTGAGTTGCGTGTGCTGCGATGCGTGCACGTCATGGGTATGCATGTGTGTATGCGGTCTGGTGCTCACTTGCTGCCCCGGCCTGATGGACGGGAGAACTAGAGCAGGTGCTGACCATTGTCCTGTCCTTCGTGGCGTTCAGCAAGCCTTTTTCCGTGCATTACCTGCCTCCGGGTTTGCTCGTTACGGTGCGTCTCTTCATGTGTGTATGCGTGCATGCGTGCGCGTGTGTGCGTGCGTGCGCGTGCGTGCGTGCGCGATGGCGCTCGCAGCGCTCACCGCGCGCCTTCTCTTTCCTCCGTTAGTGCTTGCGTCCCCTGGCTGCGTGTGTTGTGATGTGCGCGTTGCCCATGCATGCGGGAAGGCTCTGTAGATGCCTCTTTAGGAGGCTACACGTTTTGTACCATCGTCTTTCCGCGCCGCGCTTTCTGCGACTACCACGAACTCACCGCTCCACATGGGTTGGCGATGTAGGTGGGTATACTGCTATCGACTGCGGCCAAGCAGGAGCATCGCAACGCCAAGCACGAGCTCATGCTGGTGCTGTCTTCCACTTCTTGTGTCTGATATACAAGTGCACGCCAGATTTATGTTCACATATGTTCACCAGATTGCCCTTTTGCCTCCTTCACCACTGACTTGATTTACTATTCCCTTATCCATTTTGTGTTTGTCTCGCAGACGGCTGCTGGCGTGGCTACTCTTCCTATTCTAATAGCACCTTATCTGAGCGCAACTGTGGAGCAATAGCGTCGTTTCAAGAATGCTCGCACGTGCTTCAGTCTTTCGTAAAATAAAAATAAAAACCAGGAAATTCTTTCCTGGAAATTGCCCCCTGTTTCTAGGTCACACTGACGGATTGCATAGCGGTTTATTGGGTGAACGGAACAAGATTTTTGCACGCTCTCCATGCCGCGCAAGTGGCCGACAGTCTTTCGAAGGTTGTGTGCAGGCACGAATAAGAGGTTATGGAGTCTGGTCGCATCAGAGGCTCGAGAGTAGTGACTTACTCGAAGTCCGGTGGATATGAAGTCTCGGAGGTTTCAACATGCTGAGTCACTAGTTCCGATACGGGACAGATAGAAACACCACTTGGCACACCAGAAGACCGGGGGATGTCTCCAAACTGCATTTCCTTCGGGGTGCAAGTGAGTGCGGGTTTGAAGATGCCGCTCCCACGCTGCAAGCGCTGTGGATGCAACGGTGTGTCAGGTTTCACAGAACGCCGAACAATGGGCAAGATTCTACCTATTGGAGTCTTTTTCGGATTTCGGATAGGAATCCGAGGTATCCGCCAGGCACACCACTAGGCGCAACTATGCTCAGTACCTTGATTATGGCAGGGATATCATGCATTCGACTTGCAGGCTCTGCTGACGCAGATCGACGATTCTCCTTGTTGCCTTCTGCTGTTCGTACTCTGGGCAGCTGCACAGTCTGCCCACAATCTGCCCTATGCACTTCTTGCGGGTGCTGCATCGGGTGAGCAGATTCGAGAACCGAGTCATTTTTATGCCTGTCCTGCATGCTAGCTGCACGCGAAGGCAGCGCGGGGAGACCTCCGTTCGTTTTTTGCAGGGCGCCCTGTCTCTGCTTGTTTTTTGCAGGGCGCCCGCTGCCGCGCATGTAGGTCCAGACAACACTGTCTAGAATTTTCGGTATCCGCGGAAGCAGTTCTGTGGCTGCTTGCTTCGGCAGTGTCGGTGCACCGTGGTTGGCCTGCCGCCTCAGATTCAGATCGATGGCGTCTGGGGAAGCAACCCACAAAGTAACCTGCCTGTGCATGTCGCCAGGACGTGCGACGTCCTCCACATCGTCGCACCTTTGCGAATACTGTGCCATGATCTTCTTTTGCTTTTGTTCAGCACGTCGCAGTGAGTTTCCTGGGGGATCACGAATTTTGCGGTGACTTCGGTCAAATCCAGATTCGAAATCCGATGGAGGACAACGAGATCTCAGCTCTTTCATCTCCCCACAATGCGGTCGAGCCTTTTGTTTGCTCAATGGTCCCGCTGAAACGGAGCCAGCCTGCTGTCTGACACACATTCGCGGGCACTGTCTCGAGGCTCTGTCTGACACACATTCCTCTTGCTTCAAACGCTCTTTGCGAGCAGCAAATCTGGCCTCGAGAGCACCGGGTCTGGTTGGGGGATTCAAAAGCTGATCGATGCGGCACCGCTCGCGCGACAATCTCACCCACCGAACACGCGCCTCTCGGCGTGCCCTCTCCTGTTGGGTGTGGGCTTGAACCGCTTCGTCAACGATTCCATACACGATGTCCCGTACTTGCAGTCGCGTGCCGTACTGGCATATTTTCGCTTGCATCGTTCCTTCCACCATCCACTGGCCTGTCAGCAGCTTCACCTGCTCTGCGATGGTGCTGGAGCCCATCCGCTGTACGCGCGTGTCGCGGAGTGCTGTTGTGGCATCCACGGCATCGCCTCTGCCTCTGCTGTCTTCTGCGACAGCCGCCACTACGGCCTCCTCGTGGTCGGTCCTTGTGCCCTGCAAGGCATTAAATAAAGTCGACTCTGGCCGCGCAGCCCTCCCATTCGCCGGCGAGGTGACGGCGTCCTCGGCGCCGTCGAGGCCAGCTTCATCGTCGCTTGATTCGAGCAGCAGCGCCTGCAGGTTTGCGCCGTGCTCCTGGACAGCGAGGAGGCTGTAGCCAAACACCTCTGTCTGCCCGTCGAGACGCATGCACGCACCATGCCACGACCTGAAAGTGCAGGAATGTGAGGCGCCGCTCTCGGGCTCGCTCGCGCCCGTCATCAGCACGCACTGGAGCCTTCGAATGTCCCTGAGCCTGCCGGACGCGGGGGCCGCGTTCGCTTCGTGCCCCAACGGAAACAGGATTCGTGCTCGAAATTCGTGCCGAAGGTTTCTTTTTACTTTTTACTGAGTTTTTAGTGTCAGGAGTCGCGGGCGTGGTGGACATGGTTCGGTCATGGGCGAGAGGGACATCGTTGCAGAGGCAGTGGTGACGGCCGGGGACACTGAATGCTCATCATGCCCCAGAGCGAGTGCAGGACGCTGCATTGACCGGGACCAGACCTGCCGCCTGCTGGAAATCCGTGCAGACACCGTCCCAGACATGGAGTGGAGCGCGTGTGCATGGCTTCGGAAGCCGAGTGCGGCAAGCGAGCGTCGCCGGGCCTGCGGCCACAACCGGAGCAGCGGCGCCGGCGGCGTTCGTGAATGCTGGTGCGACTGTGGCAGCAAAAGACATTTGGCTGATCGGTGCGCATCGCCTCGGCGAGCAGAATGCAGCAGAGCGCGAGAGATCAAGACGGACGGCCTCCGACCAGCTCTAGGACGGCGGCGGGAGCTGCAATCGACAGGCGTCAGCATACTATGTCCTGCATTCGGCAGGAGACCTCGAAGAGGCATGCCTAGCCGGACATTGTGCTCCATGCTGGCGTTGTTGCTAGGAGTGCAGCTGGCTGCGCCAGCTGGCGTTGGCTCAGCTGAGCCAACTGCCTGCACCAAGGACGTGTACACCGGACCCAACTGCCAAGCATGTGGCAAGGACACGTACTCGGGCAACTGCCAGGACAAGTGCAATGCAACGTCGACTTGCAGCAAAAACGGGCGGTGTAGCGGGCTAGACGGACGCTGCATCTGCGATGAGGGCTTCAGTGGCCCTAGCTGTGCGATTACAACAGAGCTGACGATCACGCCGGTATCCTCTGACACATTACCGGTCATGAAGATGAGGATTGGGCTCCCGTTGCGCCAGGCCGAACTCACCCCGGCCGTAAAGGCGCTTGTTCGTGAGGCAACAGCAGCTGCAGTGGGAGTGGACGCAACGAGGGTGCGCATCCTCTCCGTCGTGGAGGCTGCTCGTAGACGTTTACTCGCGCATAGTCTCGCGCTGGAAATCGAAATCGAAATGCCGCCTGGCATATCGGGTCTTGATGCGATGTCTGCCAACAGTACGATGACTGCTAACAATCTGAATCGGGAGCTTGTCGCGCGTAATTTGCCCCAAGCCACAATGCTTGAGCCACCGATCATAGTGTACATCTCACGCAATGCATCCAATTCTTCTTGCGTCCCGCCTCGGTTTGTGTCGAGCGCGGGCTCCCCGTGGCCGGACCAGCGGAGAGATGTGTCGTGCTTTCCCGGTGCGACGTGCGAAATCCCCGTTTTCGCCCGCTTGAGCACATCTTACCCGTCTTCCTTTCCGAGGGAGATTTCGGTGATGGCCTCTCAAAATGCCATGGGGCCATACACCGCAGAACGCATTTTGCGGTATGACGGTATGCCCTGCGCTACGGAGGATGCAGACGCAATTGCCTGCATTTTTAAGACATCTCTCGACGATTTCAATGACCTCGCAGTCAGTGGGATCTTGAGCTATTGCTTTGTAGCCAGAGCCTGGCATGCATCTGGTGTCTGCCGAACTGACCCGTGGTGCATTCGCATAGCCCTACAGCAGCCCGAGCAGCAACTGATCCACCTCCACGCCCGTGCTGGAATCGGTGAGCTGTCAGCACCTGGCTCCGAAATAGTTGAGCTTTCTTGGACATGGCAGCCTGGTGCGCCGATCCCTGCAAATTTTCTCCGATACGAATTTCAGTACGCGAGGGACGGTGAATCCTTTCGCGATGTGCCCATGACGTCCTGGCCCGCCTCAGTGCATAGTAGCTCAATCCAATTTCCAGCGCGGCATGTAATGGAGCCCGACCGCAATCTGCTATTGGCCCAGTCCTCTCTCTTCTTTCGTGTCGTCTTTGTTACAGACACCCAAAGTCACGTGAGCTTGCGCTCGAATCAGGTGCGCATTTTCCATCTCGAAGAGAATCCAGGTCACCTGCATATTGTCACTTGGGAAAGCTTTATGTTCAGAGTGTTCAAAGCCACTGCCAGCCACTTTGAGTCTGTGTTCGAGCACGATACTTTCCCCGTCGTAGCGGGGACATCTGCTGTAGACAGCATCAGAAACAGGCTTTTCGCAATCACGGCAAAGCCAGGCGACGATACTGATCCGGCCCCGAATCTGCTTGTGGTGGATCTAGACGATCCGGCCAAGTTTTCTCTGTTCTCGCTCGGAGGGGGTGTCAGATATTTTTACAACACGTCTATCTGGAACGTAGAGGTAGATGAGCGCGACGGGCACCTGCTCTTCGTGACTGTGAACGCAACTGGGTTTGCGGTTGTAACGATTGACCCCGCAAATGGGTACGTCATTGCAACCGACGTAATGCCCTGCAACGCGAGACTTGCGATCTCGGCGATGGACACCGTTGCCGGTGCGTACTGGTTTGTGGACTCGTCAAGTAATTCGATCCGTTTCTACAATAGGTCCCAGCGCTCATTTTCAGAGGGATTTGAGTTGTGCGTCATAGCACCGACTGCTTGCAGGACACAGGAACTCGTCATTTTGCATCTTGGGTTTGATTGTAATCGGCGACAGCTTCATGTTGTCGCAGGCCCATTGATTAGAGATGACAATCTTGATGTTCTTACGCTGGTCGCTCTTGATCCTTACGATCCTGATGCTATGGCTCCAGTGGTGCTCATAGCGGTTCAGATCCAGGGATCGGGATTTTCTTCATTCGCATTCGACTTTGCACGCCGCCTCTTGTTTGTGTCGACGGCCGAAGATCAACAGACGCTGTCACATGCCCGTTTGACAACCTATGACATGCAAACTAATGTTTCGAGCCACGCCGTAGTGTCAAATATTGGGCGGGTCATGGATTTGCAGGTAAAATGGAATCCGGCGCCTGTAGTCAGATCCTTTACGCCGGCACTGTTGCCGCCAATTGGACTGGAAACTGTGACGATAACAGGGTTTAACTTTGGTCTTATAAATCAGAGTCCAGTTGCCACAATCGGTGGTATACCATGCAACACGACGGAGTGGGTATCTCCAAGCAGAATGTATTGCACTATGCCAAAAATATACGAATTTAATTCTGGCCAGCCATTCAGCGTGTCGGTCGACGTTGGTGGGTATCGTTCTGAAAGTATCCCCAGCGCAGGAGAGTTTCAACTTGATATATGGAGGACCGTCACGCCAATATCATTTTCAACCTTACATCCGGGGGCGATTATGGCTGTCTCTGGTGCTGGTTTCTTTGCTCCTTTCAATCGCTATCGATGTGCGTTTAGTGTTGGAGGCAGTGTTTTTCTCAGCGGCCCTCCTGTCGCGGAGACAGAATCTCTGCTTGAATTCAACTTGCCGTTATGGCTACTCAGCACGAGAAATGATGCTGATGAGCAAATTCTGGTTAGTGTAGACCTCCTTCATGCATCAAATGAAGGTTCAGGTTCCGTCCTTGACCGGCGAGTGTATCAAGATAGAGACCAGATGCCCGCGACTGTTACTTTCGAGCAGATGTTTGGAGCGTACGCACCGTCTACTGCCCGTAGCGATGGTTCCTCAAACGATAAAATGAGAATCCGCGGACTTGGATTCAATCCATTGCAAAGCGCAGCTTACCATTGTCTGTTTGCTGCAGATGATCCAATGGACCCTACCCGTGTGGTAAGCGTACGGCTTTTAGCATCTGTCCAGTCACACGGTGAAGTGTTTTGCATAATCCCTATGTGGCCATATCAACATGGAGTTACGCGTTTCCAGCTCCTTCTAAACTCACAGCCCATACGGCATTACATTCATGAAATGAGTGCTCCCTCCCTGTACGCGAATTTTACATTTCAGCAGCTTTGGGTGTCTGCATCACCTTCAACTGGCCTTGCGACTGGAGGCACCCGGATCACAATCCTTGGATATGGTTTCAATCCGACCGAAACGTATGTATGCCGGCTGACCGGGTTGGAACCTCCATATCCGTCTGCTGACATCACTGCATCAGAGGTTTTAGGGGGGACGCCTGGTCGCGTTTTATGCGATACCACTAGTACGACTGTAAGTGTAGTTGGACTAAAGGGTTCAGTGTCACTACTTCAAGCAGGACAGGAAGAGATTCTTGCAAGGGAAAATGTTTCTCCTGTTTTTGAATTTCAGCCAGAATGGCTTTCCGTTACACCGACGCAGGGCACTACTGCAGGAGGCGTCCTCGTCACAGTGAGCGGCGCAGGACTCAGCAATGGGACGCTGTTCACCTGCATGTTTTCTTACGGCGATAAGCAAGAGTTTGGTGATGCAACAATGTTGACAGATGGCAGCGGGATCCGTTGCATTTCTCCTGGGTGGTCAGATACAACTGCATTGCTCACCTTGCGAATCATGATGAATACGTCAGAAGGTGTACCAATCAGCGAGTATGTGATGAGTGGAACAAATTCACGTGCTGAATTCAACTTCTTGATCACGCAGGTTACTACCTTTCTTGGCGTCTTTCCCACTGAAACCTTTGCCCATGCGAACACTACATTCAGCATCACGGGGACTGGATTTGATCCTGCGAGCACAGATTACAAGTGCCTATTAGGATTGTCTGGAGGAAAGCAAATGGTTGTGAGCGCGTTTGCATTGAGCGCAAGTTTGGTTCAGTGTGATCCTGTGAGTTGGAATTCCTCTGCGGTCACGACTTGGATTAAAGTTGCACGCAGCAGTACACCGATTTCACAGCCGCTCAATGTCACTTTCACGCAAGCTGTCACGACTATGTCCGCGCAGGAAACGCTTGCCTCTGGAGGTGGTAGTCTCACCATTTTTGGTGGTGGGTTTACTGTTGGTGGCACATATGAATGTGACATCCGTGTGCAAGACGTGACGGTCTTGCAAGTTGTTGCCACTCCAGAATCACCAAATCAATTCACATGCATCCTGGGGCCTATGAATGCGTCCGGAGGTGTGGCAGACGTGTTCGTGAACGATAAGACGCAGTTTCCTGCTAGAAGTTTGCCACGTTTGGCACTCCTGACATTTGTTTTCGTGACAACATTCGACAACATCTCGCTTACTTCAGGTACTGCTGCCGGAGGCGATGTGATCACCGTGACAGGATTCGGGTTCACATCAGTCGGCCATTACGAAATGACCTTGCGCAGTGCAGCAAATGAGCTCAATTCGGCCCATTGCAGCTTTAAGAATCCCAGCAGACTCGAGTGCGTAACTCCATCCTGGACGTTTCCTGCTGGATCAGTGGCAATTTCCTTCTCAAAGAATTTCGAATACTTGAATCAAAAATCATTTGCCTTCGATATCATCCCAGTAGTCGTCTCGTTAGTAACACCGTCAAGGACAATCGCAGGTACTCCTTCTCTGACTCTCATCGAAGGACACGGATTCACCCCCGGTGCGACATATGACTGCATCTTCAGCGGCTTGACATTTGAGGCTTTCAACTCGGCAACTAGCACTGGTCAAGCAGTGAATGTTTCGCACATCAAGTGTGTAACACCATTATGGAATTTCCCAGCTGGCCGTGTGTTGCTGAACGTGATCGGAGCACAAGACAAGATACAAGGAAATGAGCTGCACTTTCAATTTCTCTCGGAAGCCGCCTCCATGACACCAAACCACGGGATTCTGCAAGGCAGCATGGTAACCATTCGCGGCGCTGGTCTGAATGCAAACCGGCACTATGCTTGCTCGGTTGCAAGCCAGCATTATGCGCAGAATGTAAGTGCGAGTTTGAGTGTTTTTGCTTTCAAGCAACTCACGCCTGCAAAGTATTACAACTTTGAACTCATCTGTCGCATTCCTTCGATACGGACATGTGAGGATTTTCTCCTCTCAGTGCGCGTGCTGGACTTAACCTCGGGTGAACTAATTAAGGGCAGCTTTGATTTTGATTACGTAGAGGGACTGATATCCATCGTGCCGAGCGCCGGTCCTGCAATTGGAGGCGTGAATGTGACTTTAACTGGATGTGGTTTCATCGCGAGGCAACCTTACCGCATAGTTTTTCGCGACCTTGGGGCGTCGCCATCTCATTTTCGGATGACCAACAATGCCTCATTCATTAATTCAACTGCAATTTCCGTGGAATTACCGTATTGGGGCTTTGGCTCGGCCTTGACGGCCGTAGGTTTAGTTTTCGAAGACTTCGAAGACACGACTGCCAACCTGACTTTTGACATTTTCCCTGTTGTGACGTCGTCACTTCCAAAGTCAGGACTCGTTTTTGGATCATACCTGCTTGTGAAGGGCCATGGCTTCAGAGACTCAGACGGCTTTCAGACGTGCCTCCTTCAATCTCAAAGGAACCGCAGCGAAGTGTTCGAGGTTGCAGCATTTGCCAGAGGGGATACCACAGAGATAGAGTGCGAAATAGTACGATGGCCATTTGCAACTAGCATGCTCAATGTAACCATTTTTTATGGAGCACGGGAGAGTCGTCGCATCGTTCCTCAAATTGAAGGACCGATCACATATGAACTTTTGTCAGCATGGATCACAGCAGATGTAGCCCCAACGACCGATTTTGCTGGCGGGACTCCAATTTCGATTCGAGGTAGCGGTTTCAATGCTTATGGTGGGCCTCTGTACACTTGTCATTTTGCGTTAGTGAATGAAGGCGCTTGCCCTGTGCGTAAGATTAGAGAAGAAAATGGCGTCGGGATTATGGAATCTGATTGTACCCAAGCGCATTCTTCTGACTACACCCTGCCACCAGATATGAGGGGTCCATACGTGGCCAGTTCGCCGGAGCTTGTTGTCTGTTTCACGCCAGCGTGGCTGAAGTCCGTCGACACAGAAGTCGCTGTGAGATTATATGAGGGCCCGCGGTTTGTGCAAAAAGTTTATGTGCCATCTATTGTCACGACCGAATTTGTCGGCGGACCTGTAGTCGGTCCTGGTTCTACTGTGAATGCGCACGCCGAGGGGAACGCGATCATCACCCTCGCTGGAAATCACTTCGCTTTTGCAGATATCAGTCCACGAGCGCGTGTCGGTCCGACCGCTTGCACCTTCACAATTTGGTATTCAAATACCCAAATCCACTGTCGTTCTCCCAAGGGCAAGGTATCCACCGTAGATCTCTCATTGACAATTGGCCCGTATCGAATGGCCCTGTTGACCAATTATTTCACTTATGACGGCCCCACTGTTGATGGAGCGGATAATGCAATTGCCAACACCTTTTCTCCGCCTGCGAGTGTTGTCGTGGCAGTCGTTCTCCCTTTGCGAAAGGATGAATTTAACACATCCAAACAAATGGCCTACAGGGAGGCCATTGCTGTGACTACGTCTGTCAACGTCACGAATGTCATCATTCTGAACATTACCGAGGTGAATTTCACGATTCCCAATAGTACACAGCAGTCCGGTGCTTTGAATTCCAGGCGGCTGCTTTCATCTGGGTTGGGCATTGAAATTGACACTGAGGTAATGGTAGTTGATGAGACAGTCGCTACGAGCATATTGTCAGAACTTACACTGGAAACCCTTACCGCCTCGCTGCAAAATGCTTCTGTCCTGACGCAGTTTCAAACCGTAGTTTTGTCGTCTACGCCAATGGTAAGAGTGGGACCGAAACCTCAGGTGCTTGGAATCGGAAATTCGGGCTCACGGGCTGTTCAGATGGTCCTGGTGCGTGGTCGCTTTTTCGCTCCGTCTGGCACTGCTCGCATAGGCGGTAGTGCATGTGCGGCTTCGATTTGGCAATCAGACTCTAAAATCTTATGTAAAACAGTTGACGCTGTCGGAGATTTTGAGACCATCGCCGTCACGATTGAACGAGTCGTGAACACTCGTGAGGGCATTTTCACCTTCGATTCACCTGCTCTTTCATGGAATCACTCAGCTTCGATACCACTCAACATTCACACACAGCTTAGTACGCCTTTAACGACGAACGGGAAAAACTTCGGCGCTTCTGCAGACTACACTCCACGGGGCATGTTTGGCGGTACGGCGGTGATGGTCACCAACTGGGTCTCCGATACGACTATCATTTGTTCAGCCAGTGCTGGAATCAGTGCATCTATGCGTGTCGCAGTGACATCTGGGTCAGAAATACAGGGCTCGGCAAGTGATGCACTGTCGTACGATATACCTGGAGCTCGTCTAGCTGGTAATGCTGTTCAGCATTCTCCCAAAAGCCTGGATATAAAGGCGATCCATCTAGGGAGCTTTCAAACTTCGCTTCAAGTAAGACTTGGGGACACAGGAACAGAGCGAAGCCTTTGGGTTTCATCAACAAGCATGAGTGCCAGGTCTGCCCTGGGAAACGCTGCTAGTTTACGCATCGTGCTCTCGGTAGGCTCTGCTCCTGGCTCGGCTTCAAACTGCATTTCATTTGATCGACCTAGTGTTAATTACGCCCATGAAATGATTGACGAAGGTGTGCGCATTGCGGGAGTTCCCTTCTCAAGAAGCGGAAGAGGGAGAAATATTACGCTGAAGTGTAAGACACGAGGCTCAGGTTTGTCTTTTTTCTCAATGCTCCATTTGTGCACGCTTCAGTGTTTATGAAAATTGACTCTAATGAACATGGAGCAGGTCCAGCTTGCGACGTCTTTGAAGATTGGCATGTGTCTGATCATCCTCAGGCGCAACAAAGGTACGCCTCAGGATGGTTTTCTTGCGGCGATGAAAACTTATCACTTGCAGATTGCCCTCATTTCTCGCCTCAAAATATTTCAATCCCGTGGAGCTCTGTGGTGCGCCAAAGCAGAATGATATACCAGGAGGGTGCTGCTTTCCCAGCAACGTACGGAACAGAAAACGTTGAAGGCACTAGCTTGGTATTGGGTAATGGAGAATTCGGTTGGAAGCAAATGAGATTTCAGGTTCAGTTGATCAATTTCGGTGATGATTGGATTGGAGCAAGCTTCAGGTACCGCAATGACGATAATTACTACCGTTTCGAAATGAGCCGCGTTTTTGGCCAAGCGGGCGTCGTACGATTGAAAAGGTCAAAGAACGGAGTGAAGAAAACGTTATGGGATGCAGAGTTCAGATACAAGAAGGACCAATTTTACACCCTTCGTATTGAAGATTTCACAGACCAGATTCTGGTCTATCTAGATGAGGGACTAGACAGTGCAGCACCAAAGGAATCGTGGACACCTATGTGCGGTCGAATTTCCGATGGTACGCGTACATGCGTGTTTCAGGATTCGGAAATCGATTTGATCTCCGGTACAATCGCTATGTTCGAGTCTGGTGGCAGCTCAGTTTATTTCATGGACCCTCGGATTCAAGCTTTATACCGAGTAGCAAAGCATTCAAACATTCTGCCAAGGTCAGGGAATTCAGTGACTGTACATGGACATCAGTTTACAGATGTTTGCATGCAAGCCCGCCTCCATTCTACGTCAGCAGAGGCGAGCTCCTGGCTTTCCACATCATCGATAGAATGTAAGTCTATGGGTTGGCAGCACCCATTCGGCGGGCTACGAGGCTCAATGCATGTCATGATCACTGCAGGCAAAACGATAGGGTCTGCAACAGAAGCCCTTTCATACGATAGACCAAACGTGTACAAAGTAGGAGCTTGGTCAAACTATAACGTTTATGGACAGAACGCGGCAAGCATGGGCGCCCAGAACATGACCCTTCATACCTCAAGATATCTGGGATCAAATGGGCTGTCAGCATTCCACGCAAGCAATGGTATGGCCCGATCGTACACGGCTGCAGAATGGTCTCAATGGATGTCGGACACTGCCCTTCATGGCCTTCGTGCTCGAGGCATCTATGCGACACTCCGAGTGTCAGTGACTTCTGGCGAGAAGGTAGCAAGTCTAACTGAGGCATACAGCACGGACTCTGTTGTTGTGAGCCGAACGAGTCAGCAAAACGCAGCGACAACTGGTTCAGCGAGCATGACCATCTTTGGAGCTGGCCTGGGGTATGACAGCTACACCATGCAGACACGCGTCGCACAGACCGGGTGCGAAGGGACGGAATGGGAGTCGGATACGTCGGTACGGTGCCTGGTGGGCCACGGTCTGCGAGCCACGCGGCAGATGATGATGACGGCGGGCGAGCGGGGCGGGAGCACGTCTGTGGCAATCTCTTTCGATTCGGGGAGCGCAAGTGCATTAA
>Ga0315899_10004793_pt1 | contig 14583 bp, 9 predicted proteins | sample LakEriMetagenome_2_FD_203518 | JGI IMG/M metagenome (GOLD analysis project Ga0315899, IMG submission 203518) | Freshwater fungal communities from buoy surface, Lake Erie, Ohio, United States - Buoy 4 MA112 | ecosystem: Environmental > Aquatic > Freshwater > Lake | place: USA: Lake Erie, Ohio... | reverse complement strand
CGGATGCGCAACGACGATTATTTCTTGCTCTTTAAGAATCGGTGGCACTCTACACATTGCACGGTCATGTTTATATATCCCAGCGTAGCCCGATCTACGTTTTCAGATTTTGCACCGTTTCGGACAATTGATAGCGAATGCCTGAAGTCCTCGCTCATATCCAGATACTCTTCGGTTGTATAGACATTCCAAGCGCTTTCGATGCTCAATGCATTCAATCCTTGAGCGCTCTGGGAAACTTTGTCCATGTTGTTTGTGGTCAAGCCTTCAAGCATATCCTTGGCCAAGTCTAGCTTGCGAAGCATGAATGCATTGATCTGCGAGCGTTGCTGTTGAGCATGAAGATGATAGGCTCCCAAAATGCCGCAACAAACTCCAACTCCCATAGCCAAAAACAACGCAGTTTTTAGTGCACGTACCTTCATGGATGCCTCGAAATCTTGTTAATCTACTGTTGTTGGAAAACGTGTTAAAAGTGCAGGTTGATCCCATTCCCAATCCACGGCGCGACAATGTGACTCACTTTTCACGGTGATCTAGCCGGACAAGCGTCTGGGAAGCACTTATTTAGTGAACTAAGCTCACGAGATATTTGGTATGCACGAAGTGTGCCAAAGGTTCTAGTCAAAAGTTTCGTTGGACGACTCGAGACTAATATCGAGCCGGCTGTCCAGCCGAACCAGGTTGGCCGTTTGCGTTATTGGCTAGATTGGAACCCGTTGCCGCGCCTCCCTGAGCCATTCGAACCTGGAGAGAGCTAACCCGCTGAAAGAGTTCCGGTTGGTTACTATTGATTGCCAAACTTTGTTGATAATTTTGGACGGCTTGCATCAACTCACCATTGGATTCTCGCAATCGCCCCTTGGCTGCCCAAGCTTTGGCACTGTTAGAATCGATTGCCAAGGCCTCGTCCAAGTATTGTTCGGCAATTTTTTGCTGATTAAATTCTTGATGGAGACGTGCCAACTCAACCCTGGCATCGGCTAACATCGGGTTACGCTTGCTCCAATTTTTCAGCAAAGTAAAGGCTTTGTCAGATCGTTTCGTATCTACCAGCAAAACAGCCAGCCCACGGTGGGAATCGACGTGGTCTGGCGAAAGGTCTAAACACTGATTGTAAAGCGATTCGGCCGTTTCCAGCATCTTCGCATCTTTCGCGTTGTTACCGAGACGATGGTAGGTCGAAGCCAAATTATAGTAAACGTCCGGGTTGCTGGGGTCTGATTGTCTAGCGAGTTCGAACTGTTGCATGGCCTCGGGAAGTCGCCCCTGCTGAAACAATGCGACTCCCATTCCGTTTTGTCCCAAATTGGACTGACATCCGCAAATGAGGGATACAAAGACGGTTCCCACAACCGTTCCTGCAATTACCTTGGAGTTCATTTCTTAGTATCCCATCAATTTTTAGTCCTTGTTAAGGATGGGAATTAGCAATTATGCTCCAACGACACAACCCCGATATCCTATTTTTGCTTTAGCGGCGAACCTGAGGTTGTACTCCGGAGGCCAGGTAGCGAGTTGAGCCTTCTTGTACCAAATCCACTTCGCCTGAAGAACCTTTTACTTCCGCTCGGAAACGGTGAGTCCCGGATGAGCCAGCAACCGCATGGACTTTCAAGGTGATCCGCTCATTTGGTCCAATCATCGGAATGCTCTCGAAGATTACTTGTCCCGGAACAATTTGCGCCGAATGACCGTCCACTTTAACTGGTTCTATCCCTTCCGAGAATTGCGCGAGCACCAAGACATTCGCAGCTGCTTTTGTACCACGATTATGTATCTCTATTTCGTATGGAACCGGTTGTCCTACGGGTGCCGGAGCTACGGGTGGAATGACGGATAGCTTTAGATCCTCGATAGCATCCACATTGATAGAGTGCTTAGCGACGACAGTTCCGCTATTCTTGGCTTCGGCCTGCAGAGCCAGTTCCGTTTGTCCTAGCTGAGAGAATGTAAACCTAAATGGTACAGCGACTGATTCTCCGGGCATAAGCTTCTTAACATCCCACTGCACAGAACTACCGCGCCGCACAGAGCCCGGTGGCATGTCGACAAGGTCAGAACCATTGGGAATATTGACGGAACATTTCGCTTGTTGGATAGCTGCGTCCCCCTCGTTACTAAGGGTCAGACGATATTCAGCAACACTTCCTTGGTAATAGCTGGCAGCTCCGTCCCATTTTGCGACCAACTTAGCCTGTCGTACACGAACATCGATTTTGCTTTCGGACCGGACTTGAGAGACGGAACTTGAGGCTGTTGCCAGTATCGGTATGACTCCCGCCTGTTCGAACAGAAGCTCTACATCGATAATTCGTTCTGCACCTGGAGCAATATCGCCGACGACCGATTGGTTGCTTCCAAAACTCTCGGCAGCCAACATGACCTCCACCGATTTGGCAACAGCATTCCCTGGATTCTTGATTCGCAGTCGATACTTGAGAGGTATTCCGTATTCGGCTTCCGCTGGTCCCTCAAGGGCCAAATCCAGCTTTGGTACGTGCACTTTAACTTGTAGCGATTGCGATTGCGGCAATGCAGTCCATTCCACATTCATAGCGAAGTGTTCAGGAGACGCTGTTTTCAAAGGCAATTTGAGGGATTGAGATTGGCCAGCTGGAATCGTCTCAACTTCCCACAAGATAGCGTTTTCTCCGTCCTCTCGATCCGGCTGTACTGCTCCCGACAAAGCAACTACATTGCCGATCACAACGCTATTCGGCAGGGAAAGTCGTACAATTAGACCATTCAGATTGCTGTTACCATTGTTTTTGGCAATCAATTCGTAAACGGTCTCTTGTCCAACCACCATGGAGTTGGGGCCGGCGATATTGATGGTAATCCCCGGCTGCTTGAGTTCCAGTAACGAACCAGTGCTTGCACCGACTGTCTCCTGAGTTGCCGCACCGGGTCGCTGCTGAGGTTTTTCAGTAGAGCCGGCGGATACTTGAGGTAGCCCATTGGACTCGGTAGCTAATGGTGCGTTGCTAGTTCGCGTTGACGTCACTGCGTCCGCTCGCGACTCAGGCACACGATTGCGAGTAACAATGGGTTCATCCCCCTTCGGCGCATCGTTGCTCACATCGTCGTTACGGCGGGCTGCATTATCTGAGGTTGAATTGACTATCGTAGATCGAGACCGCGAGATACTCGTCGGCAGCGGGGTGTTACCTTCACGAGATAGATCGACCAAGCTTGTTGGTTTTGCGTCTTTACTATCTGGCAATTCAAGAGATTCCGTGATTCCTGTGGAACCAACCGGTGTCCTTCGTGAAGTTGATTTTTGTTCTAGATTTGCCGAGCCACTCGTGATGGGAGCCGGTGGCTTGGACAGTGCTTTGGTGCTTGGCAACACCGGCGTGGAAACCGGCGGACGAGTTGCACTGCTGCTTGCACCCGGATAGGCAACTTTCCCTGAGGTCGAGATCGGGGCGGAGGAACTTTCTGATTGATTGGTGCTTGGTGTTGGCACTAAAGACGGTGGCGGTGGCAACGATGTTGACTCTTGCCCATCGGCCTTGGCCTCGGGAACTCGAGCTGCAGATGACGCGGAGCGAGAATTGGCAAAAGGTTCGACGCTGGGCTTGGGAGAAATAGTCTTGGATGTTGGCGACTTTTGAGAGGGGGGCGATTTTAACGCAGACCCTACCTCATTAGTTTCGTTCTCATTGGCTTTGGTGCTTGCTGGGGCAGAGACTCTGGTACCAATCTCATCTTCTGCAGGCTCATTATCATCGGAGGACTCCATGGCTCGATTACGAGCCATTTCTTCTAGCCTAGTAATATTCTTGGAATATTCTTCTTCGTGTTCGATGCTTATTCCGCTTACCTCTGGATCTCCACCGCCTCGGAAAACACGATTGGTGAATGATTTCAATGGGACGAAAATTCCACCACCACGATTTCCTGTCGTCTGTGCGGGTACGGTTCGGGAACGAGAAAATCCAAAGCTCGGTTTGCCTGGTACCGACGGCCCCGCTCCGGAGCTAACTTGGTCCGGTTCAACACGCTTAGAAGCCGAGTCACCATCGGAATCTTCTGATTTACGGCCGAAAATTTTTCCGATCGTGCTTGAGAACCCGGTGGGTTTCTCCGGGTTTGCCTCCACCATTTTCCCAGGAATATCGTCATCCTGAGCCATTGATGTTGCAACCAGGCCTCCGAGAGCAAATAGGCTCGTCAAAATCAACCGAATTGGAAATCCATGATGAAGCATGATTCTGGCACCCCATGGGAGCAAAACAAAAACTTGGACGCACGTATCAGTTACTTGATCGGCCCAAGCGGATGTTGAAATGAATCGATTGGGAGGATTTTGACGAACTTTATGATTTTCGGGGTTGGGCAGAGACTTTGTTCAAATTTGCGCGCATTCCGTCGAGACGCCGCAGCAAAACAGAACTCGTGGGCTTCCTTCCTGAAATTGAACTCGATTTTCCAGCGACTTTGAGATGCATTTCCAGGCCAAAATGTCATTAGATTCATCTGACATCAGAAAACTACCCGATTTTACACATTTTGATGGTGTTTTGGCACGCAATGCGCTCTGGTGGATTCAACTGCGGGGAGCGTTTTGATTCGCTGCTCCGCTTGGTTCTTTCTTCAGAGGGGCCGACAGAAGGGGCAGGAAACTTGGTTTGTTCTGGAATCCTGCGTTTTTTGTTAGCATCCTGAGGGAGCGAGAAATACGATTAGAACAATCAAAACTTGTTTTTCACCTCATCTCATCCATTCGAGCCGGTTTGGAGCGAATCGTTATGCGAAAGTTTTCCAGTATTAGTCGCGTTGTTTGTCTAGGAGCAGGGCTTTGGCTCGGTGCTCCCCTGTATGCGTTTGAGAACAGCTCGCGACTGCTGACCTACAAAGACCGAGATCAGACGTTATTTGCGCTGAGCTTAGCGACCGACGCAGCCACCACCCCCCGTGCTCAATTGAGGGTTGCCATCCTCGTTGATACTTCCGCTTCGCAGTCTGGATCGTTCAGATCTGATAGCTTGGAGATTGCGGAGAGGTTCGTGCAATCTCTTCCAAAAGATGCGGAGACGGCGCTGTTCGCTTGCGACGTGGACGCACGGCTTTTGGCAAAGGGCACCGCCAGCAGCACCGAACTCACTTCGGGTCTCAAGTCCTTGGCGGATATCGTTCCGCTGGGATCGTCAGACCTTGTTTCCGCTGTTCGCAAGGCGAAGTCAGTTCTTTCCGAGGGCAACGACGGCAAAGATCTTTGCATAGTCTACGTAGGAGACGGAGTTCATCGGTTCAACCTGATTCAGCCAAAGGGCTTCGAATCGTTGGTGAGCGAACTACGAAACGACCGGACCACGATTCTTTCCCTAGCTTTAGGGCCAAAACTTGACGTCGAGTTTTTGGCGACCTTGGCAAACCACACTGGCGGGGCAGTCTTCGTTCACCAGAACTTGAATAATCTTTCGAACCAACAAGTCGCCGACGGACTTGCTAAGGCGTGCTCGGTACCTGTTTTCTGGCCGAGCGAATCGAGCTTCCCAAAGTCGGTTACGGCTCATTATCCCACCAAGCTGCCTCCCCTTCGTGGTGATCGCGATTCGATCGTACTGGGTCGATTGAACAGCGAAGATGCATCGGGTGAACTGGTCGTCCAGGGATCTTGGGGTGCTACAGCCTCGAAGCTTGTTTGGAACATCAAGCATGAGTCCCAAAATGAAGACTTAGCGTTTCTTGGAGAGGTTATCGAAAAGGCTGAGTTGAATAGCGGTCTCACTCTTCCTACCGCTGGGTCAGAAGCTTTGATGGCCTTTGGAAATGCGTTGATGAATACCTCTGATCAATTGCTCAAGGATGCTCGCTTTGCACTGGCTTCGGGAGACCGAGAGGCAGCAATTGCAATTGCGAAAGAAGCGTTAAAGATTTCGCCAAACGACCCTGCCGCCAAAGCCGTGCTAGAGTCTGCTTCAAAAGTTGAGATTCCTGTTGCAGCCCCCAATGCGGCACCGAAGGTTAGCGATAAAGATAAAACTTCATCGGTAAAGCGGAAGAACATTGTACGATTTGTATCAGCACAAACTGGAGACGATCCATTCGGTGGTGCGTCACAGCCACCAGCCCAATCAGGTGGTGCAGGTGATAACCCATTCGGTGATGATTCTCCAACAACACCAGCGACAGGTGCGGGTGCTGCAGGTACCTCTGGCCAGTCTTCGCTCCGAGCGTTCGAGGACTCTTTGGGAGCAGGGCAATTCCTCCGTAACGCGGAAGAAGAGCGACGAGCCGCAGCTCAGGCTCTCGAGATGGATGTTCAAAATGCCACGCGACAAGCCAAGTCTGACATCATGTCCGGCAACAACCTCACGATGCGAAAACTGTCTCTAAAGACATTGCTTGACCAAGTGCGACGCATGCCAAGCATCGAGGGGGGAACAAGATTGCGATTAGAAAGATCGCTCGAAAATGCGATCCAAAGCACGCAATCTGCTGAGCTTCGACAGGCTGAGCAACTCGCATCTCAGGAAGCAGTCCGAGCCGCTGAAGCCGCAACTCAACGTATCCTAGGCGAAGAAGAACGCAGACAGGAAACAATCAAGCAATTGGTAGAACGTTACGATTCGCTGATGCGACAACAGCTGTTTGCTCAAGCAAACAACGAAGTGGCACCTCAAGTCAAAGAGATCGCACCAAACTCCGCGATCGAAACCATTACCGATGTGGAATCTAACTTGGCTTCCAGTGCTCAGCTTCTGGATGATATTGTTCATCAACGCCGTCGTGCCTTCGTGGATTCGCTCATGATGAACGAAGAAGCTTTAGTCCCGTTCGTTGATAATCCTCCTGTACGTTATCCACCTGCAGATGTATGGCGTGCTTTGTCTGCTCGCCGACTAGAGCGATACGGCACAATCGATTTGTCTGGCGGTAACGAAAGCGAACGACGTATCTATCGATCCCTGGGAACTCCATTAGCTCCACAGGACATTCAGCAACTCCCGTTGTCGCAAGTGCTACAGCGATTCGCAGCTGAATTAGAGATCCCAATCGTCATCGATGACAAGGCGCTCGAGGATGCAGGGGTTCAACCTGACGAACAAATCATTTTGCAGGTTCCAGCAATCTCGTTCCGGTCTGTTCTCAAACTTATACTTGATCCTCTCGAACTCACTTACGTGATCGAAGATGAAGTCATGAAGATTACCACCAAGGATGGTTCCTCTAGTGAAGTTACCCGTATCTACCCAGTCGGCGATTTGGTCGTCCAAATTCCATCCATGATGGGTGGCGGTATGGGCGGCATGGGCGGCATGGGCGGTATGGGTGGTGGCATGGGAGGCATGGGCGGTATGGGTGGCGGCATGGGAGGCATGGGTGGTATGGGCGGCGGCATGGGAGGCATGGGCGGCGGTATGGGTGGTATGGGCGGTATGATGGCCGTTCCAGACTCGCCATCAAAAATTACCAAGCCTAGCAAACCTGTATCGGAACTCATCAAAGAAGTCTCGTCCACCGATTTCACAGTTAAGCAAGCTGCCGAAGCGGACCTCGCAAAGTGGGTCAGCGACAAGATGGCTCTGGCAAAAAAAGAAGCAAGCAATAAGCAACTCGACAAGGCCACGGGTCACTTTGAAGAAGTGATCGCTGTGATTGGCGAATGTATGCAAGGTGCATTACCAGCAGCTTGGATGTACGACGCATTGACTACGGCAATGGTAGGAGCAGGGCGTCCGTCCGCTGAAGTCCATCGAGTTCTGATGTCTAGCATGGACTTTGGTGCCGACGAATTCAGTGCAGTCCGAATTGCCGAGTTTTTGGCTGGAGCCGGCATGAAGAAAGAAGCCTTGCAGGTTTTGAAGGATGTTCATGCCATGAACCCTGCTCTCAAGCGACCATTGTTCTTGGCTCTCAAACTAGGTGTTGAACTCGAACATGCGGAAACGATCGAATGGGCATCCGTCGGCGTTCTAAGCCAAGCTTGGACAGACGAGGCGATTCCTTTGATTCGAACCGCGTGGAATGCAGTCGAAGCTAACATGGTTCGGCTTATCGAATCGAAGCAAGTAGTAAAGGCCGGCGTATTCACCGAACAGATCAAAGAAGCCAGCATGCGTGACTTGGTTGTACGAGTTGTTTGGTCGGGGGATGCTGATATCGATTTAGCTGTCGAGGACCCAACCGGCGTGGTTTGCGATGCAGCCAACCCAATAGCGGTCTCGGGAGGTATGCATTTGGGCGATAAGTCGTCTAAGTCCAAGGCTGATCCAGATGGTTTCTCAGAAACCTACGTTTGTGCGAAAGGTTATTCCGGAGCCTACAAGTTGGTCGTTCGAAAGGTTTGGGGTGACGTAGCGGGAGGTAAAGTTGTGGTGAACATCTTGACCGATTACGGCACGCCAGATGAGAAGGTCATACGAAAGGTGGTTAATCTGGAAAATGACGCTAGAGCGGTTGCCGTGATTGCACACGTGAAGAACGGACACCGAACAGAAACAGCGGCAGCTACCCATTTAGCCAAAATTCAAGAGTCTAAAGCTCGATTGGGAGAAGTGGTTCTCGCACAGCAAGGTGGTCCCTTTGAAGAGGCAGAGCAACTCCAAGAGAACATGGCCAACCTGATGAACTCCTCGTCAGGCTCAGGAAGCGGCAACAATCCGTTCATCGGTTTCAACCGAAACGGCCGTCCGATCTTCGGTCGTGGCGCTGTAGGATACAGACCAAACATCCAGTTTATCCCTTCGGGAACCATGATGACGCCAGCGGCTGTTATCTCGGGAGACCGTCGCTACGTAACAGTTAACCCCGCGCCGTTCTTCAGCGATGTAACTCGGGTTGATACTTTCAACATCGCAAGTGGCGAAGGGACCGGCGGCACAGGCGGTATCGGCGGTGGCGCCGGCGGCGGTGGAGGTGGATTCGGCGGTGGTGGTGCGTTCTAGGCGTTTCTCCTGCTCAGCAAAATCCTGTAAACTATAGGGCGACCAGAGATTTCTGGTCGCCCTTTTTTCGTTTTTGGACGCCTCAAGTCTTCGAAGTCAAAAAATTCGTAGAAACAAAAAGAGGATCCCTGGGTTTGAAACCCCACCTAGAACAACAAAGAACCGGACGTTGAGCGAAGCCATTCCGAACCAATCCAGCGGATCCATCGACCCAGACGTGGGATTGATGTTGCGAGTCAAAGAGGACGATGCCGTCGCCTTTGAGGAATTGGTCGATCGCCACCAATCCAAAATGATTCGATTTATGCGGGGCTGGGTCACAACCCCGGAACAGGCTGAGGATCTGGCACAGGATGTTTTCTTACGCGTCTATAAAGCCCGCAAATCGTACATGCCGACAGCAAAGTTTACGACTTGGCTCTATCGAATCGCTCACAACATCGCCTCCAACCACATTCGCGACTCCTCCCACCGTAAAGAATACCAACTCACCAGCGACGGAACGCCTTCCGAAGCTTTGACGATTGAGCACTTAGCTGTAGCCCCAAGCGGCTTTCAACCCACCCGAAATATGGACCGATCCGAGCGATCGAATTTTATCCTCCAAGCGATTCAAGCTTTAGGAGAACGACAAAGAACAGCCATCATGCTTAGTAAATTTGAGTGCATGAGTTATCAGGAAATAGCAGATACCATGGGACTCTCGATCCAGGCTGTTAAGTCGCTTTTGAGCCGAGCACGGGTTAATTTGAAACTGATGTTGGAACCGTACCTGGAAACAGGCCAAGGTCACGTACCCATTAACGCAGACGACCATCAGGCTGGATCCGACGAAGGAGTAGAGGAATGAGTTTTTCACCAAATCAAAAGATTGAAGAAATCGACGAACTACTCACAGCCTACCTCGACGGCGAGCTTTCCGCGTCAGAAGCATCAATTCTCGAAGGTCGACTAGTAAACGAAATTGCCCTGCGCGCACGCATGGCAGAGCTTCGCAAAACATATGATCTTCTCGATGAAATCCAGACGACACCACATAACCAACGATTCACCCGCAGCACGCTTGAGCTAGTTGTTCGGGATATCACTGCAACCCAACCACAACCAACGCTTGCTTCCCCAAAGACGATTCAGTGGCCCCTATGGCTACTCGCTTCGGCTCTGTCCGCCGGCATCGGAATCGCTCTTGGGTTTGTATCGCACTACGCACGACTCGATGCAGAACTTGGTGATCTGGAGTTGGCCGCCAACATTTCAGGCTTGGCAGACACCTACGAATTCCCAGTAGTAGCCGAGATTGCGAAAGAGAAAAAAGCCTTACAAATTCTTAAGAAGCAGTTTGCCGATAGCTTGATCCCTGCTGTTCCAAATAATCTTACCGAACGTGCATACTGGTATAAATCGCTCAACGCATTTCAACAATCCCGATTGGAGTCCGAACGAGAACAACTTCGATTACTTAATCCCTCGCTAGTCGAACGGTTTTCAGCCATGCAGCAGCGAATCGAGTCCGAACCAAATGCGGCGGACTTGCAGGAAGCGACTAGGATCGTGGGAATGGTAATGGACCAAATTCCTAATGCAGAAAGACTCTATTTGGAAAAACTGTCGATCGAAAATAGAACACAGTATCTAAAAGAACAAATAAATAGATTAGCTGGAATCTATTACTTCTCTCACATGATTTCCTCAGATGACACTCAGCATCTTAAGCTGTGGGGCGAAGAAATGTTTATCCCCGCGATCAAAGAGCTTTACGCCCCGTTTTATCAAAACCGCGAAGAAGCTCGATTTGTGAACTTGGCTGTCAATCGGTTTGTTCGCCAATCCAATGAGAAGAGTTCGCGAGCATCAGAAGATCATTCAACCTATCCGTTTCAAGATCTCATCATGCCAATGTTGGTGGAGAAACTTTCACCAGAAGCGAACGAAGTTCTCAAACAGATTCGCAAAGAGTATCAGCTTGAGGTGCTTGCCAAAAGTCTATTCGAAGATCGCTTGGTTTCCGAGAGTTCGATGATGGCAGAGTATGAACGGACCAAGCCTTCGTTTCGTGAGTTTTTTGATCTAAGCGACCCAAATAGGATGCGAGGTTACTTTAGAGACCCACGCGTAGGTGTTCCCAAATAAAGAAACCAGCCGCCTGACTCTTTCGTCTCGGACTTTGTGAATAAACGAGTGCAGCAAAAGCACGATCCTAGGCCTATTTGGAAATTCGCACTCGCTTCTGCAAAGCTCAATTCAATAGACAGTTGTACCCTTTGAGGTCGATGCCTGTCGCCTCAGCGTAGATTTGGTTAGCAATTGAACGCATGGCGTTGCCCCACATACGAGATTCGTCATCGAAAACGAATTCTGGCACTGCCGGCAGCACGTGCCAATTTCCAGAAACCACTTGCTGATCCAGTTCGGTAGGCCCCCAAACCAAACTGCCTGCGCATAGTTTGAGTTGACGGGTATTCGATTCCGCCAACATTTTCAAATGGTCAACTTGGGCTGAGAGATAGACTCCCAGTTGATTGCCCCCCTCTGCGAATTCGGGAACATCATGCACGGCCAAAACAGGACCGCTTTCAGGTCCGCCGAAATTCAATAACTTGCCGGGTGCAGTCGTTTTCAGTTCTGGGGCGACTTGCGACAAAAATGTTGCAATGCTCACTTGCATCGGCTTGTTCAGAACGATCCCAACAGCTCGCTCGCTGGAGTGCTCAAGTATCAAGCAAACTGACTGTTCAAAAATACCTTGATTTAACGAAGGTGACGCGACGAGCAAAAGACCTGCCAGAGATAGACGTGGTGCGGTATCAGCTTGGGAGTTTAAAGCGATTCGATTCATGGTTCCAACCAGCAAAAGGAGGAGTGCCACTTTGGCAAACGGCTAGAGAAAACAGATTCATTAGGAAGCAAACTCTGTGCCAGCAAACCACGTTTGCTTCAAAAAGGAACGAAGCAATGGGAGTCTTGGAGGCTCACAGCAGCGGGAATTCGGGGTGGAGGCGATTCTCGATTCTGTGATTTTCGTATAGTTTATACGGGTTATGCAGACGCTCGCGTCGTGGAAGTTTGTGAACTCGTGAAGTGACCGGTAGGAAGCATGAAGGATTTGAGGCGAAATTATGAGTTCGGATCGTTGATCAGGGAGCAGTTACCTGCGGAGCCGATGGAGTTGTTTCGTCTTTGGTGGTCTGAGGTAGAAAAGGCCGAGTTGCCAGATTGGTACGAGATCAACGCGATGACATTATCTACGGTCAAGGTGTTTGGGGTTGATAATGCGGACGCTGGGATGGGGGCTTCATCGCGAGTCGTATTGCTGAAGGGATTGGATGAAGGGTTTTGTTTCTTCACCAATTACGATTCGGACAAAGGGCATCAGTTAGCGAGTCATCCGCATGCTGCGATACATTTCTTTTGGCCTTTTTTTGAGCGGCAGGTACGAGTGGAAGGAATTGTTTCGAAGACCACGCCGGAGCAATCGGATCATTATTTTTCATCGCGACCGAGGAGCAGTCAGTTAGGAGCGACTTGTTCGCCGCAATCGAGAGTGATTCCGGACGACCATGATTTGGTAGACAAAGCCACGGCCTTGGACAAAGAGTTCGAGGACAGAGCGATCCCGAGGCCCGAGCATTGGGGTGGTTATCGGCTCACACCACTACGAATTGAGTTTTGGCAAGGTCGACCTTCACGATTGCACGATCGATTCCGGTACCGTAGGGATAGTCTTCAAAGCGAAAAATGGATCTTGGAGCGATTGGCACCGTAGTTGTTTTTGCGTTGACGGATCACGTTTTGCCGACGCTTTTCTAGTTTGGTTTAGGTTCTAATTGGGTTGGCGGGCAAAAGCGGGACGTTAGAGAGAAAGCCTCGGTGGTCGGCGATGGCAAAGGAGTTTGAAATATACAGGGAAAACTGTGATTGGCACTAGTTTCCGGCTTTTATTGGTGTGGATTACGAATTCGATTTACGGATTGGCAAGAAGTGAAAAGGTTTTTACAATTCGGTCTGTGAAGCACCCGTAGCTCAATTGGATAGAGCATCGGTCTACGGAACCGAAGGTTACACGTTCGAGCCGTGTCGGGTGTATTGAGAAATCACCAATGTTTTTCCTAGTCGGACGCGTTCTAGCGTACCGGTCAGAGTGACCGAGCGACCCTGCAAAATCGAAGTTCACACCGGAAAACTGTCCTAGCAGTACAGTACACCGGAATGAGCGACAGCACAGGAGTTGCTAAAAATGCCACGACCAAAGGCACTTGTTCCGGCTTTACGTTTCCACATCTCTGGTCAGTCTATTTGCGAGATAAACGGCACGACCTACTACCTCGGGCCAGCCGACAGCCCCGAATCACTCGCAAGATACGCGGTTCTCATTCGGGAGTATCAGACCAATGGTCTCAAAGTCCCGTCCTACATCACCTCCCAAACCTTGGCACAGCTAACAGGTGGCTTTGTCGTTCCGATGGCCCAGGTGGACAAGTCCCAGGAACCAATTCGGGTAAAGCACCTTACCGCGTCCTACAAAGCGTTTGTTGAGGAGCGATATGCCGGACAAAAACGAGAGATCCATCGTCTAGGCGAACTATGCGAGGATGTGCGTAAAAGCGATGGGGAGCTACTGGTCGAGGAATACGGGCCGCGAGCACTCCAGGCACAGCGCAAGTTGTGGGTCGATGAGAAGAACAAGTCCAGAGCGTATGTGAACCGACTCACCAATGCGGTTGTGAGAATGTTCAAGTGGGGTGTCGCTCAGGAGCTCGTGAAACCGGAAGTCTGGCAGCGACTACAGAGCGTTGAGCCGTTACGGGAGGGGTACACCGAAGCATACGAGACCGAGGGAGTCAGCCCCGTTTCTATCGAGATCGTCAGAGCCACAGCAGGCCACCTATCGCCCATGGTAAAAGCTATGCTGCGGATTCACACAGCCACAGGGATGAGACCTAGTGAACTATGCAACATGCGACCATGTGACATAGATCGGAGTAGTGAAGTGTGGGTCTATCGCCCACCCAAGCACAAAAACCGCAGCAAGGGCAAGTCCAGAGCAATCCCGATAATTGGCGATGCACGAGAGGCAATCATCGACTATTTGAATCGAGACCCTCACAGCCATTGTTTCTCGCCACGTGAGTCTATGGCGTGGTTTCGATCACAACAGCGTGCAAATAGACAGACGCCAGTTCAGCCGAGCCAGCAGAACAGACGCAAGGCGACCAGACAAAAAGAACCAGGCGAGAAATACGATTCATCCAGCTATCGCCAAGCCATTCAACGAGCCGCTAAGAATGCAAAAGTAGCGTCGTGGCATCCCTACCAATTGAGGCATTTAGCAGGGACCCTAGTCCGTGAAGCACTCGGAGCCGAGGCAGCACAGGCGTTGTTAGGTCACTCGCATTTGCAGATGACCGAGCACTACGCCAAAGTGAGCGAACAGAAAGCGATCGAGGCAGCAAAGGTAGCACCAAAACTCTAGAGCGAATCGTCAGCCGCACGATCGCGCATCTACAAGCCGGGAGTCGTGGGAGAATCATTCTCAGCCACCACCCCGGCTTGTTTCTTTTTTCGACCAGTTGCGACCGGATAGGGTCGATGAGTTCTTTATGGTCTTTATGGTCTTTATGGCATGGTCGATGAGCTAGGCATGGTCGATTAGCTAGGCATGGTCGATGAGCTAGGCATGGTCATC
>Ga0315899_10004792_pt1 | contig 14584 bp, 22 predicted proteins | sample LakEriMetagenome_2_FD_203518 | JGI IMG/M metagenome (GOLD analysis project Ga0315899, IMG submission 203518) | Freshwater fungal communities from buoy surface, Lake Erie, Ohio, United States - Buoy 4 MA112 | ecosystem: Environmental > Aquatic > Freshwater > Lake | place: USA: Lake Erie, Ohio... | reverse complement strand
TCATAACCAATAGATTTAGTACATACGGCCTCTGGTGAGTCTACATTACCACTTTTTTTAACTTTTTCAACACATCTATCCCATTTTTTTGTATGAACCTTATCTTTACCAACTTCATTAAGACGTTTTTTAACTAACCTCAAAAAATCTTCTTTTTTTAATTGGTGTTTGTCCCATTCTTTGGAGATATCTAGGTTATCGTCATCCCAAGTGGCATCTATTTTAGCTAAAGGATCGATTATTTCACCATCTTCATGATAAGCCGGTTTGTCATTCCACTTCCAACCATCCCTATTTTTATCAGACCAAGCTTCAAATCTAGTGTCATCAAAGGATGCTACATCTGTTGAGTTAGTTATTTCTTTTATTAACTCCTCTTTTGTTATGATATTTTCATTTTTAGGATTTAGAGGGCCGGGTTTTGACACACCTTTCTTTTTGGTTAAAGGTCCTTTACCAAAAGTGGGTTTTGTAACTCCAGCAGGACCAACATAAGGACCTGATGATGATACGGCACCAGTTGCAACACCACCAGCACCAGTTATTTCTTTTATATCGTCCTCAGACTCAAATTTAATACCTTTGATTTTACTTGATTTAAAAGTTTTATTAACCTGATCAGTTTTTATACCTTTAGATTTCATATTACTTTTAACAGCCTGTGACATTTGAATTTTTTTATCCTCACTAACGGTATTAAAAAAATCTTGTACACCAGGTTCTAATTCATATTCATCAACACCTGGTATAAGACCTAATCTTCTACCATTATCCCAATCAACATGGATAATACCCGCATGGTCTATAAGAGAAATTGTACCCTCAGTACCACTGGGTATTGGGTTAGGGTCGTCAATCATGTTGATTAACTTAACTCTCATTCCTTCATGTGCGTTCGGATCTTTTTTATCAATAATTGCCATTAGATATTTTCTAAACCGTTACTCCAAAATCCCTTTCTAGTCCAAAGGGTTTTATATAATTTCACTAAAACGTCTTTTGTGATAGAAGCAACTTCTTTTTGTGTTGCTTTATGGTTTTTTAAGTTAGCCATAACTAATTCTTTCACCTTTTTTTCAAGTTGGGAACTAGATAGGTGTTTTTTAATTTCTTTATCAAATTCATCACGGGCTAGTTTTTTAATCCTAGCCTCGTCTGACGAATTTAATTCTTCTTTAATAATTTTTTTAATCCTAGAATTATTCATGAATAAAAAAATTATTTTAATCTTTTGAATCTTTCATTTAAAGAACTTCTTCTATCATTTCTAGAAGGTCTTTTTGATTCATTAATTCTTTGTTCTTCAGCTTTAACTTTGTTTACAATGTTTTCTAAAAGAGTTACAAACTCTTCCTCAGTGTATCTTAATACTCTTTTGGCCATTTTTTGAGTTTTTTTAAATAAATTATTATGGTGTTTACACCTTTTTAATAAATATCGAGAGAGCATAAAAAAACCACCTTTTGGTGGTTTTTAAATTTTTATTTTATAATAATTCTCCTACCTATCATTTCACTAATAACCATACCAACCAAATCATTAATCTCATCAAATTCAGATAATAATTTACCTTCTACATTAGCTTGTGGTACATAATCTTGGCCACCATTTTCTTTTAACCATTTCCACATACTTTCATTACCATCCATTTCAACATTTTCATAATTTATATTTAAATGGTCGAGTTTTTCTTTGAGTTGTTTACAGGCAGGACAATGATCCATTGTGTATAATATAACACTTTTGTTATTGTTCTCTCTAATCTCTTCTAACAGTCTTTGTATTTGTTGACTCATTTCTTTTTAAAGTTTTGAAAATTGTAATAATAATTAATACCTAATTCTTTATTTGTTGTTGCCTGTAATAAAAGATAGTGTTTACCTTTTATTGAAACCCCACCACCAACACTAATAGCATTGTTTGTGGTTTTAGACAATGCTTTAATATAACCAGCACCAAATAAAAACTGTAGAGTTTTAACATCATTATCAGAATAATCACTTGCGGGTAAACTATTGATAGTCATAGAATCAACTTTTAACCAATCAGGCCCCACTAATCTAGATTTCCATAAACCCCGTTTTTCTTCTGTTAAAACAATCTCTAAAGGTAGTTTACCAAAAGACCATTCACCTTTATAGAAAGCACTTTTTTTATCTACAGTACCGTCCCAATTAATAAAAGATTCTTTGTCGTTTGGATACTTCAATTTTAAATCAATTTTATTTGTATCGTTGGGGTTGAATTTACCAAAACCTTCACTCATAGAACCCTGTAAAGTTATTACAGCACTAGTAAGACTTAAAAGTTTTTCATCATTCTTTTTAATAATCTTATATAAGTCCTCGTTACTTTTTTTCAGTTGTTCTTTTAAGTCTTTCTCTGTATTATAGTAGTTGACTAATTTAACATATCTACCGTCAGCCTCTTTTGTTAAAGAGTCATTCATAATTATAGATTTCTTTAACTCATCTAAAGCATCATTATTTTTATCTCTAAGGTAACTAAGTTTCCAACCTAAAAATATTATAATAACAATTAATGTTAGTAAAAGTATTGTATTAAAATTTAAATTCTTCATATTAAGCACCAAATCCCCCTCCCGCTTCAGTTTCACCACCAGTAGTAGCTCCACCAGTTTCACCACCTTCTTCTGATGGTAAACCTGTTAGTCTTGAACCCCAAGAATCTGACCAAACATCATAATAACCTTTTAGTTTTTTTAAGGTTTCAATTACCTCAGTTGTTAATTGTAACATATCTTCCGATTCTATTGATATGTAACATCCGTTATTTTCATTTAATGAAAACACCCATTTAATTTTTTCACGAATAAGTTCACCAGACCACTCAACATTTTGTCTGTAAACTTTAATTGGGGTGAATTTAACTAATTTAGATACAGTATTTTTAAAATTATTCTCCTCTTCTTTTTGTTCGTCAGGTGTTACATTTTGTATATCAGAACCATTCTCCTCTTTAAGAATCAACCTATTTTCGTTAAGTATTTTTTTAACGTCATTTGAATTTGTTAGTTCGATTTGGTGATTTTCATTTTGTAACTTTCTAATCCTGCCTAAAAGTTCTCTAATATCATCTTTTCTGTTTGTTCTCATTTTTATATTTTTTTTTAGATTTTATTATAAATTTTTCAAATATTCAAAATCAAAAGCCGGACTAACATCAGTCGTTTCTTGATAATAATTACTTCTAAATACTATACCTTTATAAAGATCGATATTCTCATCATAAACATTGTGCCCAATAAAATTTTTAGGTACATTATACTCTTGACATAATTCGGTTACTAAATCTTTTAAAGACTCTAATTGTTTATTACTGTATTTATCCCAGTAACTATAATTACGCCAACGTTTATTTAGAACGTCTTCGTTTTGTTTTTTATATTCGTTACCCAACCAATCCAAATATTTGTTTGAAATACCGTCTTTTCTTAACCAACCAACGTTTTCTAAAACTATAGAAATAGAGGCTTTATCTTGTTCTTTATTAATAAAAGATGAGTAAAAACTTGGGTTGTAGTGTTGGTATATTTTGCCGTCTTTATTTATTGTAAAAGTGGCTGTTTTTTTATTTTTACCGTTTAGTCTATAAATCCATTCTGCATAATGTAACATATTATTTCTATAGGTGTGACCTATGATAATTTGTGTTTTATCGTAAGTTTCTTTAAAGTAATTTTTTTCAGTTAACTTATAACTGTTTTCATCAATTAAGCCCATTTATCAGTATTTTCACTTTTTTTTAAAATATTCATCACCAATGGGTTTGAGTTGGCTTCTTCTGTTTTAACCCCCTCTTCTGTTTTAACCTCCTCTTTGTTTTCGAATATAATATCTAAAGGTTCGATAAGTGTTTCACCACCCACAACTATCACTTCTTCTTTCGCCATCACTTTTATATCATCATCACCATATTTAATAAAAAAATGTAAAGAAGCTAAAGAAATTATTGGTAGTAATCCACCTTCTAATAAAGCCAACCATCTTTTTTGTGCAATAACATCTTTAACATCTGAACCAAAACTTTCAAAAATAGGTCCAGTTAGTTCTACCCAACTTTTAAACTCAGGTGTGTTAGGGTCTATTTTGTTATAACAAAAAAATATATTACCAATAAATTGTATCAAAGTTACAATAATGAAAACTAACCATACACCACCTTTAATTTTAACTGAAGCGGCTGATATGGAACTCATTGCAGCAATTTCAATGGCTATTGAAAGGTATATCGCCCAAGTTATTGGGTTTGCCATAGTATACCAACTAACAACGTGTGATATTGATATGACCATAACTAAAAGGATTGGTACGAGGAACATACCTCTAATAAAACCCTTTTTATTATTTTTAAACCAATTAATCATTTTTCTAATTCTTGTATTTCTTTATCAATTTCTGATTGTCTATTAACATCTAAAATTTTTCTATCGGTAGACTGAATCATTCTTTTCTCAACTTTTAAACCTTCTATTTTTAACATTTTTTCAATCTCCTGTTTTGAAATTGTTTCAGATTTAATTATTGAATCTGTTTTTAAACTTTGTTCTTTTATAGTATTTTCTAATTTTTCTATTTTAGAATTAGTTGAACAAGTTTTTAAAAAAACTATAATAGATAATGGTAACATAATTTTTGTTGACCATTTATCTAAAAAATTTGCAATATTTTTCATGTAATTTTTTATTTATAAATATCTAATTATTTATTTAACAATAAATCTATTTATTTGAATTTAAATATTTATGTAAATTCTTTGCCAATTAAAAAACTATTCTTATATTTGTAAACAGGGTTGAATTGGTTAATCCCTTAAGCTTAACCAACGTAATGACACGAAACGTCAAGGTGAAATTCCTCAACCATTAACAGATATTAATGGTGAAAAATAAAAACCCCACAGTCAGAATACTAGTGGGGTTTTTACTTTACCAATTAATATTAATTTTTTTAAACATAAACTCATCTTTATCTTCAGGTTCTTCCCCCATTTCTTCACGCTCTTGGTTACGTTCCAATAAGTAACGATCAAAAGCTTCCATAGTAAAATAACCTTCAAGGTCAAGAATAGTTCCACCTCCGTAATAAACTGCGTAGACAGTTGGGAATGATGTGTCGACATTATCTGCCCAATTAAGTTCGTCAGATTCTTTTAATATTTTACGGATTAAATTTTTCATGCGAATATTTGTACTTGGTCTCTACCTATTTCAAAGTATTGTTTATTCATAACACTTATGACATATAAAATCCAATCATAAGGGTTAACCATTTTTGGTTCTATTATAGCATTTAAGTGTGGGTCTGATTTTTGTGAAACAATAAAACGAACACCATCTTGGATTTGTTCTTGTACTATATGAAATGTGATGTCATCTTTAGCTGCCTCAACAAGTTGTTGTATATATAAGTCGTAAATTCTATCACCACCAGAAGCTACATGTCTCCATTTTCTTTTTTCACTGTGTTGACTTCTTTCATCGTGTCTTAAATCATAATTAATAGTTAGATTTGCACGTATTAAAGCTATCTTTTTTTCTAATAATAACTGTTCTTTTATTATTTGTCGTATCATAACTATAAATATATCTTATAATAAAAAAACCCCTATTAAGGGGTTTAATTTTTATTTATAGATATATTCAAATAAATTCTGTGATTTATTTCGTAGTTTACGTAAAGCCTTTTCTTTAATTTGACGAATACGTTCTTTAGTTAAACTATAATCTTCACCTATTTCCTCCAATGTTAAAGGTGTGCCGTTCAGACCAAAGTAAAGTTCAACTATTTGTCTCTCTCTTTGAGATAGGATTGATAACGTTTTATCCAATTCCTTCTTTAATAGAAGACTTTTATTTTCAACAACCTCATCAGGTCTTTCAAAAGAGTTATCTTCTATGATATCTATAACTTCATCACCATCTTCATTAATGGTTTCATTCAAGGACGTACAAAAAGGTTGGTTTAATAAATTCATGTTCATCTCACCTTCAATCGGTTTTCTACCATTTTGTTGTTCAAAAGATGAAATGTCTTTTTTCAACTTAGAGATATTGTTGGTAACATTAACGGGTAGTCTTACAGTTCTAGCGTTATCGTTTAATGATTGGATGATTGATTGTTTAATCCACCACACAGCGTAAGATATGAATCTATAACCACGTTCAGGATCGAACTTCTGTGCCGCTTTTATCAAACCTAAATTACCTTCAGCTATTAAATCAGCTAACGGTAAACCTTGATTTTGGTACTCCTTAGCTACTGATATAACAAATCTTAGGTTAGATTTAATCAATTTTTCAGCAGCTCTAGCATCACCTTCTTGGATTTTTCTAGCTAAAGAGATTTCCTCTTCCGAATTAATCATATCTAATTTTCTAACATCTTTAAGATACATTGAAATGCTTTCTTCTGAAGTGTCGATAAATCTTTTTGTGTTTACAATACTCATATATAACTTTTATTTAATTTTTAAAGATAATAAATTTAAAACTGAAATCAAATTTTTTTTACTTTGTTTTTTTAGGCTTTTTTACAGCCACTTTTTTTGTTACAGAACTTTTTTTTGTTACAGGTTCTTTTGTTATAGGTTCTTTTTTATATTTAACTTCAACTTCATAAGGGTTTGTTGCTGAATTTTTTTTAGTATCATATTTCCATATAGAAATGGTATAATCATCTTCATACACAACCTCCCATTTACGGTGTTCAATATTTTTTTCTAATGTTTTTTTCATATTAATAACTATAGTTTTTAGTTGGTTTGCGAAACTTCATTTGTGAATCAGTGTTGTTTTTTTCTGTAATACCGTTTTTAAGTTTGACATTTCTTTTTTTAAGAACCCACCCTTCATACATATCTGTTTGAATTAATTTTTGATAGGTTTGGTCAAAATTTCCGTAAAAAGATTTCACAATATAAATGTCCTCTGAAATTTTATTTATAAAACCATCGTATTCGGTTTGTTTATAAAGTTTATTTAATAAGGTGATTCTTTCATCGAAAGTTGTACCAATAGTTTGTATACCATCATAAACCAACACATCAAAGATAACTAATTTATGGTTAAATACCTGATTTTTTTGATTTAATTTTGATTTATTCATGTACTCACCATTAAGAACAAACCAACCATTGCCACGGTGTAAAGACAAAAAATCCTCTTTCGAAAGTTTTACATTCGTTAGAGGACTATTGTGACGATTATAGATATGTAACTCAACACCATTTGTGAATATGGTGATGTTAGAGCCGTTTAATTTAGGTTGACCTAACCACAAACCGTTATCATATTTATTTAACTCTGAAGACGGTAAATTAATCTCAGGTCTAGGTGGGTAAATGTATCGATATTTGTTGTAGTTTATCATCGATACAAATATACCTATTATTTTTTATTTGGCAAAAACTTTTCTCTTTTTTTAAAAGATTCTTCTTTCTTTTTAATTTCTTCTTCAGTATAACGTACTTCTTCTGGGACTAAATAATTCCACTGTTCTAAGGCTTTCATTGGTTTTAAGGTGTTTAATAGTTCTTCAGAATAAGGTTTTATAACACCGTGAGCATTAAATTTTTTACCGTTACTAATATTTCTAATTACGGGTACTGCCTTTTCCCATTTACCATTATTATTCCAAAACTCAACTATTTTACCAACTAACAAAGGATATGGTTCGTTTGTTCTACAAATAACTTTATCACCTACTTTAAATGTGTGACCATCAATATTGTAATTAAGTAATTTAGGGTTAACTACTTTTTTATTCTCTTCTTGTTTTTTTGAAATGATTGAAGTTTCATTTTGTTCGGTTTTTTTCTTAAATGGTTTTTTAAGAAATTCTAAAATTTTCATTTTTTTATTATATTATTAACTAATATTAAAGGCCATATAGTTATCACAACTACCGAACCGATAACATTATATTCTTTATCGTTGTTCTTTGAGTAAATCAAATTACATAAATAAAGTAATCCCATTGTTAGATAAATCATCCAACACAAAAAAAGTAATATCATTTAACCTTTATTAAGTATTTTTAATTCCTTTTCTGTAAGACATGTTCTATCATAATTGTGACGAGAAAGTTTATCTAAAATTTCATCGACAGAACTGTATTCTTCTACTTTGGGTTTTTCTTCTTTTAAAACTTTCTCTTTTGTAGATGTTTTTACTGACCCCCACTTCTCTTGAATAGAATCCATTGTTTTTTGAATTTCTGGAAAAATACCCATATAATATTTCGGTGGTAAGTTAACTCCATAGGTATCAGTATCAGTAATATCAAAAATCATTATTGCCGGTCTGTGTGCTAATTTTTCATGAATCTCAGTTACAGTGTAAGGACTGAAAAAGGTACATATAAAAACACCTTTTCCATCCACAAAATTAACACCTGTATCACCGTCAGCGATAAAATTTAAATCTTTATCGATTCCATTTGAGGGTCCGAGTACGGTTAATAAAAATCTTCTATTCATATGTTTTATTTAATAAATATCTACAACAAATGTAATCATTATTTTGACATTTTCAAAGAAGAGATATTATTTATTTTCTCTATTGTAATTACATTATTAGACCAATCTTTAACTAAAGGGTTATGTGTAATTAAGAAAATATTATCAAACATCTCAGAACATTTCATAAAGAAATTACCCACCAACTCTAAATTTTCGTTAGCAACCTTACCTAAAATTTCATCAAAAACTATAATGTTTGGTTTTGGTAAAGAACTAATTCTTGATAAAACAACTCTTAAAGCTAAAGAACCTAATGTTTTTTCAAGACCAGAACCTTCTGTTAATAGATAATTAATTTTCTGACCACTTTCATCTTCTTTTTCCAAAAGAAAATCAACCTCTTGTTTATTGTTAATGTCAACAGTTAATCTAAAGTTGGCTGAATCAGAAAGTAAACGATCTAACTCAGAATTTAATAAAGGCATTACATTTTTCATGATAAGTTTAGTAATACCGTTTTTACCAACCATTCTTGTATAGATTTCAAAAATAATTTTAACTTCTTCTTCTACTTTAATGGTTTTAATAAGTTCCTTGTTTTTGGTTATTGTGTCCTCAGCTCTTTCAACATCAGATTTGTTTCTTTGGATTCTAGAAACAAAACCGTCACGTTCTCTATTAAGTCTTTCTAATTTAGCGTTGTAACCAAGGATTTTAGAATCTAAATCTTTATTCTTCTCGATATTACCAATGTTATCTTCATACTTCTTTTTAAGGTCTTTCTTTTCTTTTAATTGAAGTCTAAGGTTTTCCATCTCAAGTCCAATCTTATCAATCATGATTGATTTTCTATCGTAATCATCAACCTGTTCTTTAATTTTATCCAACTTTTCAATTTCTTTTTTAGCCTCTTCAATTTCAATATTTAAATCTGTAATGTTTTTGGTTAGTTCTTCCAAAGTAAGTTTATTACTAGCAATTTCATCAGAATGGTCAACATCTTTTAAAGGTTGTTTACAAAGTGAACAAAACTCACCCTCTTCAAGGTTTTTAATTAAATCTTGGGTAGCATCTTTTTTAATAGACCTATGTGACCTAGCAATGTTTAAATCACTTAGTTGTTGTTTCCATTCTTTATGAGTTTGTGTATCATATTCAATCTCGGTTAATTTATCAAACTCTTCTTTTAATAGTTCATATTTTTCTTTAGATTTTTTACCCTTTTCAGTGATAGCATCAATTTCTCTATCAATGTCTTCAGGTCTTAATCTAATAACATCAGTATCAATAATAATTTTTTGGGATAATAATGTATCTTTAATACCAGTGGTTTCTGTAATTCCAATTTTTAACTCATCTAATTTAGTGTCACAAAAGTCACTATCGTCATTTAAATCTTTAATTTTAATATTTAAATCATTAATTTCTTTTGTTAAATCACCTGAATTATACTGGTCTGATTTAAGATTTTTAGCCCAAGCTGATTTAAGTTCTTTAACAATCTCTTCTTTTTGTTCAATAACTTCTAAACCAATAAATTTAGATAATAATCTGCCCTTTTGGGTTGGTAGTGTGTGAATTAATTCTTCTAAATTATCAGAAGTGGCTATTATGGTTAATAAGAAATCATCAACATCACCGATAGATTTTTTAATAAAATCATCAGTTTCCCTACGTTGTTCACCCTCAAGATTTTGAATAGAACCGTCAACCATGACCTTTTGAAAATTCAAATCGGTTTTAACATTATACCCATCTTCACTTTTCTTTTTGGAACGAATTAAGTTTCTTTCAATAATGTAATCACCACCGTCAATATTAATTTTACCTTTAACTCTAACGTTGTTTACATCCCTAAATTTATTAAAGATTTGTGCGGCAACTTTAGTTCTAGTTGTTTCATTAAAAAATAAGAATAAAAGTAAATCAACAGATAAAGCGGTTTTACCACCTTGATTTGCAGGGTTTGATGAGATAGTTGTGATACCCCTTAAACCATCAAAAGAAAGTTTATTACCATCACCGTAAGATAAAAAATTATCCCATTCTAGTTCTTTGATATACCAATTACGATAACGATATTCAATATCACGAATTTGTTTTAACTTATCATTAACTTTATCATCTAAACGAATAAGTCTATCCCAATCAACTTCTATTTTGTTATTATCCAACCATTCTTTAAACAACTTACGTTGGTAATTGGTGTCCATTACGTTATCAGCGATAGACATCTCAACCTGACCATGTTCTGTATCTTGTTTTTTAGGTTTAAAAATAACTTGAACCTTACTAACGTTATACTTTTCTGCAATATATTGTTCAATTCTTTTAACCCTATCTTTAGTATAATTTTCAGGAACATCTTCCCATATTACTCTAACATTAGATTTAGCTGGTATTGAAATTTTTTCTTTAGTTTTTGTTGTCATTAGCTTTATTTTTTAACTTTCACCGTATATATCTTTATTACGTTCTTCTTTTGGAATCCAATTAATGGAACTTTTTGGTTTATCATTAAAAGGTTTTTCAACTTCTTCTTTTTTAAATTTGTTCCGATTTTTTTCTAACTCCAATAATGATTCTAAATTGTTTATTTTGTTATATAATTTTTCTAAACCACTATTAGAAGTTTTATTCTTTTCCAATTCCAAATCATCTTCCAATTTTTTAATTTTTTCAAGTAAATCTTTTTCTTTCTTTTCAGATGTTTTTGAAGATTTCTTTTCAGAGTTTTTAAGTTTTTTTTCTAACTCAGATATTTTGTCAACTAGTTCTTTAGTTTGACTATCATCGGTAATTAATTTTTCAACAATTTTTTCGACAGGTACTTTTACAATTTTCTCAACAATTTTTTCGACAGGTACTTTTACAATTTTCTCAACTATTTTTTCAACAGGTACCTGAACCTCTTTTATAACTTCTTTCACAACCTCTTTTATAACTTCTTTTTCTACAATTTCGGGAGGCATAGGTGATGTACCATATTTTTCAACAGTAAAACCTTGTTTAAGTAAGTTTATTGTAAACTGATCTACGTTTGTTATATTGTTAAATCTACAATAATCCCATATTTCGTTTTTAAGTTCTTCAGGTATACTCATCATATCACTAATTTTTCAGATTCAGTTTCAATATCTTCGATATTTTTTATCTTAAAAGTGTAGAAACCATAATCGTTAGACAATTTTTTCAATTCATGTTTTTTAGTCTCTATATCCCATAAAACATACCCGTGGTTATGAGGATCTTCACCAAAATCCTGTTGAATCATGGAAGAAGGCATCACAATCGGAGTTTTACGATGATTCATGACCTGATACTTGTGAATATCACCACACATAACCATATCACAACCTTCAAAAATAGAGATGTCTTTACCGTCTTCAAATTCAAAACCGACAGCCGTTTTTAATCCAACTAAAGGATCATGATATAAACCAATATAAGTTAACCCATCACCATAGAATTCCCTTGCCTCTTCGATATTAGGACGTTCCGAACCTTCCATATGACCATAAACACACCAAACTACGTTTTCGTCTACATAACACCCTGTATGCTTTAAAAACATAATATTAGGGTTATCCATTGTGGATATAATAGGTGATAATGCATCCATTCTATCAAGATTGTTAGCTAAGAAATCGTGATTACCTAGGGTGATAACAGTTTTAGCTATTTTAGAACAGTTATTTAAAAAGGTTGTAACCATGTAAATAAGTTCAGGTGTCATCTGATTCTTGGAATGAACTAAATCACCAACGATTACTATTCTATCAGGTTTGTGGTTTTCACATTCTTTATAAAATTTTTCAAATTGTTCGGTATATTCCTCATGTCTTTTAAATAGACGAAGATGGATATCTGCACAATGAATTACACTTTGTATCATATTTATTAGTATATTTGTAATAATAAACTTTTGTAATTTAATAGTAAATGGCTGATTTAGATGATTTCGGGTGGTTAGATTTAGACGAACCTTTTGTGGTTGGTGCTAAATATTATATTAAAGACGGTAACTCATGGGAATTATATGAGTATAAGGGTTTCGACCCTAAACATGTTGTAGATGCCTTTGACAAAGATAAGAAGAGTTATCCTGTACATATATTTAAAACAAAATATGGTACTAGTTATAAAAGTGTTCCTTACGTTGAGGAATTGGTGTCTCGTAATTTAATTAAACCTTATGAGGAAGATTTTAATTTTTACCAACAATTAAATATTAAAAAAATTAACCCAGAAAACCTTAAACCCAATTTTGTTATTGTATTTAAAAACGGTGTTAATGTTCAAGATACTTACGAGTTACAAGAAAGACTTTTAGAAATGGGTTATACTTGGTATCACATAGGTAGGAGGTTATTAACCGATAAAGATGTTAACGGTAATATATTTACTATCGAATCCGTTAATTGGGATACTTCTAATCCTTTGTATTCACGTATGAATGCAACCTTTGGTGATAGAAAAGTATTGATGTTATCAACTCTTGATGGTTCTGAAGATAATAGTAACAAAGAAAGACGTTTAAATTTTATTCACGATCACCCAAAAGTTCAAGTTATTGATGGTGATGATTTATTATCTAAAATTTAAATTTACTTAAATTTTGTTTTGGGGTAAAGTCTTTGGGTTTAAATACTTCTGGGTATTGTCTATACAATTCCTGTCTAATTAACTCCCTATAACCCTCAACTTGACTTTCATACGTTACACCCCAACCTCTTAAATCGTCAGCCAATTCAGGTGTTAATCTAATTCTTGTGAACCAACCTGAAGGTGCTATCACAACCTTTGATGGTGAGAAAGTACTTGGATGGTATTGTGTTATAGATAATGTAAATCCGTAAGGCCCAAATTCTTCTAAAAACCATTTTTCCATTATAAGTTATGTTTTGATAGATATTTCATTGGTGTTATATTATTCTTAAACTCTTCTATATAAGTGTTACAGTAGTTACTTATTTCTTCCACCTCAACATCAATACCATTCATAGCCGTTTTCATGGCCAATTCAATTCTTTCATGGTTAACATCATACCAATTATTAAAATGATTTGTTAAATGGTTAATATTAAAATGTTTATAACCATTGAATACCCTACGTATTACTGGAAACATCAGTGTTTCCGTATTTATATTACATAAACCCAAAAGTATAACTTCTTCATATTTAAAAGCTAGCGTATTACGTTCATATTCATCGGTTATTCCATATAATAAACCATAATCACCCCATTTTTTAGTTATTTCATTCATTACACCTTTTGTTTAATATTTTCAATTCTTTTATTGGCCCATCGTTCTCTCCAATGGTTAGTTAAAGATTCAATACTTAAATCTTTAACCTTTAATTCTTTATCAATACCTCTTAAAAATTCAGAAGTATTTTCAGCTCTATCACACCAATAGATTCCTCTACGATTACCGTGAGTTGTTAACACTCTTGCGTCAATACCTAAATAATCACTAGCTTTTCTAATGATGTTTATTCTAGAGTTTTTACCACTAGTGAATCTACCACCAGGTATTTCACCTTCTTCTTCCTCAACAACTAACCTCATTTCTTGATATAAATCTTCCGAGATTTGAACGGTTCCTTGCCCTTGTGTTAACCCTAAATAGTTAAAATGTTTAAGACGGTTATATTGTACCCCACGACCATATAAAGATGTTACAGTCAATCCGGCAAGGTCATCACGGTATCTTTGTTTCCAATGATTACCAACAACATCTGAAGCTGCCAAAAGAGTTAATAACTTACCACCAGTCATGTTATACCCAAAATGTCTTGTGGGTACACAAACTGATATATTAGCAATATTTCTATTTCTTAAAACCCTTTCTTCTTTGTTCCAACCAATATGTCTATCTCTTGGTCCTAAAGCCAAAAAATCTGCAGCAACATCAATAATACCTAAGTTCTTATTGTCATATTGATTTTTAATTAAAAAATAATTGTTACGACCTGGACTTCTACGAAAAGGAAAAGAAGAAACATGTTCTTCAATAGCTTTCCACGTTTTCCATAAAGCCTTAGTGGAATCAACAGGGATAAGTTCAGGAATGATATTATCAGGGTTATCAACCATGC
>Ga0315899_10004791_pt1 | contig 14587 bp, 4 predicted proteins | sample LakEriMetagenome_2_FD_203518 | JGI IMG/M metagenome (GOLD analysis project Ga0315899, IMG submission 203518) | Freshwater fungal communities from buoy surface, Lake Erie, Ohio, United States - Buoy 4 MA112 | ecosystem: Environmental > Aquatic > Freshwater > Lake | place: USA: Lake Erie, Ohio... | reverse complement strand
GAGGTGGTTAGTTCTTTTGGGCGGTTGGGGTGTTTTCGAGGAAGAGGTGGGCGTAGCGCGCCGGAAGTTTCGTGAAGCGGCGGACGGGGCCGTTGGTGCGGACTGGTTCGTCGGGGATGGGGCCTGGAAGGAGGAAGGTTTCGGTCATGACGTATTCGCCGCCGTCGCGAACGACTTGGAATTCTCTGGGATACTGGCCGAATCCGGCGAAGAAGTCTTCGCGGCCTGAGGTCGCTTCGGTCATGAAGTAGTCGATGGCGGCGTCGGGTGGTGGATTGGGAAACCGTTTGAATATCTTTGGCAATTCCTCAATCAGGCTGTTCCCCAGATTACGAAACGGGTGAACCATAAAGCGAGTGCTGCCATCGGTTGATGGCAACACCTCCACGTTGCGAGATTCGATGTGCTGCGAACCGCGCATAACACTACCCATCACCGCTTTGAAGCTAACGACCTGCTGGTCTGTGAAATCAAAATGGCGGAAGAATTCGTCGCTGACCTCGCCGTCGTCGTTGAGGATTTTTCCGGTTAATCTGGAGGGGTCCTCGATGGCCAGGGGAGGGGCCTCTTGGGCTGGCTCATCGGATTCGGTGAGCTCGGGGACGCTGTGTGCTGGAGCGTGTCTCGGGGTTTGAATGGACCGGGGTTTTGGTTTGGCAGGGGGTGAGTGTGAGGTGAGAGTGCCGTTGGCGTTGTCTGTCTCGGGTCTTGTGGCGAGGAACAGGAACAGTGAGATCAAGAGTGCGGCGAACGCGATGGCGATCTGCTTCGTTCGGGGATTCACGGTGGTAGGGCAGTTTCGGGCCTGGGGCAGGGCGGGTCAAATTGAATTGCGCGGGGAAGTGGGAAGTGGGAAGTGGGAAGTGGGAAGTGGGAAGTGAGAAGTGGCGGGTTCGGAGAAGAGGCTTGTTGGGAGGGCGGGCCGCGCGCACTCCGTGCGCCCTGAGAGCTGTGATTCTCCCAGCATGCGGCGCTCTGGTTCGGAGAGGGCGTGTTGGGAGAAGGGTTGCCGCCCCTGCCGGGGCGGTGGTTTATGTGTATGTTAGACCGGTGGCTGACGCCACCGGCCAATTTCCGTTAAGCCTCCGGCTTCATGGGCGCGGGACGCGGGACGAGCCGCAGCCATAGAGTCTAATTTCCGTGCAAGCCTTCGGCTTGGTGGGATGGAAAAATTAGGCGGGGGCCGGACGGCCTGGTGGGAGGTGGTTAGCGGTAGAGGGCGGTGACTGGTTCGCGGGTGAGGATGTTGTATTGGCGGATGGCGGAGTCCCACCATGGGGCGAGGTCGCCGGCGGGGGCGGACCAGAGGTCGTAGTGGAGGCGGATCATGACGTCGGGGTCGTACATGAGGGCGCTGAGTTCGCGTTTATTGAGGGATTGTGGGCCTTCGCGGATGAGGCGTTTGCGGAGACGGTCGAGGTAGTCGCGGCTTTCGGGGGTGAGCCGCTGGCGCTGGCGGAGGAGACTGACGTGGAGGGCGTTGACGAAGGGGTCGAGGATGGCCTGCATGAGCCCGTAGTTTCTGGCGAGGGCTGGGGAGGGATCGGAGCGCTGATGGGCCTTGGAGAGATGGTGCTGGAGTTCGCCGATGACTGGGGGCGGGTGGAGTTCTTCTAGGGTGGAGAACCAGCCGCGGCGGCGGCCGCTGGGGAGGCCTGCGGTGAAGATGCTGAAGGGGATGGCGAGGCCGATGCCGATGAGGACTGGGCTGATCCATGCGGCGAAGGTTGGGGAGCACCAGAAGGCGATGAGGCCCCAGAGGGCGGCCATGATGGTGATGCCGGTGAAGGTGACGATGCTTTCCTGCCAGTCGACGGCGCCGTCGGCTTTGCGTCGTTGTTCGGCCCAGCGGACCCCTTTTCCGAGGAGGGTGAAGATCACGAATTTGCTGTGAAACACCATGAGGATGGGGGCGAGGATGGAGAAGAAGATGGTGTCGAGGAGGACGGAGGAGAGGAGGGCGCGGCGGGAGTGGAAGTGGCGTGCGAGGTCTTTGCGGGAGAGCTGGCGGATGAGGAGGAGGAGTTTGGGGACGAAGAGGAGGCCGAGGGTTAGGAAGAGGAGGACGAGGCCGGAGGAGAAGCCCTTGTCGATGGCGAGGGAGGACGGCCCTGGCATGGCGGCGAGGATGGTGGCGAGGATGAGGAAGGCGAACCAGAGCGGGGAGGCGACGTAGCTGAGGATGCCGTGGAAGAAGTTGAGACGAGCGAGGGCGTTCCAGCCGCGGGCGAAGAGGAGCCAGAAGTGCTGCATGTTGCCCTGACACCAGCGGCGGTCGCGTTTGAGGGTATCGAGGAGGGTGGGAGGGCCTTCTTCGTAGCTGCCTTCGTCGACGGGGAGGAGCCAGACCTGATGCCCGGCCTTCTGCATGAGGGCGGACTCGACGAAATCGTGGCTGAGGATGTGGCCGCCGAAGGGTTCGCGGCCGGGGAGTTCGGGGAGGGCGCAGTCTTCGATGAAGGGTTTGAGACGGATGATGGCGTTGTGGCCCCAGAACGTGGCGTTGCCCATGGAGAGGTAGTTGAGACCGGCCATGAATGGTTCGCCGTAGGCTGCGTGGGCGAACTGCATGACGCGGCCGAAGAGGGTTTCTGCGCCGAAGACGCGCGGGGCGGTCTGGATGATGCCGGCCGCCGGGTGTTTTTCCATGATGCGAACCATGTTAGTGAGGAGCGAGCCGCTCATGATGCTGTCGGCGTCGAGGACGACCATGTAGCGGTAGCGTTTTCCCCAGCGGCGGCAGAAGTCGGAGACATTGCCCGACTTGCGATTGATGGGTTTGCGGCGTTTGCGGTAGAAGATGCGGCCGAAGCCGTCGAGCTGGCGGCAGAGTTCGAGCCACGCGAGCTCCTCCTCGACCCATTTGTTAGGATTGTCGGAATCGGAGAGGACGAAGAAGTCGAAGTGGGGGAGCTGGCCTTCCTGCTGGAGGGACTGGTAGATGACGCGGAGCCCTTCGAAGATGCGACTGACGTCTTCGTTGTAGACCGGCATGATGATGGCGGTGGAGGCGGAGAGCGGGGCGGCCTTGTCTTCGTCGGAGAGCGTGTTGAGGAGGTTGAGGGGATCGGATTTGCGGCTGACGGCGAGGCCGATGATGGCGGTCCAGAAGCCCGTGCTGAGCTGGTAGAAGAGAGGGGTGAAGACCGCGAGCATGGCGATCTCGAGACCGTTGAGCCCGTTTCTGCCGAGCGAGTGGCCCATGAGCCAGAGACCGGCGATGAGCGTGATGAGGACGGCGGTGAAGAACGTGGCGCGGCGGCGGCGGATGCTGGCCTGGGAGAAGCGTTTGGAGGGGGTTGTGTGAGGTGACTGTGAGGTCATCGGGTGACGGTGTAGACGCCCCAGAGGACGAGCGCGCTAAGCGAGGCGAGGAGGGCGTAGCGGAGCCACGGGTGGCGGTCGAAGAAGCCGCCGGCGTCTTCTGCGATGTCGGAGATGGGGCCGAGGTCGATGGGGCGAGGGACCATGCTGGAGAAGGCGAGGTCCGGGCCTGACTGGATGATGGGCTGGCGCATGGCGTCGACCATTTCCTTGGGTGGGCTGTCGGCGGCGAGGAAGTATTCCGGGTAGGTGGAGGGACCGCCGGAGAGGAGGAAGGCCATGCGGCCGGAGGCGTCGAGACGGCCTTCCGGGATGTTGAGGTCGCCGATGATGTTGCGGAGCCATGCGCGCTGCATGCGTCTGGCCTCGTGGATGGCGACTTCTGTGGGGGAGACGTTGGGGTGGCGCGCGTGGGTTTCGGAGGCGCGTTTAAGGGTTTCGAGGATGAGGTAGGTGCGGTGGACGCGGCTGTGGAGACGGTGGGCGCGGAAGTAATCGGAGAGACGGGCGTAGGCCTCGTTCCATTCGTCGGCGGTCCCGGTTTGAGGGGCGAAGTCGATCCGGATGCTGTCCATGGGTGGGGTCAGTCAGGGGATGGAGGCGGGGTGAGGTGGAGGCAAGGAGACAGTGAGGGAGATGAGGGGAAAGTCAGTCTTCCTCGATGGCTTTGCGGAAGGATTCCGGGAATTGGGCCCATGCGTCGCCGAGGGCGGCGGCGGAGGCTTTGAGGTTGATGGTGGCTCCGAGGTCGGTGGGGTCGTTGGAGTCGTTGGCGATGATGGCGAGGGAGAGGAAGCCTGAGGAGAGGCCAGCGGGGTGCTGGCAGAAGGCGACGGTGAGGACGTTGTCGGCCTTGAGGGACTCGATTTTGAATGGAGAGGAGGTGGTGGTGGAGGGGACGGATCGGGTGCTGCTGGATGAGGAGAGCGCGCGGAGGGGTTGGAGGGTGTTTTGCTTGAGGTTTTGGCCGGCGAATCTTTGGTCATTGAGCCAGACGGCAGCGCCGTCGTCGGCGGTGAGGCGGAAGAAGATTTTCTGGACCTTGGCGGGGTCGGCTTTGAAGCGGAAGCGGAGCCAGCGGACTGGCTGGGGTTTGAGTTTGGAGGTGATGCCTGAGATGTTGCCCCAGCCGACGGGGCCGGTGACTGGCGACCATGAGGAGACGTCGAAGTCCGGGTTGAGGGCATCGGCTTCGGTGACGGTGACGCCGTCTGGGGAGGCGAGCCATTCGGTGGCATCGGAGACGAGCGTGATGGGAGCGAGCGGGTCGTTGGCGGCGGTGCGGGCTTCCTTGAGGGCGTCGGAGATGGATTTGAGGGTGGCGGCGGCTTCGGCGTTAGGTTCGCGGGCGCCGAGTTTGCGGGCAACGGACCATGCGACGGAGAGCGAGTGGACGGCGGCGGCGTGGTCTTTGGCGCGGGATTGAGCGGTGGCGGCGGTGCGGAGGGCGGCGAGGGTGGCGCGCCAGTTTTCTGGTTTGTCGGAGTCGGCGGTGACCGCGGCGGCGGCGGCGCGGAGGGCTTCGGTGAGACCGCCCTTGGCGAAGGCAAGTTGCTGCTCGAGTTGAGTGCGGAGCGTGTTGACGCGGTTTTTGGAGCCAGCGGGGACGGATTTTTCGCCGAGGGTGGATTCGGCGAGGGATTGGAGGGCGGCGAGGGCTTCGGCGGGTTTGTCCGAGCGTTCGAGGATTTCGGCGCGAGTGAGGGTGACGATGACCTTGGCTGAGGGGGAGTCGGCGGGGAGAGCGGCGGCGGCCTTGTCGAGAGCGGCGATGGCGTCGTCTGGTTTACCGGCTTCGGCCATGAGGACGGCTAGTTCCATGGCGGTGCGGCCGTCGCGCGGGTGGGTGGTGATGAGGGTGGGGGCGGCGGCGAGGAGTTCGTCGCGGTCGAGCCATTTGGCGTCGATGAGCGTGCGGAACCATGGGAATTCCGGTTTATCGGGGCCTGGCCATGCGATGCCGTTGTTGAGGATGCGGAGGACGAGGGTGGTGCGGGAGAGGCCGGAGGTTTTTTCGAGGTCGGGCCATGAGGTGGCGATGGCCTTGAGGTCGTCGGCGAGATTGAGGGCGGAGAGGGAGGTGGCGAAGCCGGAGCGGGCGCGTTTGGGAGCGGCATTGGCTTCGGCGGCGAATTCGTCCATGTGGTTGTCGGCGGCGTGCTGGAGCATGGAGCGGACGAGACGGCGGCCGAGATTGGCTTCGAAGAGATTCTGGGATTCCTCGACGAGACTGATCTCGCGCCATGCTTTGCGGATGCGGGCGCGGCCGGGTTCGTCGGCGGCCTTCCAGAGGGCTGGGGAGGCCTTGTCGCAGGCTGGGTAGATGGCGGTGATGGCCTCGCGGATGTAGCCGCCCTGACGGCTAGAGGCGTTGGCACCGATCTGTTCCATGGCGGAGCAGAAGGCGTCGAGGCTGCCCTTCTCGAGTTCTGCGGAGAGGTTAGTGGAGTAGAGCTTGACGCGGCGGGAGCGCTGGGTGCTGTCTTCGACCTGAGAGAGCGTGCCGAGGGTTTGCTGGGCGGCCCATGCGGCGAGCGGCTCGGAGACGAGGAGCGCGGCGTCCTTGTCGTCGAGGAGGATGCCGAGCGAGCGCTCGAGGAGGAGCGGGTTGCGGAATGTGGCGGGCATTTTGGCGGCGAGGGCCTTGAGACGCGTGCTGAGAGTGGGGGCCAAGTATTTGAGATCGCCTTCGGTGATGCGTTTATCGTCCGGGAGGGAGGCGAGGAGGAGGGAGGCGGAGAAACGTTCGTCGTCGGCGTCGAAGCCGGAGAGGAATTCCTCGCGGGTGGCGTCGCCGTCGGGGAGCCATGTGGCGGATTCGGAGGAGGAATTGTTGAAGAGTTCCTCGCCGGAGGAGCGGAGGATGCGGCGGGCGAGGTCGTGGCGTTTGGAAAGGACGAGCTTGGAGAACCATGAGCGGTCGACCATGCTGCCGGCGGCGGAGAGGAGTTTTGTCAGGGTGGAGTCATCGCCGAGACGGAGGGCGAGCGGGATGAGGGCGCGGACGAGGACATTGTCCTCGAGTTGGGGGCCGCGGTAGCCGAACACGCCGCGGCCGTTGGAGTGGAGGGAAGCGGCGCGGAGGTAGGCTTTGATGATCGCGTCAGCGGAGCCCTTGTCGGCGTCGGAGAGCGGGGCGTCGTCGGTGCCGGTGGTGGCGGCGAAGGCGGTGACGATGGCGGCGGCGTGGGTTTCGCTGACTGGGACGGACTGGAGCCATGCCGACTGGAGGTCGTCGGTGAGAGCCTTGCGGAAGGCGGGAGAGCCGCAGGGGGTAGCGAGGAGCCGACCGGCGCAGGCGAGCCTGATGGAGAGAGGCGCGGTGGGTTCGCGGAGCCATGGTTCGAGGATGGCGAGGAGCGGGGCGGCGGTGGCCTCGTCGGGGGGGGTGCCTTTGGCGGAGGCGAATTTTTCGGCGGCGAGGAGGAGCGCGGCGACGGGTTTGTCGGGGCCGTCGGCGGCGGCGCGTTCGGTGAGGAATTTGCGGTCTTCGTCGTCGTTGGTGATGGCGCCTGGGGCGAAGGAGACGGCGAGCGGGATGGCGAGGGCTGGGAGGTTAGGGCCTGCGGCGGCGGCGATGGCGGCCATGGCGTCGGCGTTGAAGCGGCGTTCGGTGGGTTTATCGGATTTCCCGGAGGGTTGGGAGCATGCGCCGTTGGCGAAGCTGCCGAGGATGCCGAGGAGTTCCGAGTGCCATTCGATGGGGAAGCCCTCGGAGGCGAGAGTGGAGTCGAGGTAGAAGCGGAGTGATTTGAGGCACTCGTCGGTTGAGGGGAGCGGGGTGTTTGAGGAGGAACGCTGGGTGCGGAGACCGTTGGCGAGGAGGTAGCCGAGGACGCTGGAGCCGTCGCCGTAATTGATCTGGGACGGCATGCCGGCCTTACGGTTTTCGGCGACGATCTGACGGGCGCGGAGGACGATGGCGGCGGCGTCAGCGGGTTTGGATTTGATGACTGGAGGGAGGAGCGTGGCGAGCTTGGAGGCGAGTTCGCTGTCGCCGGTGAGGTTGGCTTTGCGAGCGTTCGGTTGTTTGGAAGCCGTGAGCGGGTTGAGGAAGGCGGCGACCATGGCGTCGGCGTTGCCGTTGAGGGATTCGTCGGCCCATGCGGTGAGGGTGGCGGCGTCCTTGTCATCGGAGGACGTGCCGAAGCGGCCATCGATGGCTTTGACCATGGCGGCGAAGTCCTGACGGTTGATGTCTGGGAGGTTGCGGATGGCGTCGAGGTTAGCGACGAAGATTTTGCGGATGGCGGGGCCGGAATTGCCGCTGGAGTCGGAGGTGAGGGCGGCGTTGATGAGTTCGGTGCCGAAGGTTTTGGGTTCCTTGGCGAAGGCTTCCTCGATGGCCTTGCGAGCGGGGCCGGCCTGGCTGAGGCCGAAGATGACGTCGAGGGCGAGACAGCGCTGCGAGTTGACGGGACCGGCGCAGGGGAGGAAGGTTTCGAGCGGCCGGACCATGGGGGTGCGGCGGAGGAAGGCGACGACCTTTTCTGCGGGCTGGCGGAAGAACGTGGCGTCGGTGAGCTGGTTGCCGTAGTTGAAGAACTGGTCGTCGGTGGCGACGTCGCGGGCGGGGCGCTGGAATTCGCGGATGTAGCATTCGGCGGCCGGGAAGACGAGTTCTGGTGACTGCCATGCGGTGCGCATGAGATTGAGCCACTGCATGATCATGGCGTTAGGCGAGCCGCTGGAGTAGGAACGTGGATTGTAGTGCTTGGCGAAGTGTTCCGGGCGTTTTTCGGCGGGGCCGAGGAAGATGACGGCGATTTCGCGGAAGAAGGCGTCGACGGCCTCTGGGCCTTTGCGTTCGATGAGACGCTTGGCGAATTGCATGATGTGCCAGAATTCCTGGCCGCCGTAGTAGTTGCCGTTGGAGTTTTTGAGGCTGGCGACGATGAGCGGGCCGAAGTCGGCGTCGAGTTTACGGAGGTCGGCGACGTGGAAGACCGTCTGCCAATGGAGCTGGGGCTGGCCTGGCTGGACGGATTTCTGGCGTTTGGCGGCGAATTCGAGGGCTTTGGCTGGGAATTCGTCAGTGGAGCAGAAGTAGAGCGGCATCATTTCCTCGAGATCGCGGGCGGTGGTGGCGCGGGCGGCGCGGAGGCGCGGGAGGAGATCGTCGGTGATCTTGTCTGGCTGATTTTGTTTCCATGCGCGTTCGAGGAGCCATTCCTCGGGGCTTGGCTGACGGAGCGGGATGGCGTCGCCGCGGCCGCCCATGTTGTAGATCGGGCTGCCGATGGCGCCGTTGGATTTGCGGGAGGCGCGTTCGAGTTCGAGGACGGCGGCGGCTAGTTTGTCGAGTTCGTCGTTGGAGGATTCGTTGCCGTCTTTGAGGGCGACGGCGGCGAAGCGGGAGAAGGCGCGCCGGGCGGTGGAGGCGATCTCCATGAAGCGGTGGGCGAAGCGGGAGTGGAGTTCGAGCCGCTGGGCCTGGAGTTCCTTGCGGCGGTTGTCGGCTTCCTCGCCGTCCGAGCCGTTGTAGGAGGATGGGGTCTGCTGGTAGAGAGAACCGATGTCGAGCTGGTCGCGATTGGCCCAGCCCTGCTGCATGGCGTAGTCGAAGACCTGGTAGATCGAGTCGAGATTGAGTTTGGCGAGGGCTGCGGCGTCGGATTTGGAGAGAGCGTCGAGGACGACTTCGAGGAGAGCGAAGCGGGCGGCGTGCGTCTCGATGGTCGAGATGACGTTGACGAGGTTAGGGGAGAGAGCGAGGAGTTGTTCCGGGGCTTCCGTTTTGAGGATCTCGACAGCCTTTTCGGGGTCATCGGCGAGGGCGGACATGATGAGGCATTTGCGGAGCCCGGCGTCCTTGGGTTTCTTTTCGAGGGCCTTGCGGTAGAGGGCGAGGGCCTTGCGTGGTTCGCCCATGATGTCGAGGGCGGCGGCGAACTGGGCGGTGGCGTCTGGGGACGGGTTTTCGCCGGGGTTGAGGGCGGCGGTGAGTGGTTGGGCGAAACCGTGGCGGTTGACGGCTTCGACCCATTCGCGGGCCTGGTAGCGGAGAGAATCATTGCCTGCGAGCCATGCTTTGGACATGGATTTGAGTTCGCGGGTGAGGTCGCGGAGGGCGTCCTCGCGTTTTCCTTTGGCGACGAGCTGATCGATGCGGTTGGTGCGTCCGCCGGAGTTGATCATGCGGAGGGAGATACCGGCGCCGCCGGAGGACATGACGCTGGCTGAGGGCGGGCCCTGGGGACCGGATTGGGCGGCGGCGGCCATGCGTTCCGATTCGCTGTCCATGCCGAGTTCCTTCATGGCGTCGGCGAGTTCCTGGCGTTGGCCGGCGTTGGAGGCTTCGCGGCGGAGACGGAGGAGGGCTTCGCGACCGGCGGCGAGGAGAGGAGAGTCCTTGTCGATGGAAGCGCCGCCGGCCTGGGAGGCGGCGATGGACCATGAGACGAGCGAGCCGTCGACGAGACGGCGGAATTCGCGGGCCATGGGCATGGGTTGGGCGCGACGGAGGAGAGCGCCGGCGGCTTCCCACTGAGTGTTTTCTGCGGCGTGGGCGGCGGCGAGGAGGAGTGTGGCGAGGGGGGCGTCGGCGGGATCAGTCAGGGATTTGAGAAGAGCGGAGAGAGCGTCCGGGTCATCGGCGCGGATGGTGAGGAGGACCTTGAGGATAGGGTCCTTGATGGCGGGGAGAGCGGCTTTGAGTTTATCGGAGTCCCACTCCATGCGGTTGCCGTAGTAGTTTTCGGCGCGGGCATTGAGGAGCATGAGGGCGAGCGGGGAAAAGTCAGGGAGCCGCTGCGGAGGGAAGGTGAGGGCCTCGATGAGGGGCGGACGGCCGCCCATCTGGGAGAGGAAGTTTTTGGGAGAGCGCTGAGGGTCGGCGTTGTGAGCGGCGACCTCGTCTTCGATGAGGGCGACGAGCGGTTTGAGGTCTTCCTCGCGGGAGAGCATGCCTGCGAGCTGGATGAAGACGTAGGGGGCCTGATAGCCTTTGGGGTCAGATTTGCGGTACCAGCCGGGGAGCTTGGTGCGGAGATTGTTGAGGGAAGCGCGGTTGGCTTCGGGGATGGCGTCAGGGTTCTGGGCTCCCTGGAGGAGACTGGAGAGACTGTTGAGGAGGATGGGAGGCGGGACCTCGAGTTGTTCGAGGGCGGCGGCGGCTTCCTGCCATGCTTTGGAAGCGGCCTCGTCTTCGTCGTCGACGAGACGGAGGGCGGCGATCCATGCGAGTTCGCGGCGTTTTTCCTTGAGGCTGGAATAGACGCGGAGATCGACGGCGGGGTCAGCGTTCTGCTGATTGCCCCAGAGCGCGGCGAGGGCGAGGAGGGTTTCGTTAGTCGGGTCTTTTTCGAGACGCTCGGCGAAATCGATCTGGCGGTCGACGCGGGTGCCCTGGATGAGTTCGAGGAGGAGGTCGGAGGAGCCGATGCCGGCCGAGCGGATGCCGTCGGCGATGGAGGTGCGTGCGGCTTCCTCGCCCTCGTTGGCGAGGGAGGCGAGGTGGACGAGAGAGAAGGACCGGGATTCGTCGACCTTGGCGGGGAGATTAGGGGCGTTGCCGCCGACGGAGGAGCGGTTGACGCGGTTGTTCTTGTACTGGTAGGCCTGATAGGAAGAATACGTCAGGGAGATGATGTCGAGGACATCTGCGGGGACGTAGGGGCGGAGGGATTCGGAGTAGTCGCGGGCGGAGCCGGGCTGGACCGAGGCGGGCGCGCCCGGGCCGTTGCGGTTAGGGAGTTCGTCGCGGATGGCGAGCGAGTGGAGGAAGGCGGTGGCGGCGGGGGTTGGCTGGTCGCTTTCTTCGAGGGCGCAGCCGTAGAGGTACCAGAGACGGTAGTCGCCGGGGAAGTCCTTCATGCGAGGTTCGAGGAAGGAGGCGGCCTGTTTCCAGAGATCCTGGTCGCAGAGGGCGTCGGCGAGGGATTCGAGCTGACGGGCGTCGAGGGCGACGGAGGAGGCGAGCTGTTCGAGAGCGGCCATGCCTTTGGCTTCATCGCCGCTGGCGAAGTGGACGCGGGCGATGCGCTGGCGGACCTTGCCTGATTTGTCGAGAGGTTCGGCTTCGCGGAGTGTTTCGAGGGCGCGTTTGAAGTCGCCTTCGGCTTCGGCGATGCGGGCGATTTCGAGGAGGATGTCGAGGTCGCCGGCTTTGAGGCGTGCGGCTTCGGCGAGCGCGGCGGCGCGGGCCTCGTAGTTTTCGGAGACCCGGTGGATTTCTGCGAGGGCGAGGAGCGGGAGGAGGGACGTGCGGTTGGCTTTGCGGCGTTCCTCGAATTGTTCGACGAGTTCGGAGAGCTTGTCGGCGTCGCGGGCGGTTTCGGCTAGAGCTCCAGCCCAGCGGATTTTGGCGCTGAGATCCTTGCCTTCTTCGTAGAGGACCGTGTAGAGCCGCGTGGCGTCGGCGAATTTGCCATCGTCGCGATAGGCTTCGGCGAGCATGGCTTTGAGGTCCTCGTTGTCGTCGAATTCCTGGGAAGCCTGGCGGAGGGCGCGGAGGGCTTCCTTGTTATTGCCTTGAGCGAGCTGGAGGGAGGCTTCCTTCTGCCATGGGAGATTGCTGCCCGGGGAGAGTTTTTTCCATTCGGGGATCCATGTGAGGGCGTCGGAGAGTTTTCCGGCGCGTTCGAAGAGTTCGACGAGACGCTGGACGTGGACGCTTTTGCGGCCGGAGGGGGATTCGACGAGCCGTTTCATGGAAGCGGCGGCTCCGGCGAGGTCACCGCGCTGGGACTGGAGACGGACGAGGATGGCGATGGCGAGTTCCGGGGCGGCGGCTTCGACTTCCTTGAGAGCGGCTTCGGAGCCCTTGGGGTCGCCGGTGCGGTCGAGGAGTTCGGCGAGGAGACATTTGTCCTGAGGTGAATCGGCGTTGCCCTTGAGCTGAGCGAGGAGGGCTTCGGTCTGACCGGCTTTTTCGGAGAGCCGGAGGAGGATGGTCATGGTGGCCTCGAGGTCGACTGGGTCGGAAGCGAGGGAGACGAGCGTGCGGGCCCATGGGACGGCCTGGGCTTCGCGGTCGGTGCGTTCTGCTAGTTCGCAGAGCTGGAGGAGGTAGAGCGGGTCCTTGGAGAATTCGGGGAGCCGTTCGGTGAGGAGGTCTGCGGCGAAGGCGAGTTCGTCGCGAGCGGCGGCGGAGCGGGCGACGCCCATGACGCGGGATTTGTCAGGCGAGGCGGCGAGTTTGCGCCAGACGGCGAAGGCCTCGTCTTTGGCACCGCTCTTGTGGAGGACGGTGGCGAGCGCGTCCTGAACGCCCTCGCTGTCTGGGAAAGTGGCAGCGGCTTTCTTGTAGAGATCGAGGGATTCCGTGGGGAGTTGATAGCGTTCGAGGAGGCCTGCGGCGCGGAGGTGAGCGGCTTCTGACTTGTCGGATTTGGCTAGGAAGTCGGCGACGGCGGCAGATGCTTCGGGTTTTTTGCCGGCGGCGGCGCGGAGGTCAGCGAGTTTGACGATGAGTTCGAGGTCCTGAGGGTAGAGCCGGATGAGTTCGAGCATCTGGGTGGCGGCGTCGTCGGGGCGCTGGGCCTGGATGAGGAGATCGACGAAGGATTCGCGGACCTCGCGATTGCCTGGGGTTTTGGCGAGGATGTCGGAGTATTCGCGGATGGCTTCGTCGGTGGCGGCGGTTTCGACGAGCAGGGCGGCGAAGCGGCGGCGGAGGGACGTGCGCTGGGGGAATTTGGCGACGAGGGCGCGGTATTGTTCCTTGAGGCCGTCGACGGCGTCGTCGCGGCGGAAGGTTTGCTCGAGTTGGGCGAGGATTTCCTTTTCGAGCCATGAATCGGCTCCTGTGTCGTCGAGGCAGGCGAGGTAGACGGCGACGGCTTTTTCGCGGGCCCCGGCGCGCTGGTGGATATCGCCGATGCGGAGACGGCGCTGGACCTTTTTGTAGGGATCGGCGGTGCGAGCGACGAGTGCTTCAGCGGTGGCGAGGGCTTCGTTGGTGAGGCCTTCGGAGATCTGGAGTTCGACGAGGTCTTCCTGGAGGTCTTCGTCGTCGGGGTTGGCGGCGACGAGGTCCTGCCAGACCTTGACGGCGTCGGGGACGCGACCGGCTCGGGCGAGGAGACGGCCTTTGAGTTGCTTGAGCTTGGTGAGGGTGGCGGCGGGAGGGTTGGCGGCGGCGGCCTTGTCGAGGGAGGCTAGGGCGCTGTCGAAGTCGAGCGTGCGGGATTCGGCGAGTGCCTGCTGGAGCCATGCCTCGGCGTTTTTGGGGTCGGCGGCGGTGGCGGTGCGGAAGGCGGCGATGGCTTTTTCGTTATTGCCCTGACGGAGGAAGTGATAGGCGAGGAGGAGACGGGCGGCTGGCGGGGCGTCGGCGGCGTCGGCGCGTTCTTTGAGCCATGATTCGAGGTCGTCGAGCGTGCGGGATTCGAGCCATGCAGTGTAGAAGCGGTCGAAGACGGCGCCGGGGACTGGGCGTTTGATGAGACTGTCGTAGTAGCGCTGGGCTTTTTCACTGACAGGTTCTTCGGCGTGGAGCGCGGGGAGGAGAGCGGCGAAGAGGACGGCTGGGAGGAGCGTGAGGGAAGGGAGGAAGCGCTTCATTTCGGCAAAGGGGGAAAGGGAGTGGGAAAGTCGATTGAAAAGCGGACGCGGGGCGGCGTACTGTCGGACGAAACGGTGGGAAGTCGAGCGCGAGGAATGGTGGATCGCGGGGGTGGGAAACCCCTTGCTTCCGGCGGGTTTCGGGGTCCTCATGGGAGGCTTACCGGGGAGGTTGAGCCGACCCTTTGATTCCCCCTGATCCATGAGTCATTCACAGCCAGTCACCGTTCCTTGTGTCATGAAAATTGCGGGCACCGGCAGTTACGTGCCGGAGCGCGTGCTGACGAATGCGGACCTTGAGAAGCTGGTGGAGACGACTGACGAGTGGATCATGTCGCGGACGGGCATCAAGGAGCGGCGGATTGCGGCGGAGGGGGAAGCGACGAGTGATCTGGCGACGAAGGCGGCGTTGCGGGCGATGGAAGCGGCTGGGGTGACGGCGGAGGAGATTGATCTGATTATTGTGGGGACGATTTCGCCGGACACATTTTTCCCGAGTACGGCATGTCACGTGCAGCGGAATCTGGGGGCGGTGAAGGCGGTGGCGTTTGATGTGAGTGCGGCGTGTGCAGGGTTTCTTTATGCGATGCAGATTGCGCGGCAGTTTATCAACGGGGGGACCCGGAAGACGGCGCTGATCATCGGGGCGGACAAGTTGAGTGGGATGGTGAACTGGCAGGACCGGAACACGTGTGTGTTGTTCGGTGACGGGGCTGGGGCGGCGATTCTGACGGCGAAGGACCCGGGTGACGGAGAT
>Ga0315899_10004789_pt1 | contig 14594 bp, 19 predicted proteins | sample LakEriMetagenome_2_FD_203518 | JGI IMG/M metagenome (GOLD analysis project Ga0315899, IMG submission 203518) | Freshwater fungal communities from buoy surface, Lake Erie, Ohio, United States - Buoy 4 MA112 | ecosystem: Environmental > Aquatic > Freshwater > Lake | place: USA: Lake Erie, Ohio... | reverse complement strand
GGGGTTGAGGAAGGGAGGGGGGGGTTAAGGAGGGGGTTAAGAGAGGGCAGGGTGAGAGAGGGCATCACCAGGAGTGTTACCAAACTTGAGGTTGAGGACAAGTTGGGCGCCGGCTTTCCACACAGCTACAGTCAATGCACGCATGGGGCAATTCGGGTAAGCGAGCGGCAGCGCCCCAGCGGCTGGTGTAGGAGCTTCGAAAGTGGGTAACACCTGCCGCACCTGTGACGCATTTCCAGACGTGAGCTCACATGAGCGCTGGTGTGGGGCACAGTGCTGCATGTGCCGCAGGCGCATGAGACTCGCATGTGTCTCAGGCGTTGCCTCGCCCATGTTGCATCGCATGTCAAAAGATAGTGTTTAATTAATTATTTACAAGTACAAGGAATGCAAGCTCGCGCACAATCTGAGGCACGGCAGGGTGGGGCGTCAGGGAGCAAGGGACACCTGCACAGTGATACTGGCCTCCGCGGATTTTAACTCCAGGGGCGCGGGCGAGCACAAATTGGGCATCTTACTGCACGCTGTGCCACCCAAATTCGGACGATAGATGAAATTATTCGGCGGGAGGCCTGCCAGCATCCACGACGCCACCCCGTTGTCCACGGCCTGAAAGTGGATCTGATAGGTCATCCCGCTCTCAGAGAGCAGAGGCGTGTAGGTGACACTGCGCTGCCACATGGCGGAAGGCGGGTTCCCGCCGAGCTCACACCTTGCCCTCATAGACGCGTTTGTCAGTGCTGGCTGGTTGGCGCACCTTGCTCCCTCTGTCAGCCAAACTTGACGCGGCAGCTCCACCGACGGCTTTTCTGACGTGATAGACTTTTGCAGGTAGAATTGCAGGGTCTGATGCGTGTTGAGGTCTTCGGCAAAGACAGTCAACGTCAGGGGTTGGCCCACCGTCGCAGTCACTTCGTTGATGGGGGGCCCCGTCACGGACCCGCCCACGGATCGCTTCACATGCAGATTGTAAGGCCTGACCATCATGTCCAGATAAATGCATCTCTCCTCTTCGATGACCGAACTGTCCAGTTGAAAGGCTTTCGGTGCAGAGAAGCAGATCTCCGAGTCAAGCATCTTCATGAATCTCAATGGCTTCAGGCTGAAGCGCTGCCAATGAAGGCAGGTGCACGTTCCCAGGATCCCAGTGTTTGGAATTCCTTGACAAATGCAGTCTGCCTGGTTTGAACTCCTCGAGTCCAATGGGTCAAGATCTTGGCACACCGGCTGCGGGCAGTTTCTGGGGTCCCTGTCCACCAGCATGTAGCTGTCGAGCGAGGACAATCCGCACTGCTGGACAAAATTTTGTTGGCAAATGGCAGTTTGATGCACCGAATCATCCTTTTCGGTCGATGGCAGTGCACAGTTCACGACCCCCCCACGCTCATTCTTGATGCCGAAGTTCACTGCGGCATCAACAGGGTTCCCCAAAGGGAAAGTGAAATGATCGCTCGAGGGTCTCTTTGCGCGCGTCCGGTTGGTCACGACCGAGAATGAGACGGCGTTGCAATTGACAGACAGCGTATCCAGCGGATACGCTGTCTGCACGCACTCCACCGGGAGCACGAACTTGTGGGGTGGGGTCTGCGCGCCGCACTGGCCCGGTACCAACTTTCCGGAACTGATCGTGTAGACCTCGAGCGACTTGCCGCCGTCGTAAAATGCCATGCCTGCCGCCCGCTGACCCCCCGCGCCGCGCGGCAGCGTCACCGCCAGCGTCACCGCCACGCATAGCTTCCACGCGATCGACGTGCTCCGCCGCGCAGGCTCACCCCCCGCACGCTCCGCGCTCTGACCCGCCGCGCCGTGGTCGTCGCATGTGTCCCGACCGGTCCCCGGGTCAGCAAACCCCTCCATCGCGCCCCTGTGGCCCATTCCCCCCCTGCCCCGCCCAGCGAACTTTGGCGTTTCGCACAGACCGACGTGTTTTGTTAAAGTTCGTGAAGGTTTAAAATATCCGGGCAAAACCGTTGACCCTGTGGGCCGGCACTGCGGGCGCGCAGGCACAATGGACGAGATCCAAAAGATTGTGTTTGAGATTGCGGACCGATGCAGCCGCCGGCGCATCCCTGTCAACGACATGCTCGCGGCCTTCGTGGCCAAGTCAGTCATCCTCGAGAGCCCCGACCGCTTCCAGCTCGACAGCACGCTGAAGCGCGAGGATGTGGAGGAGCTGGTCAATCTCGCCGTCGACCGCCTGGCCAAGGAAGACGACCCGTCCCTCGAGACGCTGCGCATGCAGGTCGCGTTTGATTCGGCCTACGTCGCGCGGCAGGAGCAGCTCGAAAAGGACCGCGCCGCCGCGAAGCGCAGCTACGGCGTAATCGAGCAGTCAATCTGCGCGATAAAGCTGCAGTCCACAAAGGACGTGGGCGGCATGGGCCAGATGCACCGCCTCATCGTGGCCGCCCTGCTCACCAAGACGGGCCAGAGCACGCAGAACCAGGTCTACCAGAAGGAGGTGGCTGCGGCGCTCGAGAGCGTGCTGCCGCGAGCCAACTTGCACGCTTTCACCTCCCTCTCGTACAGCGACAAGCGGGACCGCCTTACCGACCTCCATCACTACGTCCTCGGCATCCGTCTCTTCAACAAGGCCATCGGCAAGGGCGGCACCGGGCTGGCAGACAGAATTTCCGAGGCGTATTCAGCGACAAACGAGCTGGCTCAGCTGGTAGAGCAGCAACTCGATGCCGCGCGGCAGGAGGTGGAAGAGTACTCCACCGTCATCACGCACGTGCTGGCCCAGGAGGCCGAGGCGAGCGTTCCGCTCAAGCGGCTGCAGGATGAGCTCACAAACCGGCGCCAGTTCAAATCTTTCCTCGAAAGCTTCCATGAGGAGGTTTTCGTCAACTTGGACCGCGTGCAGGTGCTCGCTCAAGACAACGAGGCCGAGCTGGACGAGCTCAAGGATCTGGTGGGTCGCAAGTCAGCGGTGCCTAAGGAGCGAGTCTACCCTCTCTTTGAGACGCTCGCGCGCAAGTGGGCCGAGGCCGAGGAAGTGGCGTCGCATATGGGTGCGCTGCACCAAATCTTTAACGAGCTACAGGGCTTTGCAAAGCCCAACTACCGCCGCAAGCTCGAGGCCAAATACGTCGAGGACGCAGAAAAGAGCGCCTCGCAGCAACAGCGCGCAAATCGCGGCCAGCATGCGGGCGCTGGCGCTGACGGCGAGGCGGGCGGCGCGGGCGGAGGGGGGGACAACAAGGACGGAGAGGGCGTGGCGCACACCGGGGTGGCGGTGGCGGGCGACAGGCTGGTGGCGGCGTTGAGTAGCGATTCCGCCGAGCCTGTCCATGTCTTCAGATCCGATAACCCTGGTCCTAAACCCTAAACCCTACACCCTGGTCCTAAACCTAAACCCTCAACCCCGTCCACGTCTGCAGATCCGATAACCGGTATCGGTGGCGGCTCCTCCTCCTCCTCCTGTAGTGGCTTCATACAGTAGATATACGATTGGCATACGATTGACTTTTGAGAATGTCGCCCTAGAAATTGTGGGCATGAACATTCACTTGGCATCCTTCTGTCCCGTGACCATCGTGGAGCGCGACAATCTCCTGCTCCCGGGCAACCCCTCCAACGGCTTCGTCCTGTTCAAGGGCAAGCTCTACTCCTTTGTCTCCATAGGTGCGCTGCCCGGGAGATTTTTTTTTGTTCTTTTTTTGGTTCTTTGTTTGTCTCCATGGGTGCGCTGCGCTGTCAGAGGAAAACTAATTTTGAGGAAAACTAATTTTTTTCCTTTACCCCCGTTTTTTCTTTGTCTAAAACGCCTTGGGCGCACTGGCGTGCCTGCTTGCACGTGCGTTGACGCGTGTGTGCGCGTGCTGAGTGTGGTTCGTGTCTTTGTCGCTCATGCATGTCCGCATTGCACCGCAGCTTCACTGGTATCTAATTCTGTATTATATTGTGTATGAGTATGTGTGTGTGTGTGTGTGCGCGCGCGCGCGCGTGTGTATTACACACACACACACTTACACACACACACACACACTCATGCAGAATTGCTGCACAAGTTTATGAAAGACCCCTCCAAGTACCTGGAGGGGGTGCTACTGGGGGCACGAAAGGCACCGGAGCTCATAAACCTGCTCAACCTCGAGGCTTCCTTCCCACACAACGTGCTCAAGCGCTTCCTGACGCCATTTGGCGCATCTGCCGATTCCCTTGGGCTCGCCAAGACTTCGGAAATCGATTGCCAGGTGTGTGTGTGTGTGGGTATGTGTGTGTGTGTGTGTGTGTGCGCGCGCGCGCGAACTCGGCTATGCGAAGTTGTGCGACGCTTCCAGGAGCCCGCGAGAAAGCTGTGGGAAGCCTCCCTGGGGTAGGGGCCAGGGTGATGGGAGAGGGGTGAGAGAGGGTCTTGGCGTCGGAGCTTGAGACAGGATGAGAGAGCGAGCGAGATCGCCGATGCCGGTGCGGCAGTGCGGCTGGGTGGGATAAAGGAGCTGCGGGCGCTGACTGTAGGCGGCACGCGCAGACGCCGACACATTTTGTGGAGAAGCTTATAGACCCCAAGTACGACTGGAACGAGTGGTCGCTGCGGCGCAAGGCGATACAGCTGGCCAACCTCCACACCAAGCGCACCCACTCCACCCAAACCAACCAGTCACACTTCCGCCGCGAGAGCGAGACGCAGGTGTACCTCCCAAAGTCTGGGGTCACGCAAACGGCGACGGATCGCGGCACCAGGCCTGCGGTCCACCTCAGCTACATCAGCGGCCTCCGCGGACACCCAGACCAGGAGATGTCTGTCGTCAAGGTCAATGTCGACGTCCAGTGAGCCGCGCTCGGCGACGACAGATAAAAGACATCATCATCATCTGTTGCTCGCATGCTCGAGCATGACCGCTGCATGTACCCTATTGTTTTGCCCGTTGTCCGTACACTATTATTTGCCTTGTGTCTCCTCTCATTCCGTGTTTGCGGTACACACTGTCACATACCATTACGCTCCATTCAAGTCTCACGAATCTCCATTCAAGAATCGCCTTTCCTTGTTTCAAGAGTCTCCTTTGCTTGTTTCGGAACACAGAACATACTGTCACATTCCATGTAGGTCTCATTTCAGTTTGTGGTAGCACCCAAAGTGGTGTAAGGTGTGGAGGGAGGTCTGGCGCGCTGTCAGCCAAGGCGCTGGAGGATCGTCTACAGATCACGGCCGGGACTGCTTCAGGTGCGCACCTCACGCCTCCTGAGGAGGAAGCTGAGGACACCAGGACACATCCGCCGCCCTCGTCCCCGCACAGTCCCGGATCGTCTTGCGACTTGTCGTCCTCATGGGGAGGCACCTGCCTCGCCCGCACGCTCTTCTTTCCTTCATCCCACCGAATCTTCCAAAACAAGCACAACTCGGACTGTTTGCAGACCGAATCTTCAAAAACAAGCGAAACTCGGACGAAACGGGGATAGGGGATGGACCTTCGCGCGCACAGCAGGCCTGGGAAAACGGGGCGCGGGCCGACGCAGCGTTTTTCCAGGCTTACATGTTTTATGCTGGATGGTCGTGCTGGGACGATGGTGTGCTGAAGTGGTGTGCTGAAGGAATGACAGCCCGCACCTCGCGACCGTCGCTCTCTCGCTCGCTCGTACCTAGCACATTTACTAAGCAAATCCTCATTTGGGATCTCAATACAGGTCCACCCTCATTGCCATTGTACCCCCCCGCCAGCACCGCCGCGCGCACCGCGCGCATAGCCCGACAAGACTCCCGACAAGACTTTCTCCACCCTACTTTTCCTCCACACGCCTCCTCAGTCCGTCTCGCCTAAGGTTGCCGCCTCTCCTAGGGGGAAATGTTCTTGGGGAACCAGGTTCTTCCTACCCCTACATCAGCACGTTCCTCCTTCAAAGTAAGGGTGGCATTGGCTGTCGATTCTTGGGGGCCGTCGTAGAGTGTGACTGGCGACCTGGCTATGTCCGCGCCTCATTTGGCCATTAAATTCACACTAGAACCCACGAAGGACGTGGTGCCGATGCATTAGAAATAGCCGTCTTTGCCGCAAAATACATCGGTGGTACCGTCCGCCTTCTGCTTGCACTGGACCTTGTTGAAAGATCCGTTGTCGTAGTAGCCCCAGCCGCCCGCGGGAGGGGTATCGAAGTTGGTGGTGGAATTGCCGTCGGCGCAGTCCACCTTGCCGCCAGTGGTTTGTTTGTACTTGTCCAGGCAGTTTGCGATCGGTGAGGTGCCCATACCCAGGCCATTGCCCTTGCTAAAGCCTACAGCGGCGAGGGAGACGAACGTGCGAATGTCGTCGAACATGTTCGTTCTAAATTGGTCCAATTTTTTTTTGTGTACAAAAAAAAATTGTCAGGAAAGCATGTCGAATGGCGGCAGACGGCTGCGGGCGTATTGTTGGCTGGCAGCCGACGGCTGCGAGCGATTTGGCGCCCGGCGCCCGCAGCGCCTGGCAGCGATTTGGCGCCCGGCGCCCGTAGCGCCATGGCAGCCACGGAAGCTGGCTGCCACGAAGTGGATCTGGCGGGCCTTGGGTGCCAGGCCTGGAGGACCATCGACAACTTCCATGCACCAGACAGCCCCTTCCGTCACCGTCGAGGGCCAGGCCGCGGAACGCATGCATCGGGCACTGGGCTACCTGCCCCGCCCTGGCCCCGGCCCCAGATTGCCCGGTGGTGGATGGTGTGCTATTAGATCACAGTCAGCCGTGTACACGCTGCGCACCTTGACGCAGGGCGCCGCGCGGGAAAGTCACGAAGACGCTTCCTCTCTGCAGCCAGCGCTCAAGGCTTACGACGAGGGGCGCGAAGCGCGGCAGATCATGATGACTCTGCGATCGTTGCGCGGTGAGCAAAAGAGAGCCTACTTCGAGACCGTCGTTATGCAGAACAAGGCAAACGTCTTTCACTGCAACGCCATGTTAGCGAGCTGTGCCTCACCGCAACAAGCCCGAGATCTCATGGCTCGCATGCGCAGCCTCGGCATCGCGCCTGACGTGGTGAGCTACACGAGTCTCATGCAGCTTGAGACAACGTCGGCTGCCGGTCGCCTCGGCGCAGCGGAGGCGCTGCTCGAAGAAATGAAGAAGTGTGAGCCACCCGTCATCCCAAACGTTCGCACTCACATGGTGCTCATCGAAGGTCATGGCAAGAGGGGCCGGCTTGAAGACGCTGTGGCGGCGTGGCAGCGCATGCTCACACAGGTAATGGGTGTGGTTACTTGTATGCAGGTCTTATACACAGGTACCTTTAGTTACAGGTCTTGTATACAGGTATCTATGTGTGTGTATACATACATACATACTGTATATACATACACACATAGTGTGTATACATACATACATACATACGCAGGTAACTTTAGTTACAGGTCTTGTACACAGGTACAGATAGACTGTACTAGGTCTCTTTTGACACTGTACTAGGTCTCTTTTGACACTGTAGTAGTTACAGGTCTTGTACACAGGTACAGATAGACTGTAATAGGTCTCTTTTGACACTGTACTAGGTCTCTTTTGACACTGTAGTAGTTACAGGTCTTGTACACAGGTACAGATAGTTGTATACATGTAAAGATAGTTACTTATAAACCTATCATTTTGCAGATCTGGTGAATAATGAATCTCTGCCCCTCAACCAGAAGCTTTCACGAACTCCACGCCGTCTTATATAAGCTTTTTGCCGTGCGGAATGAGATGATGTATCTAAGTGTGTGTGTGTGTGTGTGTGTATACATATGTATATACATACATGTGTGTGTGTGTGTGTGTGTGTGTGTGTGATATATGTATATATATATATGTATATGTACGTATATACATATACATATATATGTATATATATTATATGTGTATGTGTGTGTGTGTGTGTGTCTGTGTATGTATCACCCAACCCCCGGCATCACCTAAACCCCACATTTGAACTGCGGGTATCGCTGACATTTGTAGAAAGAAAGATGAACCAGCTCGAGGAAGCAACGGAGGTCGTTTTGCCAGAAGTAAAATCGTGGAACTTCGTGATTTTTTTTTTGAATGATTTTTTTGAATGATATTCCTGAGCAGGGTGTGGCGGCGAATGAGTATGTTTATACGGCGCTCATCGACGCGTGCGCCAAGCGCATGGACGTCGAAACTGCCGACCGCATCATGGATACTGCGCTGAGAGACGGCACAGTCAAGCCCAACGTGCAGATGTTCACGGCCATGATGGACATGCACGCGCGTGCTGGACGAGCTCGCAAAGTCAAGACCCTTTGGGTGAGTAGACCCTCTGGGTGAGTAGACCCTTTGGGTGAGTGACTAGGTCTTCTTTGAACTAAACTACGTCTCTTTTGATGAAGACGAGTCATCCCTAGAAAGGCTCTATCATCTATCATCTGAAATTTGGAGCCTCGGATAGAAGCAGATGCGGACAGCAGGCGTGGAGCCCGACACCACCGCCGTCAACGCGGCGATCTCGGCGCTCGACAAGTCAGCGTCTATCGAGGAGGCGCAGGAGCTCTTTTCGCACATGCAGAGTACCTCGGCTCACCTTCTCAACTGCACGTCATACAGCGCGCTCATCGACGCGTACGCCAAGCGCGGCCAGATAGCAGAAGCCAATCTCCTCGTCTCAGACATGCGAGCCCGCGGGATCGCGCCTGACTCGGCAATGCTCGTCACATTGGTAGACATGTATGGAAAGAGCGGGGCGCACGACAATGCCTGCAATGCGCTTGACTCTCTTCTCCTCCTTGCGGCAGAGCACGCGGAGGCGGAGACGCAGGACGAGAGCGTCCAGGCACGCCGTCGCACAGCCGCCCTTGGGCATGACGTGCGCCGGGCCTTGAACACGCTCATGGACGCATACTTGCGTTTTTCGAGGCCAGACGAGGCGAAAGCAGTGCTTGAGAAGCTGCATGCCAGTGCAAGTAAGGGCGTGAGCGCGCCGGCAGACATCTTCACCTACACTATTCTCATGCGCAACCTCACGCCCGGGCCCGCGGCGCCAAAGCAGGCGCGTGATCTGTACGATGAGATGCTCGCCGCAAATGTGCGGGGCGACCAGGCACTGTTCAACTGTGTGATGGACGTATTGATTAAGTCGCGAGACTTTGCCTCGGCCGCTGATGCCTTTGACCTTGCTCGCCGCGAGGCCGTCGACCCTTATGACCACTGCCTCTCCCTGAGCCCCGCGTCCGCCAAGGTTGACCTGCACGGGTTTTCGCGGGCAGCGGCTGCCGCTGCACTTGAATGGGTGCTGCGCCAGGATCCAAGCAGTCTGCGCGAACGTCTAGCGCCAGCCGCCGATGTGGCAAACAGAGAGAGGACAGTAGCGCACAGTGGCTGCGACCTTGTGCTTGTCACGGGGCGCGAGATGACGTATGTTGGCGAACCGAATCTGATCCGTGCGATAACAATCAATGCGCTGCGTGCCAAGCGCCTGCCTTTTTTTGCCGCGGATAGTCCCAACCGTCGCGGTAGATATGCGACCGGAGGCGGGCGCATTGTCGTCTTGGCCGAGGACTGGCGACAGCATCGGGAGGGGCTGCGGCGAGGAGCCGCGGGGGATCATGCGCTCGACTGTTATGATGATGAATTACGCTGAGCGCAAAGAAAAGGGGTGCCAAAGTGAAGTTGAGAGGAAATAAACCAGTCCATACCCCCAGTAAAAAAATTCAAGTGCTGCCAGGGTGAACCCCGACTCACGAACAAAACCCCGACTCATGGGATTTTGGTTCTTCTATTGAGTCGTATGGCACTCCGCCGGGCCGGTATCTGTTTCAGCGCCTCTTTGATGCCTCCCCAGACTCGGACATTCCAAAGAATGTTCCCTTCACGTAAGTAATAAACACACACTTACCCGGAGACACCATCCTCGTCGAACCAACCAAAAGCTCTGACCAAGACCACTACGACTACTTCATCAAGGAAGGAGAATACACCGAGTTCGGCACTGCGGCACCAGTCTCGTGCAGGCGCAGGTGTGAAAGACGGTGGGCGCCAACAGGAAGAAAAAGAGCGGCTACCCAAATGACTCGGACATGAGACTTGCTATGTGTATAAGCTCTCCTCTCAGGCTTTCACACACAAAACTGCGAGTCTAGACTCGCAGTGTCGCAGCGTATGAGGAGCGCATCTCGAGTATCTCGAGTATCTCGAGTATCTCAAGTATCTCGAGTATCAGCTCGTGTTGCAGCGTATCAGGAGGACCCAAGGTCCAGACTGTGAATCACAGCGTGCGCGTGTTAACGTATGGTCAGTGATCAATAAGTTGATATGGTCAGTGATCAATAAGTTGATATGGTCAGTGATCAATAAGTTGATATGGTCAGTGATGAATAAGTTGATATGGTCAGTGATTAACAAGTTGATAAGGTCAGTTAACTCCCGATAGCGGGATTGGAGTTTCGTGAAATGTTCAAGAAATGTCGTAGCAAAATCTCGATCGTTCCTGATACAATCTCTCTCTTGTGTAGGCGAGAAAGAGAGCGCGCGCATGGTGCACCTCTCTTTCTCTCTCTCTCTGCTTCTGCAGACAGAGAGAGCTTCTCTCTCTCAGTGTGTGTCGAGTGTTTTTTTTTTTTCAAGGTCACCGGTCCAAGCCCCCTACGGGGCTAATTGGGCGTGCGCCAAAAGGGCGACCTTCCCGGATCCCCCCGTAGTCCCCCATCCAGAATCTAGAGTCAAGGGGTCGCAGGTGCAGGCGCTCAGGCACTGGTCGCCACAATTAAAAAGTTATGATGATCATCCTTTTATTGTTCTTACAGAAACAAAGTTTAGCTTTCGCTGTATACCTGTTTGGGATCGGTACTCTCCTCACCGGACTAGGGTTGAAAAAAAAGCACTGCACATGTGATAATGCTCTCACCATGACCTCACCGGTGCCCTGGTGACTCCCCTACTCCTTGGGTGAACTCGGTGGAGTACTAAGTCTCCTACCTGTTAACCCCTCTCAGTGTTCACTAGTCCAAGTGATCAACACTGATGTCGCATACTTCCTCTACTGTAAATCATGCCCGTGTGAACGTCATGACCTTTACCTCCCCTCCATCCCTGCCTCTCTCCAGACCCTGGGCAGGGGTGAGTGCGTAGCTGCCAGTGCTCCCGCCCCTCATGGTTTGAGGATCATCAGTCCTCTCACCTCTTGCCTATTTTCTCGGAGCCATCTGGACATTTGACAAAAACAAATTTGGCTCTGAGCTTTCCTCCCATCCATCCACCGTCGCGTCCTAGAGCTTGCTAGACTCTAGGCCTCCTCCCCATCGTACATACTGGTCAGTAACAGGCGGCGAGACTCACACCAACTCTTACCCTCAGTCAGTTCTTCTTGCTGAGGCTTTCAGTCCCAGTCGCTAGTAGCATACTCCTTGGCGAGCGTCTCCTTGAGGGCTTTGCTAAACTTGGGCCCGAAGGAGTAGTGATAGTATTGGGCTCCGTTGTGGATCGCCCAGCAGCAGCAGAAAAAGACCGCTGCCGAGTGCAACGCGCACGAGGCGTACAGGAACCTGTTTGTGTGTGTCAGTGTGTGTGCGCGCGTGTCAGAGAGAGGGAGCGCGCGCGCGCGCGCGAGCGAGAGAGAGAAAGAAAGAGCTGGGCCAAGACTCGAGAGACCTGGTAGGTAGGGAGGCATTCACCATCAGATATGCACCCACGAGGGTTTTGGTTTAGGGTTTGGGGTTTAGAGGGTCAGAAGTTAGGGTCACAACAAGTTTAGTCAACAAGTTTAGGAGAAACAAACCTGGCAAGGTAAAGAACGAGGCTCGACAGGAAGGCGTGCACCACCAGATATGCCGCTGCTTGAGCACGCAGATTCTCTTTTTTTATTTTGAAGGCCTTGATGAGCACTGGGGCCATATCAGCGAAGGATGACTTCATATTATACTTGGATGGTAGAGTGCAGCCCATCATTAGCAGCCACACCCCATACATCCCCCACCAGGTGAAGTAGATCGCGAGAGAGCTGGTGAACATGTGCTCCAAGGCAATTCTTTCCTGCTCTTCTGATGGGAGTAGCATCTTCTGCGAAAGACCGAATGCTCCGGGCCACGTTTTCATCACTTCTTCTGACCTCCACCTAACGATCCACGAAATGACAGCAGGGAAAAAGTGGATGAAGAGAGACGCCGTGCGCTCCACCTCATGGAATACCACGGACGCGGAATTCTTGCCCACTACCACAAATGCCAAGAGAGGGCCGTTGCTCACGGCAAAAAAGGCTTGGGAACAAGCGAAACGGAACTTGGGATCCGGGAGGGGGATCATGCTCATCGATGCTCCGAGCTCCACTGCAATGCACATCCACCCGGCCGCGTTGACCACCCAACAAAGCTCTGTGAGGTACAGCAGTTTGCCACTTTTGTACCACTTCATGATGACCATGGCGAAGAGAATCGGAGCCTGCGCCGTGGCGTACAGCGGAAAGTAGGCGGGATACCCTCCCAGAATGTAAGCCGCCAGCAACAGATTCACGAGTCCAGCTTCGAATGCCCGCACGTTGAGGTTGTTGTCTTGAAAGAGCTTCGTGGCAGTTGCAGTGACTTCTGCGATGATGGAGTTTTTCGACACGTCCGACCTGCGCAACAGAGCAACGCGTTGACGTGTGGGACAAAGAGACCGAGAGAGAATTTTGTACGTCTAAATCCTACGTCCATGCAGAGTGGATTCTCACATTTCTCTGAGCAGTCTTTGACGGACACCAGTCTTATCATCCGACCGTGCGAGCGCGACATTCTTCTCCGAACTCTCGATGGGACACGCCATAATCTGCGCTCGCTGTGAATCGGAGTTTTTGTCACGCCTTTGTCACGCCGGCCGGTGAGTTTTTGCATTTTGTCGAGGGACGTGAGCGTCCCGTGAGAGTGTTTTCCAATTAAGAAAAAACAAATGACGAACTTGGGTTGTACTACACAGAGCTGTGAAGATGGCGTGCTGCAGGTGCGAGCAATGTACCACGTGCTTCCTGCGGAGCTGCTCTCCAACAACTTCAAGTTCGCACCCAGGGATACAAGGTGCCCACCATCTTGTTGCTCCTTGCCATCTTTGTCCCATCTTGTCGCTTGCATTAGCGCGGCGCATGATTATCGGCAGAATAAACTGCCCGAATACAGGCGCTGCACACCAATTCAAGAAGCAGCGATTCAGCGCTTCCAGCCGGGCGAGCAAGTTAAAGGCACAACTGCGTGAGGATGAGGAACTGAGTGCAACATTGGCAAAAAACGTGCTGAGAATGACGCTGGCGGAAGAGACATTGACTGAGGTGGTCAGGGAGGAGCAGGCGAAATTGGATTCGGGGCCAAATTCGGCGGCACGCAACAGCAAACACGCAACAGCTGCATGCGAGAACATGCAAGCATCGATCTCGGGCGCCTGCCACGTCTCTGGTTCCGCGTGATCTGTTTGTTTGCTGCAATGTTTTACGCGCAGTGGAATCTTCGCATGGCAAACAAGCCTGCTGATAGCTGCCGCGCAGAATGCGACGATTCTGTCAGGGCGGTTCGCCTACCAGACTAGTACGCGTCTGCCTGGCGCACACAGGTGCGTTTTAGTCCAACCAGAGCGCACTCCAACGGCGCAAAGAGATTCAGAGATGCGCGAATACACTGGGAGTTATCGCGCGTGCATGGAGGGCCAACGATTGAAAGGCGTACATAGGGCCAATGATTAAATACTAATACTTTACAAAACATTTGTTTTAACATAACCACATCAGCCTCGACGGCACGAACCCCTGTGCGCATCACGGTGTCATTTTTTGACTTAATTTTAAAAAATTAAGTCTGTGTCCAAAGGAGGGACATGTCTGAAGCATCATTTATTACCAATGCAGCTCTCCCCACGCACGAATTACCGCGCAGCACGCAGCGTCCATCACGCAGCAATCTCCTCCCCATGCTCTTCTCCGCCCTACCTCACTCAACAGAATCTCTTTGTTGCTCGTACAAGTGGCAGGGGGTTTACTCCTAGAATAGGTCTCTTTTCCTCGGGGGTTTCAAACAAACAATCCAGAGACTGACCCGGCGTCAGAATCCCGGGCGTTGCCCCGTCCATTGCATACGATGGAGCTTTCTGGGAAAAATAAATAAATAAATAAATAAAGAAAATATTGCCCCGTCCATTGGGGTTTAGGGTTTAAGATCAAGAGATTGTGATCGTCAGTGATAGATCACAAACACAAGTGGGGGAGCGTGCAAGAGGCTATCTGATGGCGCTTTTTTTTTTTCATACAATAGTTAACTATTGAATGATACTATAGAGGGAAGGAGAATGGGTGCAAGAGCTAGAACTCAGGCTGAAATATGGAAGAAATATTTATATTATATATATACGATATAAAAAGAAAAATAAAAAAATCAAGAAAATATTGCTATAGACGAAGGAGAATGGGTGCAAGAGCTAGAACTCCGAAATATGGAATAAATTAGGTGTTGAAGCTGTTTTGGTCTGTGCTGAAAGGATGTGTCATATGAGGAGGAGGATACATGTGTCATATGAGGAGGAGGATACATGTGTCATATGAGGAGTGGCAGTTAACTCGTAGTGTGGCAGCAGCACAGACTGAAACAGTGGACGAAAGATATGACACATGTATCCTCCTCCTCATATGACACATGTATCCTCCTCCTCATATGACACATGTATCCTCCTCCTCATATGACA
>Ga0315899_10004788_pt1 | contig 14597 bp, 13 predicted proteins | sample LakEriMetagenome_2_FD_203518 | JGI IMG/M metagenome (GOLD analysis project Ga0315899, IMG submission 203518) | Freshwater fungal communities from buoy surface, Lake Erie, Ohio, United States - Buoy 4 MA112 | ecosystem: Environmental > Aquatic > Freshwater > Lake | place: USA: Lake Erie, Ohio... | reverse complement strand
ATTCAACTACCTCGGTTTTGGAAATCACTCGCTCTCAAATCAAAAGCAGAATCAAAAACCGGACGTTACAGACTGGATATTTATCCTCGTGATACCATTTTTAGTAGCCGCCTATGGTGTTTTTTCATTGTTTAACCAGGAAACTGCGTTAAGCAGTGTAGGGGAGCCGGACTTTACCATTCAGCCGGCTCCGTTAATGGATAAATTTGAGAAGGATGCTGCAGATGCCAATCAAAAGTATATTGGCAAAGTGATACGTTTCTCCGGTTCCGTAGCTGAAATCAGCGGGGATTCGTCTATTTTGATTACCTTAAATACATGGAAAGAAGGGTATGCGGTTAACTGTGACTTTGATCTGGAATTGAAAGATAAACTTTCTGCAGTATTGCAAGGGGATTCACTGCTTTTACAATGCTCCTGCAGTGGGTTAAGCGCCCCCGAAGAAGGAATGTCGCTATTGTCAGGCGCATCGCTGGAAATGACCCGCTGTGCCTTGATTACAAACTTCAAGAACAACCCAAACCTTGGCACAGATGTTGAACATCCAAAAGAAACAGCCAACAAGAAACGCAAATGAAAAACGCTTTGATACTTTTATTGGGTTTTACTCTTTTAAGAGGCGTAAGTGCCCAGTCTAATGAATCCGATAAAACCCAGTTGTATACTACCTCATCCGGAACCATTAAATTTTTCAGTAAGACAACTGCCGAAAATATTGATGCCACCAACAATCAGGTGAAAGCTGCACTGGATGCCAATACAGGAAATATGGAGTTCGCGGTTTCCATCAACAGTTTTCTGTTTAAAAAGGCGCTGATGCAAAAACATTTTCAGGAAAATTATCTGGAAAGCGACAAGTTCCCCAAGAGTACCTTTAAGGGAAGCATTACTAATAATGCAGCGGTAAAATATGGTGTAGATGGAACGTATCCTGTGAATGTGAAAGGTAAACTGACCATGCATGGGGTAACCAAGGACGTTAATATTCCCGGTAAGGTTACCATTTCGGGTAAAAAAGCCATTTTGACAGGGGATTTCAGTGTACTTCTGGACGATTACAATATCAAAGTTCCGGCCAATAATGCCTCACAAATTGCCAAAAGCATCAAAGTGACTGTAGATTGCAGTCTACAAAAGAAATGAGTCAGTTGATTCTTCGCATACTGTTTCTTTTTTCAGCAATAAACCTGCCTTTTTTACTCTCTGCTCAGCAGGATTCAGGGTTCTCTTTACTGGGTGATGAACCGGCGGAACGAATCAAGGTTGAAAATGCCTTTAAAACCTCCAGGGTTGTCAATTTGCAAAGTCTTGAGCTCACTGACGCGGGTGTAATGGATGTAAAAATAAACCACCGCTTTGGAGCTGTTGGGCTGGGTCCCTATGAAGCGTTTGGGATTGACAATGCATCGGTGAGAATGGGTGCAGAATACGGAATTGTTCCAAATTTGGCGCTAAACCTGGGAAGAAGCAGTCTAAACCGTATGGTTGATGCCGGGTTGAAATACCGCATTATGCATCAGACCAACGACAATCACAGGCCGGTCAGTTTGCTTGTATATGTTGGTGCCGCCCGAAGTGTAATCCCCACAAACACAAATAAAATAATGGACTACACAGGCCAGCTGATTATTGGCAGAAAAATTTCTGATGGTCTTAGTATTCAGCTTTCTCCAAGTTATGTATCTATGGGCCGAGGCGGAGAAACAGTTGTATTGGGATTAGGTATGCGTCAGAAAATCACAAAACGCACCACATTCAATCTAGAGTATATTCCCGCCATTGCGAGGCCGATGGGTAGGGTTGTATACAGTAATTCTCTGTCAGTGGGTGTTGATATAGAAACCGGCGGGCATGTATTTCAGCTGCATTTTACCAATAGTTCTGGTATGGCTGAACCCCAATTTATTGCCTACAACACGGATACATGGGCAAATCAGGGCTTTCGCTTTGGTTTCAATATTAGCAGGGTTTTCACTGTTGTGGATCCCGCTAAATTCAAAAGATAAAATTATTCAAACCAAGAAGGTCCGTACATATTAGGATTTGCGCGGCATAGTCTGTATTCAATGCGCGTTTTTATTCCTGTCTTCTCAGTTTTTAAATAAATGCTAAGTCGGGTATTGCCCGAAACCTCAGGAATGTCGGCTGTTTTGATAAATAAAAATAGACTGTTGTCTCCTATACCCCTGAATTCTGAATTTTTGCTGCTTCGCCAGTCAATTTGTCTGTTGCTGTTATGTAAACTGCCAATCAGTTCGATGTCGCTTGATAAAGTTGGATTTATAAGATGAATGACAATCAAATCATTTGTTTGATAACCCGCTTTCTTGAGGTTAATGTCTAATGGCTTTTCAGTTTCTATCAGTGTATCAATGTACTGAACTTTTTGGTGGCCCGTTGATTCATTCAGATAAGCAATCTGGCCTCCATTAAAATACCGATGTCGGGCTTGTTTTCCGGTCCAATGTTCCAACAGTGGCACTATTCCCGGATGACTTCCCGAATTGACCGCCAGAAATATCGGAATCCTGTTAAATGCGCTTTCCCGATATTTTTCCCATAATCTCTGATAGGAAAAAGGTATGTTGGACTGGCTGATAAATTGTGGAAGGCATTGACTACTTTCATGCCAAAGGTGATACATTAGCACATCTTCAGGCCCATCAGCCAGTAATAATTTATTTTGCCCGCAATGGGCTTTAAATGCTTTTGCCTGCTCGTGGTAAACGTCTTTACGCCCATCACCGAAATAATTGCTTTTTATCAATCCGTATCCCATCAACAAGGCCGCAGCCGGTACTATCAGTGCAACTTTTCTCTCATGAATCAGGCTGATGAGCCCCATAAAGAAAAAGGGTGTGCTGAACAGTAACACTGAATGTTGTAAAACAGGTTTATTTAACCATGACCAAACAAAGCCAAAAATCATGGGAAATAAAAATACCGAAAAGCATAAAAGAGCCCATCCGATGGCGTTTTTATCAACCGGTTGGCGGCGCATAAATAAAGAACAGATCAAAATTCCCAGCACCGGATATAACATGCCGTTCAGCAAATATTGCAGGTGTTTTACAGGAAAATCAAATCCGGGTTTGCCAAGCCAGTCAAGCCCCCCAAAACCCAGTTGATGAAAGAAAACAGGAAGGGCAGGGGCAAATAGCAAAAGGCCTGTAAAAGCAGTCAATAACCATTTTAGTCTATGTTCGTTTTGTTTTACCAACCCTAGCAACCCAAGTATTAAAACCGGTAACAACGCGAAATAATGCAACCAGGCACAGACAGAGCCCAGCACGCCCAGCAATATAAAAGACCAATTTTGTGTTCTTTTTCCGGTCCAGATCAAACTCCATTGCCAGAAGTAGACATTACTGAAAAACATACCCAACGCATAGGGCCTTATCTGGTTTCCCCACAGCAATGGCAGGTAGGAAAGGCCATACAACAGCGTAATGCCAAGGGCTTTGGTGGGGGTGGTTAATGTTTTGGCAGTTTTGTAAATAAAATAAACCGCACCTAATGAAAACAATGCCAGAACTCCATGCATCAGCGGGGCATGTTCGCCGAAAAAGCGCACCCAAAGCCAAATTAAGGTTTGCATACCGGGCGGATGCCCGTCCGGCATTACCCCTTGCTGCCAGTGTTCGTTCCAGGTGGCGGATTTTGCGCGGAAAATGGCACTGAGCTCATCGTAAGTAAAGGCAACTTCGTTAATGTCCCAAAACCTTATGAATGCTGAAATAATCAGTATTCCGATTAAAACAATGCGCAATGATTTACTTGACACCCATGCAATGATAAGACAAAAAACCTCAGGTTTTCATCTTATTCTTTTTGGCGCTGGGGAACAGAATATTATTAAGTATCAGGCGATATCCGGCCGAATTAGGGTGCAGGTTCAAATCAGTAGGCGGCTCGCCCACCAGGTGCTGGTAATCTTCCGGATCGTGACCGCCAAAGAATGTCCAGGTGCCCTTACCGGCCTCCCCGTGTATGTATTTGGCTTCGCTTAGGGCAACATTTTCACCCATAATTAAGACATCACTTTTAATTTTTTCTTTGTGAAAAGCCGTGGTTTGACCCATGAAACCTTTGATGGTTCGGGTGTGGTTCTGGCAAAGAATGGAGGGAATCACATCCCACTTGGCACTGTAATCAAACAGGGTGAACAGATCATTTTCTTCGGTCACACCCCGCCTGCGTGGATCCACGTCAATGTCGCTGTGCTCGTATATGTAAGGGTTTTGTTCCAGTATGAAATCCTTGAACGCAAAGCAGTTGTCAAATTTCAGGCGATTCTGGCAATCCGGATCAGAAGGGGAACCGTCGAACATGGGGCCACAGATATCCGTACTTTCAGCTGCCAGGGCAATGTCGTATGTATCGGTGGCGCTGCACATGGCAAATAAAAATCCGCCCCCCAGGCAAAAATCCCGGATTTTTTTCCCAACAGCCAGTTTCAATTCACGATTGGATGCATAGCCGTATTTAGACGCCATTTCTTCGGCTTCTCGCACCTCATTTTGGTACCAGGGTGCACTTGCATAGCTGCTCCAGAATTTTCCGTATTGACCTGTGAAATCTTCATGGTGCAGGTGCAGCCAGTCGTATTCAGGAAGTTTGTTGGTTAAAACTTCATCATCGAAAATAACTGTGTAGGGAATTTCAGCATATGAGAGAACCATGGTTACCGCATCATCCCAGGGTTGCTTGGTTTTGGGACTGTACACAGCCACTTTGGGAGCGGTTAATAATTTCACCATATTCATGTTCACCTCAGGATTGCTGATGGTGGCTTCGATGGAGTTAGCTTCACTCTCGGTAATTACCTCATAGGAAATACCGCGTATTTTACACTCACTTTCGGTTAGGGGGGTGTGTGCAATCATAAAACTGCCTCCCTTGTAATTTAGCAGCCATGCAACCTCCCGTCCTTCCTGTTGCAGCACCCAAAATGCCAGACCATAGCTTTTAAGGTGATTTTTTTGCGTTTCATCCATGGGAATGAGAATCCGCGAAGCTTGCAGTGTGAATGTAACGCAGCACAGGAGGAAAAACAGAATTACGCGCATTTTTTTACATTAGATCAGCAAATTTCCTGCCGATAAGTACCAGAGTATAACCCAAAGATACGGAAAAAAATCCATAAATCAAAGAACGAATATGCTCTTGTGCCTGGGCATATTGAAGTAATTCCCAGCCAAAGCCCGAAAAGGTGGTAAATCCACCCAGCATGCCGGTTACCAGCAATAATTTTAAATGTTCATCCTGGATTTTGCCCATACCCACTCCGATAAACAGGCACCCCAGCATGTTTACCGCAAAGGTGGCCCAGGCAAACTTAGAAGTTTCAAAGGGCAGGTATAAGCCGACAGCATAACGCAAAACACTTCCGCAAAAGCCGCCCAGTCCTACCAGAACAATCCCCTGAAAGTTCATGTGTGCAAATGTAGCACACCGTTGTAAATTTGCATTCTATCATGCGGGTGGTAATCGATAAAATAATTCAGGAAACAGAGTCTGTAAAAAGATTTTTTTTGATAACGCCCGGTAAAACAGCATTTGATTTCCTGCCTGGACAATTTATTACCCTTCGTATGCATGGGCATGAACGAAGTTATTCCATTGCCTGTCCGCCCAATCATGAAGGGGTGATTGAATTGTGCATTGTTTTAAATCCGGAAGGAAAGGTTACCCCTGAATTATGGCAACTAAAACCGGGTGATGAAATTGAAATTTCCGAAGCTTTGGGCAGCATGGTATTGCCGGAAGCAATGGATACAGATGTGTGTTTTGTGTGCACAGGGACAGGCGTAGCACCCTTTCGCAGCATGATCGGACATTTATTAAGAAGCGGAGAACTGAAGCATGATGTTTACCTGGTTTTTGGAAATCGTTACAGCGCCGATATACTTTACAGGGCTGAATTTGAGGCATGGGCAGAAGCGAACCGACGGTTTCATTTTATTCCGGTTTTAAGCAGGGAAGAGGGAGTTCACAAAACCGGGTATGTCCATGCCGTATACGAGAACATATTTGCCGATAAGCGTAACGCCCATTTTTATGTGTGCGGCTGGGAGGCGATGTGCAGGGAAGCCCGTCAGCGACTGAAGGCCATAGGGTATAACCGCAGGCAGTATACTTTCGAACAATACGACGGCTGATGTTTTTGGGATGGTCGGATACCTGGCGCCTCGCGCGCGCACACGCCAAACCTTCAAGGTTTATTAACACCTTCAAGGTCGAAATTTCTTATTTTATCTCACGATTCACCCGCAAACCCGTTTTTTGGGGTATGCCCACCGCCATCAGTATAGAGCCCACCACCGCCTGTAACCTGGGTTGCCCGCAGTGTCCCAGTGGCTTAAAACAATTTAGCAGACCTACCGGAAAAATGAATCTGCAGCAGTTCAAAGCCCTTTTGCCCAGAATTAGTCCCACCACCGGCTATATGACGCTTTACTTTCAGGGTGAACCTTTCCTAAACAAAGAGTTTACCGAAATGATATCTGCTGCCTCCCGCCGGGATATTTATACCGCCACCAGCAGCAATGCCCATTTCCTAAATCCTGAAGTGGCCCGAAAAACCGTTGAAGCCGGCCTCAAGCGCATGATTATCAGTATTGATGGGGTTACCCAGGATTCCTACGCGAAATACAGGATAGGAGGTGATCTTGATAAGGTGATCCGTGGCACTCAAAATATTTTGGCCGCCCGAAAAGCTCTTGGTGTAAGCTATCCTGTGGTGGTGTGGCAGTTTATCGTCTTTGCCCACAATGAACATGAAATTGCCGAAATAAGACAAAAAGCGAAAGAGGTTGGGGTGGATAAGCTGCAGCTAAAAACAGCGCAGATTTACGACTTCGAAAACGCAGAAAAATGGTTGCCGGCCAATCCGGAATATGCCCGGTATCAAAAAAAAGCAGGACTGCTGGCGCTGAAAGCAGCAAAAAAAAATAGGTGCAAACGATTTCATGGCAATCCGGTTCTTACCTGGGACGGCAATATGGTGCCCTGTTGTTTTGATAAGGATGCATCCCATCAGATGGGTAACGTTTTTCAATCTGAATTTCAAGATGTATGGAAAGGGAAGTTGAGGCATGCCTTCGGACAAAAGTTAAAAGAGGGAAGGCAGCATACCGACATCTGCAACAACTGCACAGAAGGTGTGAGGGTATGGATTTAACCGATGACTTGGAAAAATTGTTCCATTGCCCTATATTTGTAGTGTCAAATCGCTAAGGTTAGGATGTTTTTTCTTCCCGACCGAAGCTCCCAAACATTATTTGAACTCCTTAAATTCATTCACTGTTACTATTATTTATGGCAGATAAACCTGACCTGAACGTAATGTCGTTGGCCGACCTGAAGGAACTGGCCCAAAACCTCGAAATTGAGAATTTCGCCAAATTGAAGAAAAATGAGCTGATGGTTGCCATCAATCAGGAGCTTGAAAAATTGGCGAGTGCCCAAAAACCGGAAACTACCTCGGTTCCTGATGCGGAAAAGCGAAAGCGAAAAAGGTATTCTAAAAATGATAATCAGGAGGATACTGTAGAATCCGAAAAGCCGGTAAGAAAAGCAGCCATTGTTAATGAAAAGCCGGAAAGTACCGCCATTACTGAGGAAGACCTGAATGCATTTATTCCTCCGGTTCCAGAGAAAAGGGTGAAACAACCCGTTGCAGAATTTTCTGAGCCCGTAAAAAGAGAACAAACTGGTTTACCTCAGGAAACAACGGTAAATAAAGATGATCAGCGCCGTCGCGAACAGCTCATTGCCTATACCGAAATGGAGGGTGTGGTAACCACACAGGGTGTGCTGGAAACTGTGCCGGACGGGTACGGTTTTTTACGCAGTCCTGACTATAATTACATGCCCTCGCCGGATGATGTGTATGTGCCCGGGTTTATGATTAAACAAAATGGGTTGAAAGTGGGTGATACCCTAAAAGGAACCATTCGCCCGCCCAAGGATAATGAGAAATACTTCTGTCTGGTGAAATTGGAAAGTGTGAACGGCAGAACCCCTGAAGAAGTTCGAGACCGGGTGGCATTTGAACACCTTACCCCCTTATTCCCCAATGAGAAACTGAATCTTTGCGACGATTCCCGTCATTACAGCAACCGTATTATTGATCTGGTTTCTCCCATTGGAAAAGGACAGCGGGGTTTGATTGTGGCACAGCCCAAAACCGGAAAAACCTGGTTGCTTCAAGGAATAGCCAACGCCATTGCCAAAAACCATCCTGAGGTATACATGATCATTCTGCTGATTGATGAAAGACCCGAGGAAGTGACCGACATGGCCCGAAATGTAAAGGCAGAAGTAGTGGCCAGCACATTTGATGAACCGGCCGATAAACATGTGAAACTGGTGAATATCGTCCTTGAAAAAGCCAAAAGATTGGTTGAATCAGGACATGACGTGGTAATTCTGCTAGACTCGATTACCCGCCTGGCACGCGCTTTTAACACCGTACAGCCTGCTTCGGGTAAAATTCTGTCAGGGGGTGTGGATGCCAATGCCCTGCATAAGCCCAAAAGATTTTTTGGCGCAGCCAGAAATATCGAAAATGGGGGCTCACTTACCATCATCGCAACTGCACTCACCGATACCGGTTCCAAAATGGATGAGGTGATTTTTGAGGAATTTAAAGGAACAGGCAACATGGAATTGCAACTGGATAGAAAACTGGCCAATAAGCGTATTTATCCGGCCATTGATATTTTAGGCAGCAGCACCCGCCGCGAAGATTTGTTGATTGACAAGAGTACCCTGCAGCGCATGTGGGTACTGAGAAATCACCTGGCAGACATGAATCCGGAAGAGGCCATGAATACGTTCCTGAAATACATGCAAAACACCAAAGACAACACTGAGTTTTTGGTGAGTATGAATAGTTAATTCACTTCAAATATTCTTTCCGGGGTAAAGCATACAACCCGATCGTTTTTTTCTTTCTTTTCAATAATAGATAGTCCGGTAAGACTACCAAATGCCGGCATAATCATGTGGTTGGAACCTACGTAAAAGCAGGGTAGAGCCAATTTTTGTCTCCCTATGCCTGATAACCTGTAGCCCGGATGTATGTGTCCCGAAATGGTAAATGCTGCCTGGTTGGGAACCTCATTTTGATCATGTATACATGCTATTTCTCCCAGCAGATAACAATCGGTTAGCTCAAAACCTGCCTCTTTATAAATTTTATGGGGAAGTATATCGTGATTTCCCATAACGAGGATAACCGTTGCTTTTATGTGGGTGTACAAAAATTCAGACAATATATCCCATTCACGATTGACACCACTGTGAAATAAATCACCCAAAAAAATAATCCTGCCGGGTTGCAGGTGGTCTGCTATGTCTTTTAACCGAAGAAAATCTCGTTGAATAGCCAATTCAGGAATGGGAAGTGCATGTTTGCGAAAATGGGTGGTTTTTCCAAAATGACAATCGGAAATGATTAAAGAGCCCGTTTCCGGATGAAACAAAAACCCCTCGGAATGAGCCGTAAAAAGGGTTTCACCAAATGGAATCAGAATTTCTTTATTCATGAGAATAACTGCAAATTTCATGTAAGACATTCATGTTTTTAGAATTACTTTGCGAATATGACTACCATTGAAAACTGGATCGCCATTCACCCGTCGGTATTGGGCTACAAGGTTTTTGCCGTTTTACTGATTGTTATACTGGTGGGAAGAGCCACCGGTATATGGTTATATAGAAAACGAAAGAAGTCTAGGAATACCGATAACTTCATCATTGGGCTGAATAACCTGACCTACGTTCTGCTAAGTATCTGGCTGTTTTTTCTGTTTCTGCATGTGTTTGGAATTACCATCAAAGAGTTCTTTACCAGCATAACTATTATTGCAGCGGCACTGGCAATCGTATTTAAGGATTATATACTCAACGGACTGAATGGCATGATTCTGATGTTCGGCGATAATATTCAAATTGGGGATTACTTGAAAATTGGAGAACATAAAGGCCGCATTGAGAATATTACATTGATGAGTGTACACCTGCTAAGCGATGATGACGACATGATTATCATTCCGAACAACCTGTTTGTAAACACCCAAATTATTAATTTCAGCCGAAATCCAAGGCACCACAGCAGCATCGATTTTGAAGTTCAAAGTGCTCAAAGCATCAATGCTGTATCCCTGGAGGCAATGCTTCAAAAAGTACTGAGTCAGGATGAGCATTTGATACGTACAGACAGCTCCAAGTTGAAAGTAGTGGAGTTTAAAAAAGATCTGGTCCATTATCGTTTTAAGTTTGTGCTCAAAAACCATGATCCCAAGGTGGAATCTCGAATAAAACAGGCATTGTGGAGAGAAATCCTCATGGTTATCAACATGCAAAAAATACAATCCTGAGAGTGGTTTTATTTTTTTTCGATGGACACTAATTTTGCGATGTATTGAATATGGAAAAGAAAAAGGTTGTAACAGATTATTCCAAGTTAAACGACGAGTTGCTAAAGCTCTATGATGAAACCTATCCAACAGGCATTGCAGGAAATACCATCCGTTTTCCCAATGCCAAAGGCGAGATTGTGACGGCAGTGAGACTTGAAACTGCTGATACCATCTTCCTGGTGAAGGTGAGTGCCAAGCCCAAGGAGGTTCTGACTGAAGAACAAATGGATGAATTGGTTCGCCCGTCTGAAAAGGAAGAAAGCGAAGAGGATGAAAAATCAGAAGAAGAAGGCGAATCTTCGGGCAATCGTTCCATTGATGAAGATTAATAATCAAATTGAAGTTATCTTTGTTGTACATCACAGTTGATATCCTGCACCACCCATAGCATCCAGGTCTCTGTAAGCAGCAGATTTATTCAGAAAGATGGTAGTGAAAATCATCCTGTTTTTGTTTTCGGGTACCAGATAACCATCACAAACGAAGGAAATGAGGTTGTACAGCTTATGGAAAGGCAATGGTTCATTACCGATGCCTGCGGAGTCAACAGAACCGTAAAAGGAGAGGGCGTTGTAGGGATGAAGCCCAAACTGGAGCCGGGTGAATCATTTTCATACTCAAGTTATTGCCCTTTATCGGTTCCATTTGGGCAAATGGAAGGTTTTTATTTGTTTAAAACTCCTGAAAATACGATTCGGGTAACCATTCCCCGATTTCTCATGGAGTCGCCCTTTCATTTAAACTAAATGCATTTAAAAAATACCATCATTATCACAGGGGCAACCCGGGGCATCGGTTTGGCTATTCTAAAAAGATTTCTAAAAAGCGGTTTTGATGCTGCTTTTTGTGGCACAAATCCGGATCGGGTTGAGCAAATGACTCATTCGTTACAGGCAGAATTCCCCCAATCCCGCATACAAGGTTACGTTGCCTGCCTCGATAGCAAAGAGGAAGCCATTGCGTTTTCTAAAAATGCTGTTGGATTTTTAGGCGGATGCACGGTTTTGGTAAATAACGCCGGGACTTTTATGCCGGGAAGCGTGCTCAGTGAGGAAGACGGTGTTCTGGAAAAACTATTTGAAGTTAATGTTTCTTCGGCATATCACGTTTCACGCACAGTTATCCCCAAAATGGCAGATAAAAGCCGCTCTCATGTCTTTAATATGTGTTCGATAGCCAGTATTGTGGCATATCCCAATGGAGGCAGTTACTGCATCAGCAAGTTTGCGCTGCTGGGACTTAGTAAATTATTACGGGAAGAGCTTAAACCCAGGGGTATTTGTGTGACAGCGGTCATGCCAGGTGCAACACTTACCGACAGCTGGGCAAATTCCGATTTGCCGGAGAGCCGATTTATTAAACCTGAAAATATTGCAGAGCTAATGTTTAACGCCTGGTTATGCAATGAAAACGCCTGTACGGAGGAGTTGTTGATTAGGCCTGTCGCCGGGGATATATGAGATGGTGAAAGTCTGTATTTTGTAAAAATCCTTTTAAAACATCTGATACTGAAACCCGTACCTTAATTTTGATATAAAGTTTGCTATCAACTATATTTGCAATCAAAAGAAAATAATCATAAAAAACCTATGAAAAAATTATTACTTGTTATCGCTGCTACCATCACAGGCACCTGCTCAGTGATGGCACAGCAAAACACCCTGGGAGACGGAGCTCAGCAGAGATTGAACCGCACTGACAATTTACTGCCTGTTAAGGAGCAAAACAAATCCCTTTCCCGCAGAACAGCAGGCAAAGGCTGGTATGTTGCCGCAAACGAAGCACGCGCTGCCGGAGAAACATACCAATATTTTGGTGATTTTCACATATGGCCGGATTCTCTACCCATTTTACGCTACGCTACCAACAATGATCACGCTTACATACATGGTGTAGGTTCTACGCTTGATCCCAAGGCGGATTATTTTACCACCCGTTTGTCTCAGTTTCAGAATTACACCGTAGATACTTTCTTCTTCCTTTACAAGTATTACAACCCGGTTCCAAGCCACACTGACTCATTGATTATCCAGATTTACAACGACAGCGGATTTTCAAGACTTCGCTGGCAGACCGGTGAAAATACCTATTCTCCTGCACTGAAAGGACTTCGTAGCCCTAAAGCTATTCGTGAAATTGGTTACCAGTTGGATACCGGTGATAATACCAAAGACTTTTTTGCACAAAGCTCATCCTCCTACACAGGTGAATTTGTAGAGGTACTGAATCCCCCTGTAGAGATTCGCGATATGAATGCAGCTAACCGCACAGGATTATTCGGTTTTACGGCCTATATGAAGCCCAATTATTCATACAATTTTGGAGATACCATGATTTATGGCCGTGATTCCAGCCGCGCAAAAGACCCCGTAAACAAAATTAGTGCGTTCCAGCCCTACTGTGTTCAGGCACAAACTGGTCTGGAAGGTCTGGGCTTCTATAACTATGCACTTATAAATTTCAGCGGTCAGCGTTATTCTACCCGCGCTGATGAGTGGTTCTTGCCTTACAATATTCCCTCAGCAAAGCGTATCTATCTTTATTCAGGTTTCCATGTAAACTACTTCAACCTCGGTAACAAGCGTTTCGAAAACACCGGTGCTGATATCAGCAATGTTTATCCCAATCCGGCCGCTAAAAACAACGATTTGATGGTTCAGGTGAAACTGAAGGAAGCTACTGACGTAATGGTTGATATATACAATGTGCAGGGCCAGAAGGTGAAATCTATTGCCAAACAGCATTTTGCTGCAGGTACATCAAGTATTAGCTTCAATGTGGCTGAATTGCCCGCAGGTTCTTACTTCGTGAGAATGTCAGGTTCATTCGGCTCTGTAAGCCAGGCCATGCTCCTGAAATAATTTTTAAACTCCTAAATAAAAAGCCGTCATTTTTGACGGCTTTTTTTATGTTTATTGTTGTAGATTGCAATCACAAAAATAGTCCATGTACTTTCCGTGCCGAATTCTTTTTCTACTGATTTTATTTATAGATTTTGCTGAAGGAGCGGCCCAGCAGCTGATAGGTCTGCAGTTTTCAAATTTTAATGGTGTACATGCCATTTATACAAATCCCGCCGGATTGGCAGACGCACGATTTAAAAAACACAGCAATGTATTTACGACTGCTGTGATGTTTGCCAATGACTATGCAAAACTGGAAATGCCATTTTCCTTCAAACAATGGATTTTTGGAAATGTTCCCAATGAATATAAAAATGCAGAGGGAAATATAGATTGGCAAACCCGATGGATTAAGGAAAATATAAACGGTAAACCGAAAAATCTGTTTTTAGGATTAGAAAATCGAGGGCCGGCCTATATGAATCGCCTTGGAAAAAATGGGGCTTTTGCCATTGCAACCCGAACAAGGAGCACTTTTCAATTGAATCAGGTAGCTGAGCCCCTTATCCAATATGGGAAATCCCTTCTGGATAGCCAGAGCGTTAAGCTATCAACTTTAACCGACAATCGTTTTACCCTGAATATGAACGCCTATCAGGAGCTGAGTTTCTCTTTGGCTAGGGTGGTTTATAACAAGGAAATGCATTATCTGAAAATAGGGGGAAGTGCAAAATATTTGATTGGACTGGGCTCAGGCTACATTGTTAATAACGGGATTGAATTTAATGCAATGGGAGGTGATAGTGTCATTATTCAACAATCTGATATCTCAGTTGGCTACACCGGGGGAACTGTTCTGGAAAGGTTTAGTCGTGGAATATACCGGTGGGCTTTACCATCAGTTTCAGAAATTACCGGGGGAGGCCTGGGATGGGATGCAGGTTTTATATACGAATATCGCCCGGATAAAATGGATAAGATAACTTCCGCGAATCGATATTTATACAAGCTAAGTGTATCGCTGATTGACATGGGAGCAATTACCTACGGTAAAAATGTCAATACCTTCCGGATTCGTAACCAGGCGCCGGTAAAAATTCATGTTGATTCTGGATTTACCGATGCTTTTGCTCATAATCTGGATAGCGGTATTCGCTTCTCCCGATCGTTTGCGCAAAAAAACTTACAATATGAAGAGGGTAGTGGCAAAATCACCTCATCTATTCCCTCATCGGTTGTTATGCAGCTGGACTGGAATGTGCTGAAATGGTTTTACCTGGGAATAAATTGGAATCAGGCCGTGATTAGCAGGCGAAAAATAGCA
>Ga0315899_10004787_pt1 | contig 14601 bp, 10 predicted proteins | sample LakEriMetagenome_2_FD_203518 | JGI IMG/M metagenome (GOLD analysis project Ga0315899, IMG submission 203518) | Freshwater fungal communities from buoy surface, Lake Erie, Ohio, United States - Buoy 4 MA112 | ecosystem: Environmental > Aquatic > Freshwater > Lake | place: USA: Lake Erie, Ohio... | reverse complement strand
TAAAGAATGTGTAATTCCTCATTTCGCCGATATAGAATTTGCCCAAATATTTCTTTGGCTCAGGCTCATCGGGCTTGCAGCCTGTTATAATAAATGAAGACAGCAGGATCATTGCTGTTAGTAATAAATTTCCTTTGTTAGAATAATCATGCATGTCTCAATCTTTAATTGTTAGCAAAAATAAATATTATCAGTAGACTTAAATCCAAATTTCCGCAACACGGAGCCAAAAGTCAATCCGTCAATTTACCAACCACTTGACCTTGTTGTTGCTGCCTTCGATTTGGATGAAGTACATACCAGATGTTGGCGTAATCAAGGTGATTTGCTCCTGTTCTTTTTCGATGCGATATGAAGAAACCTTTGTACCCAAGGCGTTGTATACAACTATATCTCGCACTTGATTGTTGGCGGCAACATTCAGAACAACCTCTTTGCCCAACTCGCTGGGATTGGGGTAAAGTTTCACACGCAACGTGTGCATCAATTCATTTTTACCCACTTTGATGTTCGGGTCGAAATAAAAGCCCATAAAATCATTTCCACCGAAATTGGTATATAAATCACCCACAACCATTACTGTGGATCCTTTGATGCCGAAACTGTTAATTGTCCCCCAGCGCTGTTGACGATTGAAATAATTCCGTCTTTCGGCTAGAGAAGGTTCAATATCCATCACATCAGAGAAAGTATCCTTGAGGAAATTATAGTAACAACTTTGAAAAACTTGACCGGTTGCCAATGGTTTTTTTGGCCATTCAAAATCCTGACCTCCCCGCAATTTTACCTCAACATCATCGCCTAACCAGGCAGTTGGATACATCGCAATACTTTGTTCCTCTCCGTTCCCTGTGGTTTGATCGAAGAAATATCTGAGAAGCTTGCCATTGCTGTCCAAAACGCCAAACAAGGCACGATTCGCTTTATTGTTAGATGACATCAAAATCTTGCCTTGATATTTGAACGCCCTGCCAATTTGGTCACAGAAATAAATTCGACCCGCTTTATCTGTACCAAACTTATAAAAACCTGAATTACTTCCATGCGCAGAGTCCAACCTGAAAATCCACTTAACATTTCCATTTTGCTTCAAGCCCAGTATTACGTGATCACGATAATTGCCGCTTTTTGCACTCGGGAATAAAGTCGTATCTACAAAGGGTTGGCCTTTCGCCGTATCTGAACTGTATAACATGGAAAACAAATACATATTCCCTTTGATATCTTCGGTCCAATCAACCAAAGAACTAAATCGGTTGTAGGTTTTGCCAATCGTTCCATCAGCCGCTATTTGAAGAATTAAATCTCTATTGAAGATTGGGTCATAGGATTTTCCATTAATGGTTACTACGTCAGGGGATTTAAAATCGGCATATACCACCAAGTCATTTTTGTACCCAGGTCGGATATTTGGAATGGCTCCATAAAAATGAATTTTATAACGCAATGTTCCATCGGCGTTGAATCTCAGTACATAACTCTCATCCACATTTCTGTTCTGAATACCGAGCACCACTTTTCCTAGGTCAAGTGTATCATCTGTAGATACAGCGATTGTAAATCCACCATCACGAAGTGCGAATAAGTCTGACAATACAACTTTCCTTCCGCCAACGCGCGTTTTTGCAAACAGATTTAAAAGGGGGTTGCCGTATTTATCTACCTTTCTGATAACAAATGAATTCTTTCCATTCGCACGATAAATTTTACCGTCTAGGATCAATGTGTCGGTGTAATGAAACGCCATAAGTACGTTTCCAATTGAATCAACGGTGGGCAGCAATTTGTCGTGTGATTTCGTCATTTTTAGGGCAGTGCCGGACGAATAGTAATCAGTATTCCACGAGGGTTTCTGTTGGCCGGTTAATCTTCCAGTGAACAATGAAATAGCAGCAAATAAAATATAGTTTTTCATGAGAGAGAGGGTAGTTTTAATTTCCTTGAGGGGGGCAATACAACCCAATTATCGAACTAAATGGCGGTACACTAAAAATACGTAATTGTTTGATCATGATAATATGACGACAATTTGTTTAAAGGTTGCAAATCCCAGTTAGAATAATTCTTATCATAGAACGTTTATTGTTAAATTTACAATCTTATTCAAACACATGAAACAATTCATATTCATACTGTTAAGTGCATTGTGTAGTTTCGCTCATGCCCAGCAAAGCAATCATTGGGTGGTGCAGGGGTATGAAGAAATTGTAGACACTTCTATTAGCTGGTCTAACCTTGACACCTTGAAAAAAACAAACTACTATGATATTGATTTAAATTCTCCAGAAATAACGGTAAGTAAATTTAAAAGCAATCGAATTAAGTACAACTACTATGGAACTCCTCCGAATGCTTCATATTGTAAAATATCCCAAGGGTATCAAACTATCTCCAATAGTAAAGGCGAGTTGCTCGCATATGTTTTTAACAATATTCTCTACAACAACAAAGGCGACTCCATAGACTATTTATCACAATATGGAGGTAAGCGCGGGATTGCATCTCACATTGGAATCTCGGATACATTCACACTGTATTACATCCAAAGTAAAACGGAGTATAACGCCACGAGTTTTGAAAGTCAATATTTTAACACGAACGAACAAAATCAGCATCCATTCAAATTTGACAATGATTCATTTTATTTAATGGAGGTTACATATTTCCAAAAGAAGCGTATTAAAAAGAAGAGAATTAGTGAATTTGCAAAGTGGGGCAATATTAATTCATTACAAAGCAATGTTGTGTTTTTTACCAACAATTTAAAAGAATTTAAAGTTCAATTTGTTTGGGATAAATTTTTATATGACGTTAATATATCCAAAAAATATCAGTTAAATCGCAAACAAATTATTTATCATAACACGAATGAAGAAAACCATGGTGTCCCCATCTGGTTTGATCCTGATGTTGGACTTTCAGCTCCCTCGGAACTGGTAGTATCTCCTTCTGGCCGATGGACTGTGCACAATTGGTATAATTTTATATCCATTAATAATTCTTATAAATATTCTTTATCTCAAGTTACGCTGGTAGACAATAGTGGCAATTTAAATTTTAAAGATATAGTCAGTGATTCTGGCAGAGTTGACAATGATAAAATTAGTTATTGGAAAAATGCTGTATTCACCAAATACGACTCAACATTTTTGCTGCGAGAAACAAAATTGCAATATACAGGTGAATTTACCCCAGTTCGTGTCACACACAGAATTTTAGAGGTGAGTATACAAGGTGCTAGTTTAAGCAAAACTTATTATGAATTAAAAGTTGATTCTCAATATACAACTGTAAAAAATTTTCAAGGTTCTTATCAAACTGTTAGAGATTTGATCTTAGCCCCAAACGGTCATATTTATGCATTTATAAAGGGATATTCACCCACTTATCCTAAATATTTACCTACAGGTCAAATTCGGTGGATTCTGAGTTTTCATTTGGCTAAATTCATCAAAAACCAGTCCTTTTATGGAATTTCAGACCCAATAAAAGTTATTGAGGGATTTAATAGTCAATCCGATAACACGCCATCCGGCGATGTAGGAGACTATATTTATTTCCCTGCAACACCAACTCCTTACCATTACATCAACTTTAAAAACAAAAGTCTTTGTAATGATTTAACCCATGAATTCACCAATGAAACCGATACAAATTGGTTTGATCATTTCCAGTGGTTTTGGGGGGATGGCGATTCTACGAAATCTGTTAAGTCACAAATCAAAATCCGTCACCAATATTCTAAGCCGGGTAAATACAAAGTGCTACTTAAATCCATCACCGCCGATGGTGGTTGGGTATGGTATTCCGATTCTGTGGAGATTCTTCCAGAGCCCATTGCCAAGTACTACACAAAAAACAAAATTGGCTGTCAATGGATTGCCGTTGAGTTTTCTGATTCATCCATCCTTGAAAAGAAAAGTCATACTTGGAAATGGGATTTTGGGGATGGAACCGATACTACCTTGACTTCACCCGGCAACATCATGCCCAAAAACAAATCCATCAAGCACACCTATACCACTTCTGGCAAATTCAATGTACAACTGCAAGTCAGCGATGGCAGATGCATCGATACTTTTAATGCCATCCAAAACATTTCAATCCTTCCCGCACCAAGGCCAGGAATCGCCATAGACAAGACAGCAGGATGCACGCCTCTGGAGGTTCAATTTGGCAGAACGTATTCCGATCCCACGGATTCTACCATCTATCGTTTCAAGCCTGCGATAAGTCCAACCAATCACTTCGTCCAAGCCATCAACAAAGCTCCCTTGACCCAATCTGGCAAATATCTGTTGCTGCAGAAACTATATGGTCCGTCTGGGTGTATCACCCAAGATTCCATCGCACTGAATATCACCCAAGGGGTAGAGGAAGGCTTGAAGCCATTCTTGAAGAGAAGCACCGTAGTAAACAATGCCAACATACTTACGGAATGGCAAACGGTTCCGGCGGCCAAGAACTATCAGTTGTATAGAAATGGAATGCCATTGGCAGTGGTGAATGATACGTTTTATTTGGATGCTCTCAGTCAGGAGATTGACCAGTCGTATCGTTACCAAATTCAACCCATCGACAGCTGTGATAAAACGGTTGGATTGCAAAGCAATTTAGGCAAAACCATCTTCTTGAAGGTGGTGGAGCAAGCGCAAGTATCGGTGAATGAGTTTCCAACAGCGCTGTTGACGTGGACGCCCTATGAGGATTGGTCGCTGAGCGGGGGCGTGCAGAACTATGTGTGCGTGGGCAACTTAGACAAAGAAACCACCAATTGGCAATTGCTTACCAATCAGGTAGATACCCAATTCAACGACAAGCAATTCATTGAACGATCTAAATTTGAAAAATGCTATCGGATACAAGCGCGCAGCGCGGATGGCAGGTTTGTTACGGAGAGCAATACCGTTTGTTTGGGTTATACAGCGACCTTATTTGCGCCCAATGCTTTTACGCCCAATGGCGATGGCTTGAACGATGCCTTTGAGATTTTCAATTACGGATTTGATCGATTTACCTTGAGTGTTTATGACCGATGGGGCCAAAAGATCTATGACGCATCGAGCAGCGAAGCCATTTGGAAGCCAGCGAGTGATGTTCCAACGGGTGTTTATGTTTACCAAGTGAAAGCCTACAAACAGGATAAAGAGTACGGTTTTAGTAGTACGGTGACGTTGCTTAAATAAAGATGTTAAGGTCCTATTTCCTGGCTTGATATATAGATATAATTATTTCACCAACAGACACAAACTTTAAAAGATTAAATAAAAATCATGAAAAATCACTTTTAATTTGTTTTATGAAAGCTAAAAGACAATTTGAACAGCTGATAATAACCCAATTGAGATACATACAGTTTTTAAAATTGGCTTTTGTAGCGACAGTGCTTTTGTTCTTCGGTAATAGTTGCGAAGACAATAATCCACCGAAGCCAAAAGATCCAGTCACTATCGTATATACATTGGGTGAAGTGAAGGATTATATGTTCTTTAAAAAAGGAACTTATTGGATTTACGAAAATGACAAAACGGGAACAATTGACAGTCAGTGGGTTTCAGGGAGTAGTTTCGGTCAGTATACACAAACGGGCAATGAAGATTATAGTAAGCATATTACATTGATTCAAGACTTTTTTATTGTGAACATATCAACCAATTTTGTGGATGGATTAGGCTATAAATGTAGGTATGAAATGTCAAGTGATGGAAATATGGTAGATGCATTTCCCTCCCCAAGAAGGGCTTATCAAGTCGAAAGGTCCAGAATAGCCGATTTTTTTGGTGGAACACAAGTGGTGTATCACCATCCATATGACGGATGCCCCAAGAAGGACTGTAATTGGTATCTAGACACAACGTTGACAGATTATCAATTGAAGGGATATTCCTATGATACGGTTCGGGTTTTTAAACTTGCCGGTGATGCGAGTTTTCCGGAAGTTAAACCTTTATCTGGCAGTGGTCCCAGTTGGTATTATTTTGCTAAAAACCAAGGACTAATCAAAATCTATCATGAAGGACATTTGCTATATGACAAAACAAAATACATTGAATCTTGGAATTTGATTCGTAAAAAAATTGTACAATAAAAAGAACAATACTGGCGCTGATTTTAATTTCAAGAACCCAAAAGGGGAGGGTCAAAACGATAATTGATTATTAGGAGATTGTTGTAAATTGTAGAGTTCTTTAATACTATTTGATCACAATACTTGAGCTTGCAAATTAGAAGCGAGTAACGCTGGAATTAGGATAAATGTTGCTAATGTGTATGTTTTTATTCATTCCTAAATAAATTTTGTTAATTTTAAACAAGGATAAAACTCTCTTAAAACTGGATATTTCCTGGGTTCGTTTCGGATTATATTGATTAGGCCATTTACATAACCCATACTAAAATAGAATTTAGGAACTATATTAAATGAAAGATCAATGCCAACATCAACGCTGAAATTTCTGATATTTAACTCCTTTTCATTATTTCTAAGTCCATAAATATTCGTAACTATTGAGTCCCCATTTACTGAACTTATTCGAAATCCCTCTAAGACAAATAGGCTTGCAATCACGCTTTTGGACACATGAAAACTAAGGTCTTGCTTTAGGTTGAATTGAATAGTTTTAATCTGACATGTATAATCGGCTCTAAGAGGAAATAAGTAAGACGCGTCCATCCCATATCTCATATAATTAATCCTTGTACCAATGCCTAAAAACCAGCGATTCTTAAATGGAATACTACTATCTGAGCTATTAAATTTAACGTTTGTCAGCCTCGAATAATCCACTGTTAAACCTGCGCCAACATAAGGAGTAGTAGAAATCGAACCGCTATTTATGTATGCCGTGTTGTTTCCTGCGGTGGCAAAGTTGCTCCCAATGCTAAGGTAATTTTTACCGATGTCTTGTCCAAGAACCTTGGTAAGGGAGAATGTCAGAAAAGTCGCACAAATTATAGCTTTATGTAGTCTCATCATTTTGAATAAGGTGGTTTCAAGTTGCTAACGCAAAAATTAGTACTTCAATAATAGTGAATTAAATCGTTTCATGTGGTGATATATTTTCGTATTATTTCCCAGTCAGCTTGATTTGATATTCCAAGGAGATCAATACTGGGAACAAGGATAGCTCTTTGAATTGATTGTCTTTGTAGATTTCATTATACACGTTTCGCCTCATATAAACATTGTAAAAGTGAAAATTCAACTTGTGAGATAACTCCTTGTTGATTTGTTTGTTCAGAATTACTGCGCCGATGTCTAAATGATGAAATGCCCTGGTTCTAAATTCATTTCGATAGCTCCAATCAATGATCCCATAACCCAAAAATCCCACGGGCCTGGTGATTGGTCTGCCAGATTGCGCTGTGAATTGCAGTGAAATTGGCACTTTGCCGATGTTCGTATTCAACAAAGTATTAAAAATAATGGGTCTGTTGTGGTTTGATTGATAAGGCACTCCTAAATTTACACTGTCGAAAAAATTCATGGATCGGGAGTAGGTTAAATTACTGTTGATGCTGAACCTGCGGATTTTATAAGTAACAGCTAACCCTGCACCATAATAACGACTTCTTCCGTATGTTAAACTATTGATGTTGTAAATGTTGGAATACACCGACCTGTAATCAACAGCATTTTCCGTAGAACTGTAATTCAGCATAAACTGATAATTCAATTTCTTAGAAACATGCAGGTATTTTAGATTGAAATCATAGGTAATGGGTACTCGCTTTGTTGTGAGTAGCGGTATTTTCAGGTCCTGATAAATGGGAAATAGATTATTGGCCAATCCAATACGATTTTGAACAAATCGATTCAACGATAGAATTATCTTGGAATTATCTGCGTTGTATGTTCCTTCTGCCCTGTATATCGGTGTGAACTTATTCGCTCCCCGTACATTCAAATAATTCAACCGCGCATCCATCTTTACATTGAATTTGCCAAACGTCCAATCATCATACAAGGCAATCGAGTACAATGAATTTTTTATTCGATTCGTGAACACAGAATCATCCAGTCGATAATCAACAATTTCTGTCTCTGCTAAGAATTTTGGCATGGCAGGAACCGCTTGATTTTCAAGGCGATATTGTAGCCAAACGCTTTTTTCATTTTGCATAACGAAGCTATATCCTAAATCCAGATTGATCCTTTCTTGTACGCCGATACCACTGATGTCGTGTCGCCATTGGCTCTGCTTATTTCCCAGTTTCATGGTAAAGCCCAAATCCCTGTTTTCCATCGCCCCTTTCGACGCATTCTGAAATCCAATTGAACTTTTTGCATTCTGTCTTTCTTTGAAATTGTAAAAGTAGAGGCTCAACTCACCGTAGTCTTTGGCGAATTTGTGTTGCGACCTCAAAAAAAGATCCTCATACTGGTTGATTAAATCGGGATACTGCTTCTGCATCAATGCGGCCGAATAACTGTTGCAATAGCTAGCCATCAGACCATGGTTTTTATTGAACTTCAAATTCGAAAACAAGACTGCGTTGTATGGATTGGTTAACAGCGACAGCGTGTTTTTGGTGCTCAAGGGTTTAAGCAGGCTAAAACTGGCGATACCACCGCCTGAATTGTAACTGCTCGGCACATATCCGTCATATATGTTTACATTGTCGATGGTTTGCGCATTATACCCACTAAAAAATCCATAATTGTGATTAATGGGTCGCAACGGCAATCCATCTAAATAAAACCTCGAAGTGTACAGTCCCGACCCTTTGATGTTGATGCCTGACGACATTTCCTGAGAGCGACTCACGAAAGGCACGTAGGCCAACAGGTGGGTGATATTCGTTGATGATAGCGGCAGAATGGTTTTTTCAATCAAATCTCTTGAAACAAATACAGCGCTTTTGGTAAATGATAAAGACCCAGCTGATATACTTACGGTATCAATTGAGGCGGTATCACTGAGGTCTTGGGCTCGAAGATCACTCAAGCCAATGTTCAACAACGCGATGAAGAGGGTAGTTTTAATACAATTGCAAAACATGGACTTTGTCTTTATCCTCAAACAGTAGGTTGCGAAAAATATATTGTTTTGTGGTTGAATTGGACTTGTTCTTTATATCCAGAATAATTTCAAAAGTGAATGATTCTCTTGGGTCGTGTTCACAGTTGAAAATTTCGTATAAATCATCCCTATCGAAATAAATGGGCTCACTGTTTCTGTTGCGATTCCATTTTTCTGATCCAAAAAAAGAATTGGAACTTCCATTTGAAGGAATTGTGGCCCTGACAATGTTGAATTTATTGGTATCGAGGGGAAGTCCATTTACATCAAGTATTTTCAATGACTGAGACGCTTTTTTGGGTATGTAATCATAGAATTTACCAACGTTGTCTGGACTAACAAAAGGAATCATTGCCTTGAAATCATCATTTTCATAATCAAACCTGATTTTTTCCCCCAAAAGAGATGGCCATTCATAGTCGATTGATTGTTCCGATATTTTCCTGATGCTCTCTTCGTCTTCCACAGAGACAAGACAGAGCGTAACTAATTCGCTAAACCTGGGGTTGCCATCTACATATTTTTCACATTTCCCAGAGAAAGAAACTGACTGAAGATATTTACTTGGCCACAATGTTGCACCGCCATCATAATTCTCCAACGGAATAATATTCTCAGACTGTGGCCAAAATGTCAAAAGAAGGTATTTGTTTCCACCATTTTTCACCCACTTGTAGTATCGATTGAAAATTGCAATATTGTACAAATCGTCTTCAATCAAATTGACTTCCGTACTCACTTTTACATGTGTTCGATTGATATTCTTAAACATGTTTGGATCGAATGCTGGCGGGGTTCTTTTTGTGAATGAATGAATTTTATTCGACTGAGATTTGTGCCAAACTATTTTATACGAGGTATTGGCTTTTATTACCAATCCTTTACCCATGCCGTTCTCAAAATAATATTTTGTATGACTAGAATCCGACAAATCTTCCATGTATAATACGAACTCATTGGGGTCTAGCATTTTGCTATCTGTACTCGTGTTTTGCCAAAATTCAAAATAGGGGGTATTGCCTGTTGCAACAATACCCCAAAGCACTGTTTGATCTCTAAGCGTTGGTTGAGTGGCTGTTTCACAGCCCCAAAAAACCAAAGCGAAAAAAAAGTACAACCAAGATTTCATTCGTTTCAATTTATTTGCGTTTGTCAATAGCTTCATTTTTTAAAATATTCAATTCAGTTTCTAACATTGCCGATGCTACTTTTCTGCTTTAAATTTTTCTAAACTCCGGTTTGATTTCAAATCGGCCCAAACAATACTCAAGGTAAATCGTTGCCGTAAATAATTAAAATCATTGCCTTCCTTCAATTCATCACGCAGGGTTACATTCATATCGTATCGGCATCTCAGCTTGAACTTGCCAACATCAAACGGAGGTAAAGCAATCCCTAAAGTAGGGCCCAGGTTAAATCGCTCAATTAATTGATTGTTTCTTCCATTAAGAGAATTTTTAGTGAACCAAACTCTATATCCAGAGAAATTGGTGTCCCCCTCGTAATGTAATACCTCGGTAAAACCTTCGGAAAGGGTAGTTATTTTATAATTACAATGTATACCCAAGGCTACCTGAAACTCCTTGTTTAATGTGCCAAAGTTGATAAAATAATTATTCAAGCTAAGGGAGCTGGTTGAATAATTAATGGATGTTGTAATACCTGTTCGAGCACCGGCATGTTGTCCCCGAGCTTGTACTTCTATTTGTCCTCGACTCAATTCCAATCCCACTTCATTGTTTTTCAGGACCAAATAAGTTGCTTTGGGGTTCTGATACCTTGCCATGAGAGACAGTCCAAGCCCATCTGTCCGATTCTTTAAATAAGCATATTCAGGGGATTGCCACAAATGGTTGGCATTGATAGCCACGCCTGTTTCCAAAGTTTGGGCCTGGGCGGTTTTTCCCAAAGCCATTAATAATAAACCAATGAGAAGTCGTTTCATGTTGTGATATATTTTCACGATTAAGTATTCTACTAGTGACATATTGTAGAGGGTGCTTAGTGTATTTTTTTTCGCCCGAGGCTATATCTTATGCCCAGGCTGATCATATAAATTGGTACATGTTGCAATTGACCATTTTCATACTTGGTTCTAAATGGTCCAAGGATGGGGTTATTATCTAACTTCTCATAATTTATACTGGCAGATAAACCTAACCGTCTTTTGGGCAATCTATAAGTGTACTGAAAATTAAAACAAATGCCTTGGCCAAGATTGAGATAGTAATTTTCAAAAGGGCTATTCTTACTATAGGCTCGTGATGGACGAGCCATTGTAATGCCACAGCCGATATCTAACGATGAATTCGATTTATTGAATATTCTATATTTTGGAAAAAACCGTACCTGTGTCAACTGATAGGAAAGGTCTGTTACTTCAGTGATTGAATCGAAGATCATATAATGGGATATTCTTCTGAAACTGGAGTGGTCAAGAGAGAATTCCAATGAAAAATTCTTACCGGAAGCATCCAAGCCCAATGTAAAACCAGAATTAAACGGATATGAATGGGATGCTGTTGCTACATTCCCATATCTCTTATATTTAAAACAATATGGCGAAATCACGCCCGCTTTAAAACTATAGATAACCGAATCTTTAGGAATAGCCTTAATTCCTGAAACTAAAAAAGCAGTCAAAAGTAATGCGAATATTTTTTCTCTCATTTCCAAAATTGGTACTTTGTACAATTTTAACACCCGCTATCGTTGTGAATTTCCGGCATGATCAATTTGCTTGCTGCGAATCACTTTTGTTTATCCCAAACCACACTCAGGGTAAAACGTTGTCTCAAATTGGAGAATCCCATTCCAGACCTCAATTCACCGCCAATAGTAGAGCTAATGTCGTATCTGCATCGTAGATTAATTTTGCCAACCTGAAACGGTCGAAAAGCAATGCCAACCGTTGGGCCAAAATTAAAACGTCGGATTTCTGGATTATTTTTCCCATCAAGGGAATAGTAGGTTTTTTCAAACCAATAATGACCAAAGGAGTCACAGCGCGTATTGCGAATCATATTGTAACCGTCGGAATGGGAAAAAAGCTTATAATTGTAATGAAAGCCCATGGCCACTTGAAATCCTTTATTTAAGGTTCCTAGATTTACAAAATAATTATTTAGGGTAAAGGAGGTTGTATTGTATTTTATACTTGTTGCATCTCCCCCCGCACCGCCAGGGCTGATATGCTCATGAATATATATTCTTCCATGGCTAAATTCGAATCCAGCTTCATTGTTTCTGAAAAGAAAAAACGATTTCGGGCTTTGGTATCTGGCCATAGCAGATATTCCCAATCCCTCTGTTCTGTCTACATAGTCAACATAACTGTCAGATTGCCACAAATGGGTTTTGTTGATGGCGAGACCTGTTTCCCAAGTTTGGGCCTGGGCGGTACATCCCCACGTTAATAAAATCAATCCCGTTAATAAATGTTTCATAGGGTGTGAAGTATTTTCAAGGTTCAATATAGAAATAAATTGTGTAAATGGATCTATTTACATTCCTATTTGTAAATGGGTAAGCAATTTAATTCTAATACTTATTCATAAAGTAACTGTTATTTACCCATTGTTTGGTGATTTATAACCTCTTCTTTTGGTGTGATTTGGTTAGGTTTGTATATCAGCATCGAAAATGAAACGCATAGTTTACTTTTTTTTATTATTTCAAGCACTTCAATTGAAGGCTCAAATCCCAACGCCCAAAGTCCAATGGGTGAGTGAAGTGCAGCAATACGGACAGCGAAATACCGGCCTATGGATGATACCACAGCCGCGAAAAGCCGCCTTTGACAGCCTCGGCAACGTGTATACACTTTTTACTGTGGGTGATTCCCTCAGGCTTACCACAGGCGTGTATAGAAAATCGGATGGTTATAGTTGCGTCTTGGCAAAAATCAACAAAAGCAATGCCTCTGTTGCGTGGGCTTATCCATTTAAATCCATCGATTCTAATATGTCCCTTACAGATATCGTTATCACCAACAACAACCAAATTACGGCGCTGATTGGACATTCAGAGAATGGCACCTATCGCGGAAAGGCATATCCTGGCAATGCACCCTTGTTCTCCTTTAGTACCCAAGGCGATCTACTGTGGTTTAAATCGGGTAGTGGTATCCAAGAATTGCGTTCGGTGAGTCAAAGAAACATTGGAATCGGATATCGAAAGGGTAATGATACCGCCTTTTCCCATCTGAAATTGGACTCTTTCAATGGGTATTACGCGATCGAATTGAATGCGTTTGGACAAACCACCAATGTGCAATATCTGGGAACGGGTGGAGATACTAGGACCTTGATGTTTTCAAAGGAATCCTATTTGTTACAAGTCGAAGTCTCAAAAAACGCTAGTTTTCGAAGCCGTCAGGGTATCTACAAAGCAGTAGATCAGCGCACATCGCCGTCTGGCGGGAATCTAGGAGATGTAATTACCTTGTGCTATGCAAAAAATGGTACGTTGAAATGGGTACATCGCGCCGATACTGCGGCAGCAAGGGCTTTGAATTCTAACTTTTGCTCAGACAATCATGGGAATGTTTATTTGGGTTTGATCTACAAGCGCAACTGTCGTTGGTTGGGTAAATCGTTCAAACTCCCTTTTGCGGGTGATCCCAATTGCGCCATGGCCATTTTGAATGAAACAACCGGAGCAGTGAAACGATTCTTGATTTGCGATACCACATCCTACAGCGCTGTGAATTACTTCAAATTATTGGAAGGGAACGACAATATGGGGGTGCGACTGCGTGTAAATGGTTGCGCTACATCCCTATGGCCAAATCTAGCAGATTCGGTTAAAAATGCAGGTGGTGTGGTATGCATGCAGTTTGATTTTAATGGCAATTACCAACGATTTTGGCAGGATGAGCAAGAATCCTACAGTTATAGTGGTTATGAGGCCACGGCCTCGTTTCTGCATCAGCCGATGTCGAAGTTTACTTCTACCATCTATTTTTTTGGCTCGGATATTACCAATACAACTGGCAATGCCATAGCGCTGGGATATGCGTCGTTGAATCAACGTATTTCTGGGCAGTCAAACCTTTCTAAGAACGGATTGCGTGTGTATCCCGTGCCGTCTGATGGGTTGGGATGGACCGTTGAATCTTCAGATGGTATAATCGCATTTTCTATTTGCGACCTCACCGGAAAAGTCATTTGCGAGCGGGTATTAAACAGTCCCGTTTCTCGCTTGGCGATTGACGCGCCAAATCAATTACAGTCGATTTATTTGCTCAATGTGAAACTGGCCAATGGCAACACCCAAACGCAGTTGATTCAGTAATCGCGAAGCAAGAATGTAGTAGGGTATTAAACAGAAGAGGCCGCCCATCGGGCGGCCTCTTCTGTTATGATTAGTATTGGGTTTGTACAACCCAACACCGGTAATTAGTGTTTGTCTTTGCAACAAGCCTTCTTTTCTGGGGCTTCAACTGTCTTTTTGTTCTTGCAGCAGGCATCGCCCTTGCTACAAGTTTTGTCGTTGTCTTCCTTGCAAGCAGGCTCGTTAGAGCAACCTTCGTGTCCTTTGCCAATGAACTTGCCATCTGCATCGTACATGCCCATGC
>Ga0315899_10004786_pt1 | contig 14602 bp, 14 predicted proteins | sample LakEriMetagenome_2_FD_203518 | JGI IMG/M metagenome (GOLD analysis project Ga0315899, IMG submission 203518) | Freshwater fungal communities from buoy surface, Lake Erie, Ohio, United States - Buoy 4 MA112 | ecosystem: Environmental > Aquatic > Freshwater > Lake | place: USA: Lake Erie, Ohio... | reverse complement strand
CACCAGGGCGACCTGATCGACGCCCGCGCGCGCCACGACCTTGTTGTAAACCTCGCGCGCCAGCAGGCGCAGCGGCAGGCCGATCACCCCCGTGGGATGGGCCAGCATCCGCTCGACGGCGAGATGGGTCTTGCCGGTGTTGGTGGGGCCCAGCACCGCCGCCACGCGGCGGGAGCGCTCGTCGCGAGACATCGGCGGCGCGGCCGGTTGGAACATCGTCATCCGCTCAGGCGCCTCCGCGAGCGCCGCTCCCCGCAGGGCCGCCATGGTTGCTCAAGCGGGCGCTCTCGCCCGCCCGCTCGTCTCGCCTTGTATCACAATGACGCGGCGCGGCGCGCAATTGTTCGCCGGTCCGAACGCTCCACGAACGAATCGCGGCCGAATCGACGACCGGGCGCGAATCCTGTTTTGTTCGCCCCAACATGGGGCGCCCGCATGCGGCGACCAGCCCATATATTGGGTTTTGCGGCCGATCCCGCCCCCGCGCGGGCGCCGTCCCCCGCCAAGGCGCAGGGACTCGCAGGCGGGAGCTTGTCAAGCGGGAGAAGCCAGAGAGGGAAAAGCCGGGATCGGGGCTGCGCCCGTTCAGCGCTCGACCCGCCGCGTGCGCGAGCTTTCCGCGATCTGCACATTGGTCGCCTCGATCACGACCTCGCCGACCATCGTTCCCACCGAAATGCGATAGGGCGCGAGGGCGCGCACGCCCTCCACCGGCATCAGCCAGACCTGGATATTCTTGTTGTCGGCCATGAATTTCGTCGAGCGGCGATCGGGCCGGTGGCCGGCGACCGGCTTGTAGCGGGCCGCGCAGACGACGACGGGGCCGGAATAGCCCCGCGCCTTGACCTCGCGCTGGCCGACATAGCTCAGCTGCACGTCGAAGCGCGTATAGCCGTCATAGACGGGCAGGGTGCGCTCGCAGGCCGCCGGCGCCAGAACCGGGCCCGCGTGAACCGCCGGCATGACGAGGGCGCTCAGCGGGTCCAGCACGCCGCGCTTGTGGGCCTCCGTCACCGGCACGCGGCCGGCGGGCTCCTCGAAGGGGGGCGTGATCTCGACCGCGCGCACCGTGCCCGAATTCAGCGCCATGCGCACCGTGCGCGTCTCGCGCGAATTGGAGGAGGTGGTGGCGTAGGCGCTAGGCAGGACGCGGCCCTGCGCGATCTCGCCGCTGGACTGGGCGGCGCCTTCCGATTTCGACACGGCCGAGGCCACGCCGCTCAGCTTGGCGTTCACCTCGACCCGGTAGCTCGACGGATCGATGGTCGCCTGCAGGCCCGCCCCGCCCAAAGCCAGGCCCACGAGCTTGACCGAATAGGCGACCTGCACAGTATCCGCTGCGCCGGCTGCGCTCCACAGGCCGGCGCCAAGGCCCAGAGCGGCCGCCGCGGAGCGTCGGAAAATCGAGGTCATGCAGGTCCATCCAGAAAGCGGCGGGTATGATCGCCGGGATTGATCGTCGGCATTCCGGGAAACGCCCCCCGGGGGCCGTCGGGACGCGCCGCGAACGCGGAGAATCGCATTCGTGAGGCGAAACCTATCTTTGGCCTGCGATTCCGGCCGTTTCAAGGTCCCCCGTCTTGACGGGCCCGGGCGCCTCGACTAGAAACCCGCATCCCATTCGACGGTCCGACGCGATGCGTAGGCCAGCTTGCTGGCGGGAAAGCGTTTTCGCGGAGACCTGTCCGAAGACCGAAATCGAAGACGACATCCACGCGCCGGCCCCCCGGGCCCGGCCACCGAAAGGAAGTTCCATGTCCCGCCGTTGCGAGCTCACCGGCAAGGCCGTCCAGACCGGCAATCTCGTCAGCCACTCGAACCGCAAGACGCGCACGCGCTTCCTGCCGAACCTGTGCAACGTCACGCTGATCTCCGACGCGCTCGGCCGTTCCGTCCGCCTGCGCATCGCCGCGGCGGCCCTGCGCTCGGTCGAGCATCGCGGCGGCCTCGACGCCTTCCTGCTGAAGGCGCGCGAAGACGACCTGTCGCAGAACTGCAAGACGCTGCGTCGCGAAATCATCAAGAAGCAGGCCGTCGCGGCCGCCTGATCGGCGCGCGGCGCGCGTCCCGCGCGGCGTCTCGATCGCTCCGATATGAAAAAACGCCGGCTTCGCGCCGGCGTTTTTCTTTGGGTCGGACGCAGGCGCGCGATCAGCTGGCGCGCGCGCTCTTGCGGCGCGGCGTGAACGTGGGCAGGTCGCGGGGAGTCTCCTCGAACAATTCCGCGAGCTTCTCCGTCATGGCGCCGCCCAGCTCCTCGGCGTCCACGATCGTCACGGCGCGCTTGTAATAGCGCGTCACGTCATGGCCGATGCCGATGGCGATCAGCTCGACGGGCGAGCGGTTCTCGACCTCGTCGATCACCCAGCGCAGATGTTTTTCGAGATAATTGCCGGGATTGACCGACAGGGTGGAATCGTCGACCGGCGCGCCGTCGGAAATGACCATGAGGATGCGCCTTTGCTCGCGGCGGGCGAGCAGGCGCTTGTGCGCCCAGTCCACCGCCTCGCCGTCGATATTCTCCTTGAGCAGCCCCTCGCGCATCATCAGGCCGAGATTGCGCCGCGCGCGCCGCCATGGCGCGTCCGCCGCCTTGTAGATGATGTGGCGCAGATCGTTGAGGCGGCCGGGGATCGCGGGCTTGCCCGCCTGCAGCCAGGCCTCGCGCGATTGCCCGCCCTTCCAGGCGCGCGTGGTGAAGCCGAGAATCTCCACCTTCACGCCGCAACGTTCGAGCGTGCGCGCGAGAATGTCGGCGCAGGTGGCCGCTACCGTGATGGGGCGCCCGCGCATAGAGCCTGAATTGTCGAGCAGCAGCGTCACCACCGTGTCGCGGAAATTGGTGTCTTTCTCCTGCTTGAAGGAGAGCGGCTGCTGCGGGTCGATCACCACGCGCGACAGGCGCGCGGGATCGAGCATGCCTTCTTCGAGATCGAAATCCCACGAGCGGTTCTGCTGCGCCATGAGGCGGCGTTGCAGGCGGTTGGCGAGGCGCGCCACGATGGGCGACAGATTGGTGAGCTGCTTGTCGAGATAGGCGCGCAGGCGCTCCAGCTCTTCGGGCTCGCACAAATCCTCAGCCGTCACCGTTTCGTCGAAACGCGCCGCATAGACCTTGTAATCGGTTCCGCGATGTTCCTGCTGGCCCGTGCTGGGCGGGCGCCGGCTCTCGGCCGAATCCTCCGCGTCGCCCATTTCGGAATCTTCCGGCAATTCGCCGGCGGGCGCGTCGTCGGCGTCCATCGCGCCGTCTTCCACGTCGTCGGAGGAGTCCTCCGCCTTCTCCATTTCGACCGCGTCGCCGGTCTGCTCCTGCTCGCCGTCGCTCTCGGAATCCTCGGGCTTGGAATCGGGTTCGGAATCGCCCGCCTCCTCGCCCGTCTCGTCATGGTCCATCGCGCCTTCGTCCATCATGTCGAGGGACTGGAGCATTTTGTGGACGGCGCGCGCGAAGGCGCGCTGGTCTTCGATGGAGCCGGTGAGCGCGTCGAGTTCGTCGCCGGCGCGATCCTCGATGATCGGGCGCCACAGCTCCACGATCTTCTGCGCGGCGCGCGGGGGCGCAAGGCCGGTGAGGCGCTCGCGCACGATCATCGCCACCGCGTCCTCGAGCGGCGCGTCGGCGCGGTCGGAGACCTCGGCGTAAGTTCCGCGATGATAGCGGTCTTCGAGCATGGCGGTGAGATTGTCGGCGACGCCGGCCATGCGCCGCGAGCCGATGGATTCCACGCGCGATTGCTCCACCGCGTCGAAGATCGCGCGCGCGGCCTGATTCTGCGGCGTCATGCGCCGATGCACCGACGTGTCGTGGCAGGCGAGTTTCAGGGCGAGCGAATCCGCATGGCCGCGCACGATGGCGGCTTCCTGCGGAGAGAGCTTGCGCGCGGGCTCGGGCAGGCGCGCCTTCGCGCCCTCGCCCGTTCCGATGAGCGAGGGACGCTCGGCCGCATAGACGACTTCAAGCTCCTTCACGCCCGCCATGGCGCGCATGCAGCCGGCGACGGCGCGCTTGAACGGCTCCTGCGGGGCTTCGGTCTTGCTCGCTGGCTTGCGGTTGCTGGGCGCTGACATATGTGATGCGTCCCCTGCGGGACTTCCCTCTGCGTATGGCCGCTTTCAGGCCCCGCCGGCGGCGGGACAGGGGCGCGCGGAAAACCGCGCGCCTGCGCGCTCAGCTCAACGCGACATTGACGACGCTCTCGGGCAATTCCTGCCCGAAGGCGCGCTGGTAGAATTCCGCCACCAGCGGACGCTCCAGCTCGTCGCACTTGTTGAGGAAGGTGAGACGGAAGGCGAAGCCGACGTCCTTGAAGATGTCGGCGTTCTCCGACCAGGTGATGACCGTGCGCGGGCTCATCACCGTGGACAGGTCGCCCGCCATGAAGGCGTTGCGCGTGAGGTCGGCGACGCGCACCATCTTGTTGACGATGTCGCGGCCTTCCTTCGTCTTGTAATGGGGCGACTTCGCCTGCACGATGTCGACTTCCTGATCATGCGGCAGGTAATTCAGCGTGGTGACGATGGACCAGCGGTCCATCTGCGCCTGGTTGATCTGCTGCGTGCCGTGATAGAGGCCCGACGTGTCGCCAAGCCCCACCGTATTGGCGGTGGCGAACAGGCGGAACGCGGGATGGGGACGCAACACGCGGCTCTGGTCGAGCAGCGTCAGCCGGCCGGAGGCTTCCAGCACGCGCTGGATGACGAACATCACGTCCGGTCGGCCCGCGTCATATTCGTCGAACACCAGCGCGACATTGTTCTGATAGGCCCAGGGCAGGATGCCGTCGCGGAATTCCGTGATCTGCTTGCCTTCCTTGAGCACGATCGCGTCCTTGCCGACGAGATCGATGCGCGAGACGTGGCTGTCGAGATTGATGCGCACGCAGGGCCATTTCAGCCGCGCCGCCACCTGCTCGATATGGGTCGACTTGCCCGTGCCGTGATAGCCGGTGACGATGACGCGGCGGTTGCGCGCGAAACCGGCCAGAATGGCGAGCGTGGTCTGGCGGTCGAACAGATAATCGGGATCGAGGTCCGGCACATGTTCGCTCGTCTGCGAATAGCCGGGGACCTCCATGTCCGAGTCGATGCCGAAAAGCTGACGCACCGAAACTTTCTTGTCGGGCATGCCCGGAGCCTGCGCAGTCGCGGTCATTCTTCCTCCACGCCCGGACCGTCAAGGGGTCGGGCAAGCTGATGGCCTGGCGGCCGATGGCGGGGCCCCACGGGGCCCTCAAGCGAAGCGTCGGGCCCGCGAGGGCCCTGGATCGAAAGGCCCGGACTCACGCGAGCCGGGCGGTTCGAAGATGTTTATAGGCCTGAATGATCTCGCGCAATTTCTCCTCCCGCGAACGGTCGCCGCCGTTCATGTCGGGATGGAGCCGCTTGACCAGCTCCTTGTAGCGCGCGCGCACGGCCGGCGCGTCCGCGGATTCGTCGAGCCCGAGCGTCTCCAGCGCCTTGGCTGCGGCCACGCCATGGCGCGGCGGCTGGGGCGCGGCCGCGCGGCGCGATTGCGCCCGCTCGCGCATGACGCCGAAAGGATCGACGAAATCCGCCGGATCCGCCCCTTCCTCCCGGAATCCCTTGCCGCGCTTGACGCCCATGGTCCAGGTCGGGCGATGGCCGATGATCGCCTCTTTCTGGTACTTGGCGACGTCTTCGTCGGTCATCCCATTGAAATAATTGTATGATTGGTTGTAGGCGCGCACATGGTCGAGGCAGAAGCAAAAATATTGCCCCTCCCGGTTGCGCCCCTTGGGGGCGCGATATTCGCCCACGGCCGCGCAGCCCGGATGATCGCAGCCCGACCCCGCCGGCGCGCTCTCTTCCTGAGCGCCGGATTTCACGCGGATGCGGTCGAACAGCGGCGAATTCAGATTCATGCGGCTCACTCTAGGCAGGCGTCGGGACGCCGGCAAGGCGCGCGCCCATCCTTCGACCCCGCCGATTGAAATTTCATCAATGCGTGGTTTCGCCGCGCTTCTCGCGGGCTCCCGCCGGACTCCTCTCGCAGGACTCCTCTGCCGGCGGCTTTCTCTTGCCCCCGGGCCCGCGCCGGCCCATCTTCCCGCCGCCGGCGCAGCCCGCCGGGCGAGGAGCGCAGGCGAGATGAGCGTCAAGGACAGGATACGCGACAAGCTGCAGGGCGCCCTTGCCCCGGTCGCGCTCGAGGTGGTGGATGAGTCCCAGAAGCATGCGGGGCACATGCTCCATCCCGGCGGCGTGGAGCCGCGCGGGGAAACCCATTTCGCCGTGAAAGTGGTCAGCGCCGCCTTCGCCGGCAAGAGCCGGCTCGCGCGCCATCGCGCCGTGAACGAGCTGCTCGCCGAGGAATTGGCGGCGGGCGTGCACGCCCTCGCCATCGACGCGCGCGCGCCCGGCGAATAAGCGCGCGCGGCCCCGCCGCAGGCCGGCGGGAAACGGGCCGGCGGGAAACGGGCCGGCGGGAAACGGGCCGGCGCCTTGCCTTGCGCGCGCTTTCGTGATCGAAAATGCGTTCAAGCACCGCAAGGCCTCGCACTCCAGAGGCCGCCAGGGAGGACTTATGATCCGCTTCAGCGCCCGCGCCGCGTTGGCCGCCGCTTCTCTTTCGGCCCTCGCCGCCATCGTTCCCGCCCATGCCGATCCCGTCGAGGATTTCTACAAGGGCAAGAACATGAACTTCCTCGTCGGCGTGAGCGCCGGCGGCGGCTATGACATCGACCTGCGCCTCGTGGCGCGCCATATCGTGAAATATATTCCCGGACGCCCCGCCTCGGTGCCGCAGAACATGGTCGGCGCCACGGGCCTTGTGATGGCGAATTACGTCTATCGCGTCGCCCCGCGCGACGGCCTCACCGTCGCCCTCATCCAGAACGGCCTGCCGACCTATCAATTCGTGGGCAAGGAAGGCGTGCAATTCGACGCGCGCCAGCTGCAATGGATCGGCTCGCTCGCCCCCACGGTCGAAACCATGCTGACGTGGAAGGCGACGGGAATCCGCACCGTCGAGGACGCCAAGAAACGCGAAGTCGTCGCCGGCTCCAACGGCGCGTCGGGCATCACTTACATGTATCCGATGCTGATGAACGAGATGCTGGGCACGAAATTCCGCCTCGTCACCGGCTATCCGGGCTCGGGCGCGCTCAATCTCGCCATCGAGCGCGGCGAGGTGGAGGGACGCAACAATTCGTGGTCGAGCGTGAAATCGAGCAAGCCCGACTGGCTGCGCGACGACAAGGTGTCGATCCTCGTCTATTCCGGCCCCCGCCAGGACGATCTGCCCGGCGTGCCCAATCTCGACGATCTCATCACGAATACGGAAGACCGGCTGGTGACGCGCGTGGTGACCGCAGGCAATCGCCTCGGCCGTCCCTTCGCCTTCGCGCCTGACGTTCCCGCCGAGCGCGTGAACGCCGTGCGCGCGGCCTTCGTGAAAATGCTGGACGATCCCGAATTCAAGAAAGAGGCCGCCGCGGTTCAGGTGGACGTGCAATTCATCGACCATACGCGCCTGAAGGCGGTGGTGGACGAATTGTTCTCCGTTCCCGATCATCTCAAGGAGCGCGCGCGCAAATACTTCAACTGAAGCAAGCCGCGCGGGCGCGGGCGGCGGCGGCGCGCTCTCCTTTGGGGCGCGCGGGTCCGCCTGCGCTTTCCAGCCTTGTCCGCCCGTGCCATAGAGCGAGTCAATCAGGGCCCGGCCCGCACGGAGGATGACGCGCCATGGACGACACAGCTTCCAACAGCGTGAGGGGGCCGATCCAGGACCTTCGCGAATTTCTCGCCCGCATCGAAGAGATCGGCGAGCTGGTGCGCATCGACGCGCCTGTCGAGCGCGACGAGGAAATGTCCGCCGTCGCTTATCTGCTCGCCAAGCAGAAACCCTCGCCGGCCGCTTTGTTCAGCAACGTGACTGGGTTTGAGAAAAGCCCCATCGGCGCGCGTCATCTGTGGGGCCCCTATGGCCCCAGCGTGCGCCGCATCGCCGTGTCGCTGGAGGAAGACCCCGACACGCCGACCGTGGAGCTGATCCGCCGCACAAAGGACAAGCTGAAGAAGCGCACGCCGCCGCGCGAAGTGGCGCCCGCCGAGGCGCCCGTCTACGAGAACTCGCTGTTCGGCGACGACGTGGACCTCGATCTCCTGCCGATCCCCAAACATTGGCCGCGCGACGGCGGCCGCTATGCGGGCACCTGCGACGCCGTGATCACGAAGGACCCGGAGACGGGCTATTTCAACATCGGCACCTATCGCATGATGCAGCAAGGCAAGAATTCCTGCGGGCTCTATCTCTCGCCCGGCAAGGACGCGCGCCTGCACATCCAGAAGGCCTGGGAGCGCGGGGAATCGCTGGAGGTCGCCGCCGCCTGGGGCGTTGATCCGCTTTTCATGCTGGTGGGCTCGCAGAGCTTCCCCAAGACCGTCTCCGAATATGAATACGCCGGCGGCATCAAGGGCCAGCCCATTCCCGTCGTGAAGGGCAAGGCGACGAGCCTGCTGATCCCGGCCAATGCGGAACTCGTGATCGAAGGCGTGATCGAGCCCAATGCGCTGGCGCCCGAAGGCCCGTTCGGCGAATTCACCGGCTATTACGGCAAGCCGGAGGACGCCTGCCCGCTGGTGAAGATCAAGGCGATCCATTACCGCACCAATCCGGTGCTCACCAATGCGCTGATGGCGGATTATCCCTCCTGCGAGCAGAGCGGCTTCTTCTCGATCCTGCGCGCGGCCAAGATCTGGGACGATTTCGACAAGCTGGGCGTGCTGGGCATTCAGGGCGTCTATTCCCACCCCGCCGCCGCCGGCGGTTTCGGCATGACGATCCTGTCGATCCAGCAACGCTACGCCGGCCACGCCGCGCAGGTGCTCGCGCTGGCCGCGCAGGTGCCGGGCGGCGCCTATTACACCAAGTTCGTCATCGCCGTGGACGAGGACGTGGACCCCACCGACATGGATCAGGTGCTCTGGGCCCTGGGCAGCCGCTGCAATCCCATCGACGACATGGACATCCTGCGCAACACCTGGAGCACGCCGCTCGACCCCTCCCAGAACCCGCCCGAAAAGCGGCCCTATGGGTCGAAGGTCCTCATCAACGCCTGCAAGGACCACCGCTATCTGCCGGTGTTCTCCGCGCGCACCACCCTGCGCAAGTCCACCTATGACAAGGTGGCCGCGCGCTGGGAGGAAATGGGCCTGCCCGGCAAGGCGCCGAGCGTGCGCGCCTATGAATCCGAGGCGAAATTCACCTATCAGGAAGAAGGCCAGAAAAAGGGCTGACCGGCTGGCGCGGATCCATGCTGCGGCGTAAACTGGAGCATGGACGCGCCCGGACCCGATCCCCTCTCCCTCTGGCCCATGCAAGCCGACAGGCCGCCGGACGCCCGCTCCGGCGGCTTTTTCGCGCGCCTTATGCTGCGCAGCATGACGCGCAGCAAAATACGCGGCGTATTGCGCGATGCTGCGCAGCAAGTCATTGACGTCCTTTATCCTCCCTCCTGTCCAGCCTGCCATGCTGCGGTGCAGCAAAACGGATTTTTATGCGCCCCCTGCTGGGCCCGCATGCCGCTTATCGAGCGGCCCTATTGCGAGCGCGCGGGCACGCCCTTCGCGCAGGATCTGGGACCGGGGCTGATCTCCCCGCAGGCGCTGGCCGACCCGCCGGTCTGGAGCCGCGCCCGCGCCGTGGCGATCTATCAGGACGGGCCGGCGCGCCGGCTGGTCCATGCGCTCAAATACGGCGACCGGATGGACATGGCCGGCCCCATGGGCCTGTGGATGGCCCGCGCCGGGGCGGAGCTTCTGGCGGAGGCGGACCTGCTGGTCCCCATTCCGCTGCATCGCCGCCGCCTCTTCCAGCGCCGGTTCAATCAGGCGGCGGCGCTCGCCCATTCCATCGCAGCCGCCACGGGCCTGCCCTGCGACCCGCTTCTGCTCGCCCGCGTCCGCCGCACGCCCCCGCAGGTGGGCCTCTCCCGCGCGCAGCGCGCGCAAAACGTGCAGGGCGCCTTTCGGACGACGGACCCGGCGCGGGCGACGGGCGCGCGCATCGTGCTGGTGGACGACGTGATGACCTCCGGCGCCACCTGCAACGCCGCGGCCCGCGTGCTGCTGCGCGCCGGCGCGGCGCGCGTGGACGCCTTGACCTTCGGGCGGGTTGTGACCGGTTTCTGAATCCCCCATATAGGGGGCGCGAAAGGTTCAGCTCGATGCCCCCGATCACGATCTATACGAAAGCCGCCTGCGGCTATTGCCAGTCCGCCAAGGCGCTCCTGCGCGCCAAGGGCGCCGCCTTCGACGAAATTTCCGTGGACGACGATCTCCCCGCCCAGGAAAAGATGGCCGAACGCGCCGGCGGCCGCTGGACCGTGCCGCAAATCTTCATCGGCGCGGCCCATGTCGGCGGCTGCGACGATCTCCATGCGCTCGAACGGGCGGGAAAGCTTGACGCCCTGCTCGCAGGGTGAGGCGGCGATGATCAAATATGCGCTGATCTGCGAGGCGCGCCACGAATTCGAAAGCTGGTTTTCGGATTCGCAGGCCTTCGAGACGCAGGCGCGCCGCGGCCTCGTGGAATGTCCTCATTGCGGGTCGCAACGCGTGGAGAAGGCGCTGATGGCGCCCGCCGTCTCCACCTCCAGGCGCAAGGCGCGCAACGCGCACGCCGAACGATCCGCCCCCGCCCAGCCTGAAGCCGCCGCCTCGCACGCCGCCCAGCCCATGGCCCTGCTCGACGACAAGCAGCGCGCCGTGCGCGACATGCTGCAGGCGCTGCACCAAAAGATCGCGGAAACGACCGTGGACGTGGGCGCAGGCTTCGTCGAGGAAGCCCGCCGCATGCATGAAGGCGAGGCGCCCGTGCGCGCGATCCGCGGCAAGGCGTCCTTCGAACAGGCGAAGGAATTGTGGGACGAGGGCGTGCCGGTGCTGCCGATCCCCGCCCTTCCCGACGAGCGCAATTGAACCCGCCCGCGCCCGCCTAGTCGCGATCGTCGCAGCCCACAAGCGGGCGCCAGACGAGGCCATAGGGCGTCAGCGCCTGCTCATAGCTGAGCGCGCATCTGCCGCCCGCCGTCCCGATCCGCACGACCAGATCGGGCCGATAGGGCCAGCGATGCTCCGCGCCATAAGCGTATGTTCGCCGCACGATGAGCGGCGCCGGCTCCAGACCATAGGGCGCGCCGACGAAGCCGGGCCGGCCATAGGGCGCATAGACGGACGGAACCGCCTGCGCCGCAGCGCCCTGGGAGCCCGCGACGAGCAGCGCCGAGGCGATGGCGCCCGTCCCTGCGAAGACTCTGGCCGCCGTCCAGGCGGCCGCCTTGCGCGTTCCGATCATCTCCGACTCCCGGGTTCGAACGTGACGCTCCTCAACGCGCCGGCGCGCGCGAGCGCCCTGTTCGAAAGGGGTAGGGACGACGGCGCAAAAGGCGAGGCGTCCGGTCAGGCGATGCGCAGCGGACGGCGCGCGACGACCATGTAATTCACGTCGAGATCGCGCGAGACCGACCAGGCGCGGGCGAAAGGCGAATAGCTGACGCCCGCCAGCGCATAAAGCTCGAGCCCTGCGGCGGCGATCCAGCTCTCCAGCTCTTCCGGCTTCACGAACTTGTCCCAGCTATGCGTGCCCGGCTCGACCCAGCGCAGCACATATTCGGCGCCCACGATGGCGAGCGCGAAACTCTTGAACGTGCGATTGAGCGTGGAGCAGAAGAACAGGCCTCCGGGCTTCACCAGCGCGGCGGCGTCGGCGATGAATCCGGCGGGATCGCGCACATGCTCCACAACCTCCATCGCGCAGACGACGTCGAAGCGCGCGCCCTCCTCGCGCAGCCGCTCCACCGAGACGGCGCGATATTGCGCCGGCGCGCCGCTCTGGGCCGCATGGGCGCGGGCGGTCTCGACATTGCCGGGCGCGGGATCGACGCCGAGGGCCTGCGCGCCCATGCGCGCGAGCGGCTCGGTGAGCAGGCCGCCCCCGCAGCCCACGTCGAGGATCGACAGGCCCTCCAGCGAGCGCAGGGAGTCGGGATCGCGCGGCGCGCCGTCCGACGCCGCGAACGCGTCGATCATGGCGTCGCGCATCCAGCGCAGGCGGATCGGATTGATCCGGTGCAGGGCGGCCATGGGGCCCGTCTCGCTCCACCAGCTCTCGCCCAGCCGCTCGAATTGGGCGAGTTCGGCGGGATCGACGGACGCGCCCTCGACGGGGATGGAATGCGCCCGGGCGTCGGGGGACGGGCCTTCCTGCGCGGATGCGGACATGCGACCTCCGGAACGAGCGGCAGCGACGTTGACAGGCCGTGGCTGCGGGGTATCTATACGCGCCCTTTCAAGGGGGTGCGAGCGGCGTCTGCGCCGTCCCGCTGTCCTTTCACAAGCCGTCCGGCTTCGCAATCCGCGCCTGCTTCAGGTCGTCTGGCAAGCTCGTCAAGCAAGGGTCTCATGGCGCGTCTGGTGATGAAATTCGGCGGAACCTCCGTCGCCAATATCGAGCGCATCCGCAATGTGGCGGCCCATGTGCGCCGCGAGGTCGAGGCCGGCTATCAGGTCGCCGTCGTCGTCTCGGCCATGTCGGGCAAGACCAACGAGCTGGTGGGCTGGGTCAACGAGGGCTCCAAGCTCTATGACCCGCGCGAATATGACGCCGTGGTCGCCTCGGGCGAACAGGTGACGTCGGGCCTGCTGGCCATCGTCCTGCAGGAAATGGGCGTGCCCGCCCGCTCATGGCAGGGGTGGCAGATTCCCATCCTCACCTCGGACGCCCATGGCTCCGCCCGCATCGAGGGCGTGGACGCCAGGCGGCTGGACGAAGGCTTCGCGCGCGGCGAAGTGGCGGTCATCGCCGGCTTTCAGGGCGTGCACGAGGCCACGGGCCGGGTGACGACGCTTGGGCGCGGCGGCTCCGACACCAGCGCCGTGGCCGTGGCCGCCGCCATCGGCGCGGAGCGCTGCGACATCTACACCGACGTCGACGGCGTCTACACCACCGACCCGCGCGTCGTGCCCAAGGCGCGCAAGCTGGACAAGGTCTCCTTCGAGGAAATGCTCGAAATGGCCTCGCTCGGCTCCAAGGTGCTGCAGGTGCGCTCGGTCGAGATCGCCATGGTGCACAAGGTGCGCACGTTCGTGCGCTCGTCGTTCGACGACCCGGCCGATCCGCGGCCCGGCACGCTTATTTGCGAGGAGGATGAGATCGTGGAACAGCAGGTCGTCACCGGCATCGCCTTTTCCAAGGACGAGGCCCAGATCACGCTGCGCAACGTCGCCGACAAGCCGGGCGTCGCCGCCTCGATCTTCGGCCCGCTCGCCGACAGCAACATCAATGTGGACATGATCATCCAGGTCGTGTCCGGCCCCGCCACCGCGCGCAACGGGCAGACGACGGACCTCACCTTCACCGTGCAGGCCGCCGATTACGAGCGCGCCATGGCCCTCCTCGCCAAGATGAAGGACGCCATCGGCTACGAATCCGTCGAGGGCGCCACGGATGTGGTGAAGATTTCCGCCATCGGGGTGGGCATGCGCTCCCATGCCGGCGTCGCCGCCCGCGCCTTCCGGGCGCTCGCCGAAAAGGGCGTCAACATCCGCGCCATCACCACGAGCGAGATCAAATTCTCCGTCCTGATCGACAAGGACTACACCGAGCTGGCGGTGCGCACCCTGCATTCGCTCTACGGGCTCGACAAGGCCGCCTGACCGGCCGCCTGACCGGCGGCCTGCCGCGCCCCGAAGCCGCGTCCCAATTCTGCGTCCCATACTGCGTCCCAATGCTGCTCCTTGCGGGCGCCCGCCCCTATTCGGTATAGCCTGAAGGCGGGCGTCCCTGGCGGAGCGGCCCCAAGGGCGCGTCACGCGCGGAAGGACCGGAGATCACATGCCCACGCGCAACGCGCCAGGCAGCCCCCGCCTCCTGTTGCGCCGTCTCCGCGAAGCCATGGCGGAGCCGGTGAGCGCGCAGGCGCGCCTCGACCGCATCGTGGTCCAGATCGCCGCCAATATGGTGGCCGAGGTCTGCTCGGTCTATGTGCTGCGCGCCGACGGCCGGCTTGAGCTCTTCGCCACCGAAGGCCTCAACCGCGAGGCGGTCCATCTGACCACCATGCGCGCGGGTGAAGGCCTCGTCGGCCTGATCGCGCGCAACGCCGAGCCGCTGGCCCTGTCCGAAGCCCAGTCGCATCCCTCGTTCTCCTACAAGCCGGAGACTGGCGAAGAAATCTACAACGCCTTCCTCGGCGTGCCGATCCTGCGCGGCGGCAATACGCTGGGCGTGCTCGTGGTGCAGAACCGCGCCCACCGCGTCTATGCGGAGGAGGAGGTCGAGGTTCTCGAAACCATCGCCATGCTGCTCGCCGAGATGATCGCGTCCGGCGAATTGCAGGCGATCGTGCGGCCCGGCGCCGAAATCGCGGCGCGCCGTCCGCTGGCGCTGAAGGGGTCGGCGGTCTCCGAAGGCGTCGGCCTCGGCCATGTGGTGCTGCACCAGCCCCGCGTCGTGGTGACGCAGATCGTCGCCGAGGACACCGGCAAGGAGCTGCGGCGTCTGGAGGAATCCATCGAGGCCATGCGCGCGGGCATCGACCAGTTGCTCGACGGCGACGGCTCGGCCGGCGACCATCGC
>Ga0315899_10004785_pt1 | contig 14602 bp, 14 predicted proteins | sample LakEriMetagenome_2_FD_203518 | JGI IMG/M metagenome (GOLD analysis project Ga0315899, IMG submission 203518) | Freshwater fungal communities from buoy surface, Lake Erie, Ohio, United States - Buoy 4 MA112 | ecosystem: Environmental > Aquatic > Freshwater > Lake | place: USA: Lake Erie, Ohio... | reverse complement strand
TTGTCCCTGGCAGGTGGTGCCCTTCTCAGCAGCAGACCAGAGCGGGCTCGAGCTGGGCGACATACTGGAGCAGATTGACGCGCGTCCGGTATCAGCCAGCCATGCCGATCATGTGCGCGATGCGATCACGTGTGAAATCACAGCGCGTGCTCCCAGTCCAGTTCAATGTAAGTGCTTGCTTGGTTCAATCCCAATGTCCTATGCCTGCAGGTCGAGCCGGACCTGGTGTCTATCGTGCAGAGCATCAAGGGACGGGAGGGCTCGACCTGCCAGGTGCGTGATTTTGGGCGGTGCCTCGCGTGCCAGCGCGCACGGGAGGCGGCCTGCCGAAATGCAAAGCACGCCTTGCTGCTATGTTGCGCCAGGTTTGGACAACTGTTGCAAATAGCCCCATACATTCACACGTGCGCCGCTCTTGACTGTGTGTCGATTGCCACATGCCTCGGTTCCGGGCCTGCGCTGCCTTCCACGTGGTATGTGTTGCAGCTGCGCGTGTTGAAACACACGGGCATCCTAGAGGACCTGCAACTTTGGCGCATCTCAAACAATATGCGAGTGCTGCTACTGGAGCAAATCGGCTTGTGGGTGCAGCACTACCCCAGCGGCGAAATCGCTGTGGCCAGGTGGACGTGTGCTCCGCTATTGCTAGCAGATGTGGAAGTGATCGGCTCAAAACTTGACATACACACCCACACACACTTCTCCTCACCCTGACTCGCTCACACTCTTACATGTGCATGGCGCACGATCGTTCTCGGGGAATCACTGGAACGCCTGCACGCGCGTGGTTCGAGTGGGTGCAGAGTTCTCGACGGCAAAGCAGCACGCTACTCTGGGCAGTGCGCCGTGGGGGACTTGATCGTATCTATTTCTTACGTCAAGCCGAAGTCACTTGATCATGTAGAGGAGCTAGGTTTGGAACAGGAGTGAGGATCCAAATCCATGCATGCCATTGCAATTGTAGTGTATGCACATGGAGTTGGAAAAGGAATCTTTTCTTACGTCTGCTTTCCCTGCGTCCTCTTTTGAGGTGCTGCGTCTTTGTTGAGAATTTGGCGGCGGCCAAATTTGCTTATATATCCTCACGGTCTCTGTCTCTTTCAGTCCGTGGGCCTGATGGATCATTATTGGATCTCGAGGTTCACCAGCACGGTCTCAACAAAACAATCACTCTGGTAAGAATGCTGTCACCCGTCAACTGGCTGTTACTTCAGCGCTCCACTCCTAAAAGCTAATGTCAACCTGTTCGTGCCTGTGCCTGCCTGTGCCTACAGCACCTCCTGCGCAGTGGAACGTACGGAGGACAAGAGCTTGTTCCATTTGAATCTGAGTCTGAAGAGGCTGGCGTAGGCGTGCAAGTCGAGGTGAAAAGCCAGATGTCAAACACAAATTTTAGTATTTACATGCATACAAGAGAAGCCTAAATGTAAACATGCACGCACACATTCACTCACAAACATGCATGTTCATTTTCTTAATGTACACAGCCTGGCAACTGCAAGGTGGTAGTGATGAAAATTGAGGAAGGCTCTCCCGCCTACTGGTCGGACCTCAGGGTGGGAGACATAATAACGCACGTGCAGAACTCAGCGTTGGAGAGCACAGTCGGCTTCCAAACCCAGACGTGGGGCTTGCTTGGGTCACGCGTTCTGCTCTCGGTACTATGTGTGTGTCTTGGCTGCTGGTTTGAAGCTCACGCATGTTAAGCTAAAGAAGCTCACGCATGTTAAGCTTCAAGTTCCCCTATGTATTCTCGATTAGCATTGTGCAACGCAACGCAATCAATTCAGTTCTGATCATGAGTTGTATCCTTCTGTAGATTTTGCGCACGAACGACAAAGCGGCCCAAATTGAACATAAACATTCCATTGCATTGGTGCGTGCAAGGGCGCTGAAAGGGGAGTCACTGGCGCACGCAAAAGTTTACCGCAACAAAGTCTTGCAGCAGTTACAGGATCGCCTCAACGTCAGCGTGTCTCACAAGCACACAGGATCTCCACCGCCCCGATCACCAGTGCCACCCTCCATTCATGTCCAATCGCCAGGAACCTCTGCCATGCCAGCCCATACGCCAAGCACCGTGCCGACGCTCAACCTTTCCGCCCTGCAGTCTATGCGTCGCGGCGGCGGCAGCAGCGTCAGAAGCAGCCGCAGCAGGAGCACTAGCACCAGAGGCAGCGTAGGCAGACGCAGAGATGGAGCTGGAGACAAGAAAGTATTGGACCAAACCTCGGAGGCTGCTGGTTGGAGCGACACGAGTTTGCAGTCAGAGTGGTCTTTCGTCACCCAGCGACTACATAGAGACAGGCTGTCGCCTGAGAAGGGTCGAACTGAGAACGAGTTTCTTGTGATTGAAGATGGCAGCTCCATACATCCTCTCTCGATGGACAAAAATGGCACAAGGAGCCGGAAGCCTAGCCTATCTCTTCCCCTTTCAGATCACCCTCCCGGAGGCTTACCACGAAAATCGAACGAGTGGGCATCATGCACGCCAGAACCGGGAATCGGGGACCGGGAATCCATACACTTACGTAGCAGCAAAGAAGTTCCGGCGAAGGATCTTGTGTCGTCTCTGTATAACGATATACACAATCTTGTCCACTCAGTTGAGGAAAGAGGTTTACAGCTTGTTGGCAACCTGTGGACGCAGACAGGAGAAGAAGGTACGTCTTAACGGTGTACGTTCCTCTTCATCTCTCTGCACTTCAGTTTATATCCCCCCTCAGGCTTTCATGCTGTTCTGCATTCATGCTGACTTGTACGCGTACACACGCTCTTTTGAATTACGAAATCTCTTGCATGTAAGATGATCATCTTACATGTAAACAAATGTACATTTGACTCTTTTTTGTTGAAACTCTTGTCCCCTGGACACTTTGATGCGCAGTGTGCAATATGCTCGCGCAGATTATGTACTCACAAGCGTGCACGCATGTGCGCACGCACGTATACATGCGCGCGCGCGCGCACACACACACACACACATCAGAACCACGTGGCTGGTTGGTAGAGCAGCGAGGGCGGGAGTCCAGGTGCGCGGAAGAAAAAAGTGCGCCGCGGGAGGCCATGGGGAATGTGTCAGTGATCAACTCCAGGGTATCGAGTCTTGAGGGTTCCTCGCGGATGCTAGCAAAAGAGGTGCAAGACCTAGTGACAGAAGCTCTTACGAATGATACCAAGATTCAAGAAGCTCTTGCTGTGTCGCAGATTGCGACAGTCAGGTCCGAGTGTTGGAACTTAGTACAGCCGAATTTGACATATTGCATGGCGTTTTATGTTGCAAGAACAAGATTTGCGGACTACTCCAGTGCAATCTCACTTCGTTCTCTCCACAGGGCCGCTGCTGAATTGACGGCCGCCAACATTCAAGCACTCGAAACGCGACTTGCCAACTCACAGCGTGCCTTTCCCGCTCAGCAGCATCAACAAGAGCCACACCTTGCTCAGCACCAGCATAAGCACCAATCAGGCGTTCAGCAACTGCATCCACGGAGACCGCCAGCCAGCCCAATCCATCAAAACAATGGGCGGGTAACGCCGTCGCGCACACCTAGGGGTGAAGCAACAGACGAGGGCAAGAAATGTTTTATTGACGTCCTGCAAAAAGCGCGCGAAAATATGCGTCGTGCGTCTCCGATGACAACACCACGCGGGAGAGGAGGAGACAGCAGGATTGATCCGTCTCCCTTACGCGCATATGCAGATATGCACACACCTGCTGCGCTGTACTCGCCTTGGGAGACAGAAGCTCCGCATCAGGATAGAACTGGCGAAAGGCGGTCGTTCATCCCCCCCGAAGGGACTGCAAACCCGCAACGTGACAAAGATGCGGTCACAGACTCCAGCAAGATTGCTGACACATTTGGAATTTGGACCGCAGAGATGAATGATGCCTGGGTTTCGGGTATATGTGAAACAAAGCTTTCTATAGAACCATTTCCCTCTCAAAGTGGAGCTTTGAATGAAGAAAATAGGGGCGATGAGGTGCGGGCATTCAGTGCTGTTGCAGCCAACGAGGAGAGGGCGAATGAAAAGGAGGATTTAAGAAATGATGGCGATGATGATGATTTGTTTTGTGGGGCTGTCAGCTGCACATTGACTTTAGACATGGAGCTGGAGGCCATTGAAGATACCGGCATTTTCAAAGATGAGGTACTCTTAGAAATATTTGATTGGCGCCGGAAGTGTGCGCATACGTTGGTAGCGATTATTTGCGTACATGCCTTTGTGCATGCCGCAAAATTCACAGATTATACTTGACGCAGGTTTTGCAAGATGTTGCATGCGCCTTGGGACTCAACTCTGCGCGCGTGAGAGTGCTGGGACTTCGAAGCGGTGTGTATGTCTGCAATGGACATATGTGCACACGTATATCAGATGTCGTCTGCATCTCCACCCTAGGCGTGTTTTGCGTGTCATGTCTGCAGCGTCATGATTGTATGCACTGTGTTGACTAAAATCGCAAGGTCGCTGGGAATTGAGCAGGCAGCATAATTGTTGATATTCAGATCAACGCAGACATTCACTCTTCAGGTGGGATAATTCTACGAGCGCACCATAGTCCATCTATGCGAATCTTCGTGTTTGACTCACTTTCTTTATTCCCTGTTTTGTGGTCGCTCGCTGTCAGGCGCTGTGATTCATGCTGACGCAGAAAACTGTGCGCTCGCGTGCAAACACTCGACAACAAAACCAGAAACGGATCTGGTGTCGCAGTTGATTCGGCAGTCACAAGACCAAGGCAGTGCCCTCATGTGCGGCAAACACACACGTAAAACAACTTCTGTATCGCGAGCCCCCAAAGCTTACAGGACAGCCGCGCTCTCAAGGATTGAGAGCAAACGTGGTGATCTGCTGGCTTTGGATGCTGAAGGACACAGTGAGGCAACCGCTGTCGAAGAAGGTTGCCCTACTGTGGGGTTGAGGGACCAGGGTGTGCATGCAATGGAGGAACGCGAAGCGCAGGAGCTGTTGGACCTTGATGGCAAGTACAAGGAGGACGCGGGGCTGCTGGACATGCAGATGGAGGAGATGGACGAGCACCGCTTGGAGCTAGAGTTGCAGGATTTGCGCCAGCTGCTTCAGACACAGACGTCCGAGGCGCAGGCTCACGTCGCTGAGCTGCAGGACAGGCTCGACGAGCAGGCGCGAGGGCTCGAGGAGAGAGAGATGAACGATAATCAGAATCTGGAGGTATCACAGGTGAACAATGGAAAGCCACAGTTGTCGTCAGTTCATGATTTGTCACAGAGCCCGAAAATATCAGCAGATCAGGATGCACCCGCTGTCCCTTTGGGAGAGATCGTGTCCCCTAGACTTTCCGAGCCAAGAACGTCTCTTGCGAATGCGGCTGAAGAAAGCGGAAGGCAGATACAGGTGTTGTCCGTTCATGATGTGTCACGGAGCCCGAAAATGTCAACAGATCGTGATGCACCCGCTGTCCCTTTGGGAGAGATTGTGTCCCCTAGACTTGCCAAGCCAAGAATGTCTCTTGCGAATGCGGCTGAAGAAAGCGGAAGGCAGATAGGAGGCGATGCGTTGTTGAAAGAGACGATGAATGAGGCCGCGCGCGCGCTTGAGCAGACGAACGACGCCGAGCTGCGGTGCCTAGTAGAGCAGCAGGTTATGGAAGCTGTAAAGCCGGAGCAAAGTGGGAAACACGACGACAACGGGAAGATCGAAAGTCAACAGATACATGGCTTGTGTGGCACGGACCTGGACTCGACGGCAGATTCCATGACATCATCTCCTCTGAGAGAAGTCCCTCCGATACCTCCGACTTCGTTGGTTTCAAAGCCGCCAATGAAGGAAAGGAACCCGGAAGCAGAAAAATCAGGCAGCATCATCGACAGGCGAGAGCAGTTGGAAGAATTGAGGTACGGGGCCCCGGACATTGAGTTATCAATTAACTGCAAAACGGCAGCGATTGACGTCATAAAAAATCTGATCAGCCGCATCTTCGAGTTGGATGAGGCTGGTGCATCCAACATTATCGCTATCATGGAGCATAGCCCCACATTGGCAGCCGATGAAATACTCAACACACTAAAGACGCAAATAAAGAAGAATGCTCTCGGCATTCCTTGCGGCACAGCCGGCAAAGAGTGCTCCGTCAGTGTAAGGGTTACGGCAGATTTCATTCCAGGTTCTAGCCCAGGAGAATTGAATGCGGAGGGCACAATCACATCACGCCACTCCAGCCCAGCCCGGAACGAAGATGTGTTGTGGCTGGTTGCAGGCGATGTCTTGATCACTCAATTCTGTGGCGACCGAGGGTGGGCCTGGGGTACCTGCGTCCGGGAATCTGATCACGATTCGTAAGTATTTTCTTTTTGTATTAAAATCTCCATTTGTCATCAAGCTGACTTGTGTGAAATTCTGCAGAAAGGTCAATGTTGCAGCAAACCGCAAACGAACGCGTCTGGGTCGCTGCGGCTGGTTTCCTTGGGATTTTGTTGTCATCATCGGCAGACCTGTTCTCTTACGCGAGTTGCCACCGGCGCTAGTACAGGTGTCAACTCGACTTCTTTTGGTTGCCTTTGTTCTTTGTCAGCCCAATTTCATGGTCGCATGTGTCTAATTCTCCTTCTCTCAAGTCAGTGCGGTGTAAGTTTAACTGAGATGTCGCAAGTGATATCATGAAAACTGCAAACAGAACATTGCCTTGGATGGCCGCCAAACGGCGCTGTGTGTATGTGGGTGGGAGGCCGACCGTAAAAACGCCATGTCGATTCGACCAGGGCAGGTAATTCAAGTCTCGGAGTTTGAGGAACATTGGTCGCGAGGCCGAATCTGGGAGGACCGACAGGTGGCCACGATGTGTTTTTGTTTCTATTTGTCTCCATACACACACAATGTGTATGCATACACAGGATCGAACGTTGATTCTGACGCATGTGCAACCGTACGCAAATCTGCATACATAAATCTGGAGCAGTTGGATGAAAAAAACGGGCAAGAAAGCAGTGCACGATGGTTTCCTACCAAGTTCGTTGTTTTCCTGTTCCCAGGCGGACACGAGGAACGTGAAAAACGACGCGGCTACGAGCCCAGCAGACAGTCGGTTCATCTGCAACACCAACAACAGCAGATGGCGCATGATGTTCGCTTCCATCCTGCACCATCAACTTTGCGCAGCGAGCTAGTATCATCCCCACGACTTACCGCGCCAATAGAATCTTCGTTTCTGTCGCCTGGGGCGAGCAGCCTCCCTCCCTCATCGCCCCTACCAGATACGCCGAAGGTTACAGACACGTCTAAGTTTCAAGCAGGCTCAATGGTTGAACTGCATTCGCTCATTGCAGCTCCGGAGCACAATGGGAGGAATGGAAAACTGGTAGAATATTCAGCGTCACAAGGGCGATGGAGTGTAGAAATGCCCGATGGCAGCGTTTTGGCGTTACGGGCTGGCAACCTTCGACTGCTCAATGACTGGATCCAATGTCCAGATATACATGCTCACACGCCTCTGCGCTCGCAGCCGCCAGTGAGCGGCAGCTCGTCGTTAAGCTCTGGGAAAGCGCTCCCAATGGGTCCGGTTTTGGTGGTTGGGGAAGAAATAATGCCGCCACCCAGACAAAGATATTCTGCAAATGCCACAACTGAGTCGGGATTTTTCGATGATCTCCCTGCGCCTTATTCGAATTCCAGCAGTACACATCCTTATCATCCATCGGTAGGAGAGGTGAGGAAGCGAGTAGCGGACTTTGAGGCTTTGTCGACGCCATTACCTGCGCAGTTGCCTTATGTTACGCCCATCGCATCGACTCCCCGCAGTAACGCGACAAGCTCTCTGGGTGCCCATGCGACTTTGAAGGTCGCATTCGTAGTAATTAGAGGTGGTGTGAATACTCTTCGTTGGAGTATGTGGATGCTCAGAGTGAGGGAGAGATGTGTTCGGCTGGCGACTAATATTCTTTTGACCTGCTGTCTCGCGCATTTCATACTGTGTGAGCAGAACAATCCACTGTACTCGCCCTACGTCCCCTCGAGCACACTTGACCCCTCCGAGCAAGGAGATGGAAAAGGATCGATGCAGCATCAAGCCGATCCTGTTTCGCCGCTGTGGAGGGGGGGGGCAACAAACAATCAGGCATCAAACACCAACGGACGGCCGCAACGGCTCCCAGGTGTCGGGTCAAGATTAAGTTCGTCGGCAGGGGAGACGTGGGTGGCTTCGGGGGGGGGATTGACAGAGGATCAGATGCGACGAGCAATGTCGACAGCGCGCTCGAGTTCGAGCCCGTCATCGCCAGCATTCAAAGATTTGACACTGCCCCCGAGACCCTTACTGTCGCCGCTCGCTGAAAGAGGAGCACGAGCGGCGCCAGCAAGGAAAATGCAGAACCTGGCGGATGGTGCCGATGGGTCAGCGCAGAAGTCTTTGCCCTTTGATCCCGGCGTCCCCACAGACTACGACGAGGACGATTATGTGGAATTATAAGAGCGGACGACTGCGTACAATCATGGGAGCTCCCTGTCGCAACAGATAAAAAAGCTTCGCTCTCTCTCTGTCTCTCTCGATGAATCAGCCTGTGACGATGTCACATCACAAGGGCATGCAGCGTTCGGATGCTCATCGTGTGCGTCCCGGTCCCTCCCGTGGGATATCTCTCATGCAGGCACGTTATGGTGTCCTTTTCTTTTGCGCTCAAAGATCTCTCTTTGCTCCCCTTTCCGCACAAGCGCCCCCTCAGTGCATCCCCCTATCAGACTTGGCCCACATTCATGCCCCCACCTACACAGATCAGACCTTTCGCATCAGATTCTAGCCCCTCTCAACTCCTCACCCCAACTCAGCACTGCGGCACGACCGATGCTATTAGCCTGAGTGCAGCGCCTCCTGTCTTTCTCCTCGGGCCTGTCAGTCTGGTCTCGTGATAGCTACCGCACGTTCTACAGATAATATCCCTAGGCCGGGGATTTAGCTCGCATCGCAAGGTAGATATACGCTGAAGGTTTGACGTTATACACATGTATGACACACAAGGCACAGGCATGCCTCTGCAGAAAAGGGCTCTTGCATCTCTCGAGGTTGTAGTAAACGCTTCACACTTTGCCCCGGACTCCACCACCCAGGGCAGCATAATGCGGCCCGATGACGCAGGAGCAGGAGGTGGAGCCGCGTCGCTGTTGGCAACGGCAAGAGGACATGGAGACGTCCTCCACGGGATTCCCCGAGTGGAAAATTTATACGAGTCCCACACGTGTCGACTTTGAGTTTTGCAAGCAGCTTCCAAGCCGCTTCTCGTCGATGATTGTTGCTCATGCAATGCACACCATGGTGATGGTCGAGGGCAAGGTGTGGACCTTTGGATGGGTAGACTGACTGATCCGGTCAGCCGTCCCTGCGCCTTCAGTTCCTACATTGCCATGAACTCCGGCACCAGAAGAGAGAGATTGTTAGGAACTGCTCTAACTTGGGCCTCGCCCCTCGACCCTCCGTTATCGAGTATCGTTCCTAATAAACTCTCTCTCTCTTGCTCTCTGGTTCCCCGGACCAGCGTGTAGTGACTAAAGTGACGGTGACTCTGGGCATGACTCGTGTGTGTGTTTATGACTGCAGTACCTATTACAAAGCTGTTCGCGGGGGGGAAGGGGGACACTGGTGTGGACTGTTGCTTACGCAATGTTTAAACGGAGCCTGCACTTTGACATGATGTCTCATGTCATTTCCACTTTGAGATGGTTGCCTGATCCACTTTCGATGCACGTCGAGGCTCTCTCTCCTCCTCCCAGATATGTGATCAAGTTCCATTGCTTCCTCAAGAAGCTGCCGCCTCTCATCGTCCACGTTCTCCATTTCCTTTGACTCCCACTGGGCTCTGATGAACTTGGAAATCATTGGCGCTGGCTGTCGCGCCACCGGTTTACCTTCGCGCTCGTCTTTTTCATTGACTACTTCATTTTCCTCTCGCGTGAGAGCCCATCCCATTTGACTTGTGGTAAGCCACCGTTTCACATCTTCAGGTTGGACGCTGAGGAGTTGCCTGATATCTTGTATGGAGTACACCACCTCCCCTCCACACTTGTCGTCACCTCGCCCAACGTACCATGGATGTGCTGGAGTCATCCTTACCCGTACATACATGACCCCCATTTGACTCCTTCCATTTCATCATCTTCAGATTCCGACGTGACGTCCTTGACTGCACCTCCTTTCCCCTGGGCTGCTCGAGGTCTTCTTGCATGGGGATTAGGGGGGTGCTTGACCCGGTTGCGCACTCTGTTCGTCTCTTTTGAGGAGACTCGTGTCACGCCTTTTTTTTCGTCACACCCAGTGCATGTGGTCAGTTGTTTTTTGTTCCACTCCTTGCACGTGAATCCTTCTTGCTCCTTGCGAACTCTGCATTTCCTACACGCTCTGCACCAGATGACTGATCGTACTTGGTACCACCACCCATCATCATCCGCTAGCATTGGTTTCTCTCCGGCAAAGTGCACTTCTGGAATGAAGAAGATGTCCTTTTCCGTCGCATTTTCCAATGCTACCCTCAGTCCTATATCATTCAGTCGTAGCAGTTGCTCCCGTCTCTTCCCTCGAACCTCTGACTGCCACCCTTGAATGAGCGCTAAAAATTCCAGCGACTCTCCTGGAGCTGCTGCCTTGCCATCTACAGTGACTCGCCTCCGTACATCGCTCACCTTCTCAACAACTGAGCTCTCCCCCAATCTATGCATGTTGACGCTCGTCACCTCAGCGTCCCTCACCCCCTTCGCCCGTAGCCTTTGGGTGGAGAACGCTCTGCCTGCCCCTAGATCCGCCGTGAGCGTTAGTGGAACTCCGCACACGTCACACTCCTCCTTAACCTGTTGACAGAGTGTGCACCACCTGAGATGGCACTGTCGGCATGTTCCCGTGTATCGTACTTGACACTCTACACACCTAACCTCCATGGCGCACAGATAGCTCACTACCAGTTGACGCTGGTCAGTTGGAGTCCCCTCAATCTCACTGCAGTCTCTCTCTGTCCACGTCGCTCCCCACCCTGGGGGAAGCCTACTACCAACCTGCTTCGCCAACCATTGAGCTTCTTCGCTGTTCACTTGTTCACGTGACAGAAGCTGCGCTAAGCCTCTACACACCTGTTGCGGGTACCTGCTGGGATCAGCGGTCCTCTAACTCGCCCCCAGAGCTGCTGCTCCTGTCCCCTGTTTCAGTCCTTTGACGATTTGCAGCAGATGGTGTCCGCACTCACTGGTAGTCGGCAGTCGCTCGGGCTCATTCACCACAGATTTGTTCTCCTTGACGAAGCCTCAAAATTAGTTGCACCACAAAGTGGTCAATGTTGCACGAACTAGATCGCGCGTGAGACTTAAGACTGATAGAATATTCTATGAAAGAGACATTCTAGAAGGTCTTACGAAGAAGACATTCTATGATTCACCAAGAATAGTTTTGACAGATTTAGAACAATGTTTATTAGAGAAGACGAGCACGAGTCTCGTCTTTGTCCATCGTTTACAAGCACGTTGACACGGCAATAAAGTGCGTTACTCGACCTGTGGTTGGACCTCACGGTCCCGGCTCTTCCCTTAGCTTCCTTTAGGTTATGAGCCCTGTCACGCCGAGCCGTCGAGTAGCGCCGCCGCCGTGCGAGCCAAGCGTCGCCGGTCCAGCGCGGTCCCGAGCGTTCACCGGCGTCCAGCGCAGCCCCGAGCGTCGTCCTGTCCAAGCGCATCCAGCTCTTCCAGTTCGCGCGGAACAGTTCGAGGCCTTCTTTTTTTTTCCTTTCCAACCAGTCCCAAGATGCAAGGTGCGCGGCGAGGCGCAGATGCAACGAGAATGCCGGATAACAAGACCCTCGCCTTCCCGCCCAAGTCCGAGTGGCCCACGTTCACTGACGCCGACTGGGCCTCCAACCGGCGTCATGCTTTCCTGAAGTTCAAGCGACTTCTCTTGTCCATGTTCACAGCCCTCGACTTTGTCGTCGGCAACGCCGCTCTACCCATATGCGAGCTGGGTGTTGCTACGCCGCTCTACCCATATGCGAGCTGGGTGTTGCACGTTCACCTCGCCCTCCAGTTTTCGTGCATAGCCCTCTATGCTCCGACTAACTCCCAGGGCAAGTCTCTCCCGTCCTGGATATACATGTTAAAAAATAAATATAATAATATCATAATAAAACAAAAATGGGTGGGCGTGGGCAAGTCTCACCCGACCTTGAGGATTATGTCGATGGCCTGAAACACCTTGAGATATCCGTCCGGCGCAAAAGACTTGTAGACCTCTGCCAAGCACCTCTGGAGGCACAAACTCAAAACCTGGGACTCTGTCCTGGTCGCCGTTGAACTCGCGCGCGTCCCTTGGCACGAAATTCTTAACATCAGGCAATGGCAACTCCAAGAGATAAAAACCACTACTCGAACTAGATAAAAACCACTACTCGAACTAGGTCCATGACACGTGATCGATACGTACGACTGTTGACGTATGCATTTTACACCCTTTTGGACCGGGGGCCTTTTCTGCTCCCCCTCCTTCTTTCACACAATCTCCTTACCCCCCGCGTTCACTAGTGCGTGATGAGCAGACTTATCCTCACAGGCCTCGGCTCCTCGTTTCTCATAGCACATGTCCTCCACTCTCCTCCCAACTTCGCGGCGCGACGTTGACATCGCTGTTCATTGCCCTTCCTCCTCTCAATCCTGCGCAACTGCGTGTTCTTCAGCAGGATGAGGCAAATGTCCCAGTGTCTGTTCGCCAGTCGATCGACGACTTTGACTGGGAGCCCGGACTTTCGCCCGACCTCCGCCCATTGCATCTGCACCCCACGCTTCTCAACCCTCGATGGCCCAATGATTTGATGAGGACGCTGACACTGACCCTTCCTCCGCTTACCCCTTTCGCTTCGCGCGACTCTCGGGTGGATGTGGTCGGTGTTTGTGGCGATCCTACTCGCCCGTTGCACCTTCAGAGCAACAGCGCGTGGCAGCGCGAGATGAGCCAGGGAACCAAGCAGGCGGATAAGCCGCGGAGCGACGCTTTCGACGGGGAACCCGGCTCTTCGCCCGACCTCCACCTGCACCCCACGCTTCTTCACCCTCGACGGAACGACGACTCAATGAGGATGCTGACTCCGACCCTTCCTCCGCTTAAACCTTTCGCCTTGTGCGACCGGGCTCTCAGCAGGATGTGGACGGTGTTTGTGGCGCTCTTACTGGCCCGTTGCTCCACAAGAGCAAGAACAAGAACGCGCAGAAGCGCGTGACGAAACAGGCAAGGAAGCAGGCGGATAAGCAGCGGCGCTAGTCTGACCCCGACCTCTTTTTGGACGGACTCGAAGACGACCTTGTCTTGGGCGGTGCCCTTTTGGTGGCCGATGCTTTCGCCGTCTACAGATGGTCCCCCGAACGGAGGCTTTGGATGCCGGTGCGCGTTCAAGTCATGATGGTCGACGCTTCCAACCATCGCGGCTGGGACCCGGGACGGGATTTCTGGAGGTCCCTGCGTCTCAGCGACGAAGCTCCTTTTGACTCGGCTTAGTTAGAGACGTCCGTCCTAGTACTTAGTATATTATTAGTATAGAGAGCCTAGCCGGCTTCCGAGTGTTTTGGATTGTTAGGTGCCCTTGGCGTGTTTTGCATTACGAATAAACGAGCCCTTCTCTCTTCTCCCATTTTGATCGAAACCTTCTCTCTTAAGGCGATTTCTCTTCTCTCGGCGAGCTAACAGAGACTCTCTCCACGCTCTCAGGGAAATGTGGAGTAACCATCAGAACATGCACCTAATGTAGGCGTTCATCAACGTGGTCTGGTCAACCGTGTTGGTCTCGGCGTTCCTCCTAGCCAGGCCTCACGCGATATTCGTGCCAGATGGCAACAACTCGGACGCCGGCAGAAAAGACAGCCTGAGCGAAGTTGAGCGCCGTGCACGACCGCAGCGCAACAAGCGAAAGCCCGTGAAAAGTGCCGTGCTCGACAACGGCCTGGCCGCGGCTCCAGGTCGTGCGAAAGCCTACAAGGCCTCGCAACCTGCAGCTGCTGCTGTGCGCGAGAGAGTAGGAGAGTGGTTGCTTCGCGTAGAGGGTAACGCGGACAAGTTGCGCATTCGGGGCACTAAGCCCAACGCACATGCAAGTGTGCCTGAAGAATCGACGGACAACAGCGAGGAGGAGGTGTTGCCTTTCGGGCCTCTACGAAGACTCGATTCTACACCGAAACTCGTTTCTCTACCAAGATCATTATCCTTCGAACGGATGATGACTAACGACCGGCAGCCGCCGCCCACGCCCTTAAGCTCCTTAGCCAAGAGCCATAGCAGTGGGAATCTCTTCTACGCCCACGTCGACCGGCAGCCGCCGCCCACGCCCTTAGCCAAGAGCCAAAGCAGTGGCAATCTCTTCTACTGACGTCGTTATACAACAATCATCCTCGGTGACATCAGCAGCTGCGGAGCAGGACGCGCAACAGGAGTGCGCGGCCGCCGACCTTGTATGACCGCATTCAAATCCCTTCCATCAAAAAAATCCGAGATGATGATCGTCCTTTTATTGTTCTTACAGAAACAAAATTTAGCTTACGCTGTATACCAGTTTGGATCGGTACTCTCCTTACCGGACTAGGGTCTAAAAAAAACACATGTGATAATGTTCTCACCATG
>Ga0315899_10004783_pt1 | contig 14609 bp, 13 predicted proteins | sample LakEriMetagenome_2_FD_203518 | JGI IMG/M metagenome (GOLD analysis project Ga0315899, IMG submission 203518) | Freshwater fungal communities from buoy surface, Lake Erie, Ohio, United States - Buoy 4 MA112 | ecosystem: Environmental > Aquatic > Freshwater > Lake | place: USA: Lake Erie, Ohio... | reverse complement strand
GGTGTTTTCACCGACCATTTGATAGATGGTTCTTGGTACGGTGAGAACACCGACCAAAGGGGGATTTCTTGCCGGAAATACTCCGTAGGAAAGGGCTGAACAAGCCTATAAAACACAGGTATTGGTTTCAAAAATCAAATAATGCGGCTCCAGCACAATGCAGAGATAATCCTCCATTGTATGGATTGCTCTAATTTCACCGTAGACAAGTGATGAGTATGCTCAGGCATGTGGAATATACCGATCAACCGGCAAGTGACTATTATGTTTTTAGAATTAAGGCTGGCAGCGTTTAAAAAAGGCAAAAAAGGCTAACAGGGTTTAAACCCTGTCGGCCTTAAACTATCTGTTAAACACCATCCTTTTCCCAAATATCCCATCAATAAGTTTACCATTTTCGTAAACCAGATTTCCTGAAACAATTGTACTGACTACAACAGAACCAAATGTTTGCCCTTCAAAAGGGCTCCAGCCACATTTGTAAAGCAAATTTGATTTACTGACTGTGATTTTCTTATTTAAATCAACCAATACCAGATCTGCCCAATAACCCTCCCTTATAAATCCGCGTTTCTCTATTTGAAAGCAAATTGCGGGATTATGAGCCATTTTTTCAATAATTTTCTCAAGAGTTATTTTACCCTGCTTGTAAAATTCAATCATCGCGATCAATGCATGCTGCACCAATGGTCCGCCGGATGGTGCTTTAGAATATGGAAGTAATTTTTCCTCGATTGTATGTGGTGCATGATCTGTGGCAATAACATCAATCCGATCATCGAATACTGCTTTAAATATCTCATCCCGATCGGCAGCTGTTTTTATAGCCGGATTCCATTTGATCCAGTTCCCCTTTTTTGCATAATCAGCATCCGAAAACCATAAATGATGAATACAGGCCTCAGAAGTTATCCTTTTCTTTTCTAGAGGGATTGAATTATCAAAAAGAAAGGTCTCAATTGCAGTAGATATATGAAGAATATGTAAGCGCGTGTTGAACTTTTTAGCGAGCCCAACCGCTAAAGAACTTGAAATATAGCAGGCTTCCGCATTTCGGATCAGCGGATGCATTTCGGGAGTTAAATTCTCACCATACTGTATTTTGAACTGTGCTGAATTGGTACGGATAGTAGCCTCATCTTCACAATGAGTGGCAACCAGCATAGGTGTCTTACTAAAAATACCTTCCAGGGTCTTCTCATTGTCAACAAGCATATCGCCAGTTGAAGAACCCATAAACACCTTAATACCACATACATTTTTTGGATCTGTTTTTAATACTTCATCAAGATTTTCATTACCTGCACCCATAAAAAAGGAATAATTACCAGCAGAAGTCTGACTGGCAATCTGGTATTTATCTTCCAGTAACTCTTGTGTTAATGCATTGGGTATTGTATTAGGCATTTCCATAAAAGAGGTTATGCCGCCGGCAATTGCCGCCCGGCTCTCAGTATAAATATTTGCCTTATGAGTCAATCCGGGTTCCCTGAAATGAACCTGATCATCAATACATCCGGGAAAAAGATATAGTCCCTCAGCGTTAATCTCCTTATCAGCTGAAATGTTAAGACTTGAACCAATTTGTTCAATCAGTCCGTTTTTAACAAAGACATCCCCAATAAATGTACGGCCTTCGTTGACTATAGTTGCAGATTTGATGATTATTGAAGACATTATCTGAGGTTTAGATTTATATACAAATTCAAATTTCGGTATAATTTTGCTTAGTTCTTAGTCAACATTGTGGAATTACATATTGACCTCGGGGTAGCTGTAAAACAATTTAATAAGGAATAAGGAATAAGAAACAAGCATTAACGAGAGTAAATCACTGCATTGAAATCGATTGCTTTTTCAGAAAACCGGTAACAGACAACTGATATCAGACATAAAAACCCATAATCCCTAATCTAAATTCCAAATCCCTACCTTTGCAATATGTCATTATCCTTCGAAGATTTTAAGCTGAACAGGCAAATTCTGAATGCTGTTGCGGACGCAGGTTATACCCTGCCAACTCCGATACAGGAAAAAGCGATTATGCCAATCTTATCCGGTCAGGATATAATGGGTATCGCGCAAACCGGAACTGGGAAAACAGCCGCTTTCGTTTTGCCTATCCTAATGAAGCTTAAATATGCTCAGGGAAATGATCCAAGGGCATTGATTATTGCCCCTACCCGCGAATTGGCGATGCAGATCGAAGAAAATGTTAAAACCTTTGCCAAGTATACTGACCTGCGAACTGTTGTGCTATATGGAGGATTGGGTCCAAAAACCCAGATTGCTGAATTAAAAAAAGGAGTAGATATCATCATATCAACCCCAGGACGCTTTCTTGATTTATATCTTGAAGGAAACATCAACACTCAAAATCTGAAATTTCTGGTGATGGATGAAGCGGATAAAATGATGGATATGGGTTTTATTGGTTCTATTCACCGCATCCTGGAAGTGGTACCAAGAAAGCGTCAGAACCTGCTATTTTCAGCTACCATGAGTGATCTGGTACACAAAATTTCCGGGGATTTTCTTAAACATCCCACAGTGATTGAGGTGGCTGAACAGGCAACTCCAGCAGCAACCGTAAACCAGGTTTTGTATAAAGTTCCAAACTTAAAAACCAAATTAAATCTACTTCAGCATCTACTAAAAGATACTGAGGATTTCACCCGCTTAATAGTTTTCTGTAAGACCAAAACGGTTGCTGATAATATATTTCACTTCCTCGAACGAAGATATGGAACAGATCAGGTAAGAGTTATTCATGCCAATAAGGGACAAAATACCCGAATTAACTCAATAAACGCGTTTAAAGAAGGTGATATAAGGATTTTAGTCGCTACTGATGTTGCTTCCCGCGGACTAGATGTAAGCAATGTCAGTCATGTGATAAATTTTGATGTGCCTATAATCATTGAAGATTACGTACACCGAATTGGACGTACCGGAAGAGCACTTCAAACAGGTGATGCGATTACGTTTTGTAGTCCTTCGGAAGAATACTATGTCGAGAAAATTGAAAAATTGATCCGGCAATCCATTCCTGTATCTGAACTACCCGAAAATGTATTCATTGATGATACTCCGTATGAGGAACGGCAAAACATTGCCCGAGAGATTGATTTGCAAAAACGGAGGGAAGATCCTGAATTCAAAGGAGCATTTCATGAGAAAAAAGCTAAGAACTCGAAAAATACAAAATCAATAAAGACCGAGGCAAAACCTAAAGCCAGAAATAATAAACCAGGTGCTGCAAGGAGAAAGAAAAGTGTCAAATTTGATTCTGTTCATAAGAAAGATCGAAAGAAATGAAATTACGTTTAACTCCACTAAACCTAGTTTCTTCATTCGTGTTGGTAAGTATTGGTTATCAGCTATTTTTCCCGGATGAAAATAAATTTAGTGAGTTAGGAAGCATTCGGCTAATTATCCTGCTGATTCTTAGTTTTATTGCTGATCAGGTTTTCCGCAGATATATACCTCAGTTAAAACGCATTTGGTTAATTGAAGTTCTATTTCTCATCTTTGTAGCTGTTTTGATGATACTGATTAAATTGTATGTTTTAAGTTGACTTTGAAAATTGAAAGTTCAGAATTAAGATTCTGGGACTTTGAACCTGTGAAACAATGAACTAGTAAACCACCGAAAGACAACTGATAACCAAAAAAAAACTGACAACAAACTTAAACTCAGAAAATACAATCCAATAATTAGTATATCATTGAAACTGGCGCAACTTACAACTTATAACTTACAACCTATAACTTACAACCTACAACTTATTACTTACAACTTAAGAATGAAAAAAGCCGAAATAAAACTTACCATTGAATTAGACGACCAAAACGTACCTGAAAATATATTATGGGAATCAACTGACTCTCAAAACAAGGAAGCCTTACCTGTTAAATCTATGATGCTTGCCTTATGGGATCACAATTATAAGAACTCACTTCGTATAGACCTTTGGACAAAAGATATGCCGGTTGATGAAATGAAGCGTTTTTTTTATGAGACTCTTCAGACCATGGGTGACAGTTTTTTACGGGCAACAGGAGAAGAAGCAATTGTTGAAGATCTCAGGGATTACTGTGCTCATTTTGCTGAAAAAATGGAGTTAACCGATGGGAATAGCCCTCAATCAGCCCTAAAAGGTTAATTCTAAATTCATGACTTTTAAAAATTACCTCGGAATTATTGCTTCGCTCACAGTTATTGCGGGAGGATTAATGCCAATGCTGCATATCCCAATAATAGGAAACTGGAATTACTGGGATTTAGATACTGTGTTGGCATCTATTGTTTATTCAATAGCAATTCTCTCTTTGATTGCAGCTGCTTCAAACAAAAGAGGTTTACTTCGCTTTTGTGGATGGGTTTTATTATTGGTCTTGATTTTTACTTTTGGCGCAGTTTATTTTAAAGTCAGTAATTATTTTAGTTTCATTCCCTTTAAAAAATTGGCAGCAGTTGCGGGTAAAATGATTCAATACCGATGGATTGGCTGGGCACTAATTGCCTCAGGAGCAATCCTGATGATACTTGTTTCAGGAAAGATTAAAAAACAAAAAATGGTTGATAATTAGTAAATTGATTAATTAATTTGATTATAAGTATTTAACTGAATCTAAAAAGATGAATCAAATTCTTTCCCTTGGCCTATTGAGAGTGTTTTTTGCAATCCCATTAGTAGTATTTGGTGTGATGCATCTAATGGCTGCAGACAAAATGCAGGGAATGGTTCCATCCTTTATTCCTGGCGGCGTGATCTGGGTTTACATCACTGGTGTTTTATTGATTTTGGGCGCTTCCGGTTTTGTAATCAACAAATCGGTTCAACTTGCTGGTTACCTGTTGGGGGGATTGATGTTAATTTTCATATTAACAATACATCTTCCCGTGGTAATAGGAGGTGATCAAAATGGTATGGGAAGTTTATTAAAAGATCTTTCTTTGATGGCTGGGGCACTATCTATTGGAAGTTCCTCATCTAAATAAATAGAAATTTATATCTTAAAATTTTTCCTAAATACTGATATCAAATATGAAAAGTGAAGTTAAAAAACTTGGGAAATCCTTTCGAAACTGGAAATACTTTTTAAATCTTATACCTGTAATTCTGGTCATAGTTGGAAATCTTTCTGGTGGTTGGTTTACACTTTTGAATTTCACCTTCTCTTTTATTTTTCTTGGAATTGCCGAGATATTAGTCCCCGAAGACCGTAGAAACGATGATTTTACAGATGATAAACTTCCGGAAGTCTTAATGTATTTATCCGTCGGGGGGCAGATTTTAGCTATTACAAGTCTAATTTATGGTATTTCAACCGGAATAATAAATGAGTATTGGATACTAGCTGCTGCAATTTCAACTGGCGGATCATCAGGAACTCTGGCCATTGTGGTAGCTCATGAATTGATTCACAAAAAACACAAAGCCTGGAATTTTGCAGGTCGATTTTTATTGTTTACAGCATTCAACCCCTATTTTTACATACATCATTTGCGCGTTCATCATAAATATGTCGGGACTGATCAGGATCCAGTAACTGCAAAATTCGGAGAAAATTATTATCATTTTGCATTACGTTCCATAAGCGGACAGTTCAAGCAATCTATGGAAATTGAAACGGAGCGCTGCAAGTCGAAAAAACTTGCTCCTTATGGATTAAACAACTATATGGTTGCTTGTATTTTAGGTTACCTCATAATCATTACGGTTTGTACAATTATTTTGGGCTGGAATATTTCAGCTGCACTAATACTCCAGGCCATTTTTGCATGCCTGTTACTAGAGTACACTAATTATATTGAACATTATGGTTTGGGAAGGCTTGATAATGAACGTGTAAACGAAAAACATTCGTGGCAGAGTGACAAACTGATTAGCCGCTTTCTGCTTATCGATCTAAGTAGGCATTCGGATCATCATTTCCATGCCTCAAAACCCTTTAACCAACTTTTGTCTTATCCTGAAAGCCCGGTTCTGCCAGGTGGTTATGCGAGTATGATTTTACCTGCACTGATCCCTCCCTTATGGTTTAAACTTGTAAATGAAAGAGTTCCTGAAAACCCTTCTTTAAAAAAAACTGATTCTGCCCTGATCTAATCTATAATGCATTTAGCTTGATGGAACATTGCGGACTTGACTCGATGTCATTGCGGACTTGATCCGGAATCACTTTCCAAATGTAATTTCCTTTTGGAAAAGTTTGGAATATTTTCGCTTATCAAATTTGTAGAGTTTTGCTGCTCTGTAAGAAACTCCCTTTTGCTTCTCATCCAATTCTTTGAGTATACCGTAATTCAACATTTTTTTTCTAAAATTCCGCTTGTCCAGTTTCTTATTTAAAATAACTTCATATAAATTCTGAAGCTGTGTTAAAGTAAATTTCTCTGGAAGTAACTCAAATGCAATTGGCTGATAGCTTATTTTGTGTCGGATTTTATCAAAACCCTTGGAAAAAATCTTTTCATGATCAAATGCCAGTTTAGGTAAGTCGTTTACAGGAGTCCAGACTGCTTTTGATGCATAATTACTAACAGGTTTGAGGTCTTTACTGCCACTAAGTCTGATCATTGCATAATAGGAAACAGTGATTACTCTGCCCTGTGGATGCCTGTTTACATCCCCAAAGGTGTAAAATTGATCCATATATATTCCTCTTAGTCCTGTCAACTCATACAAAATACGTTCGGCAGCATGGTCAATACTTTCATCCTGCTCCACAATGTAGCCAGGCAAAGCCCACCAATCTTTGAATGGTTCTTCATTTCGTTCTATGAGAAGAATCTTCAATTCTCCCTCATCGAAACCAAATATTACACAATCGATAGAAAAAACCGAATCGAACTTAGGCAGACTTAATCCCAAAATCTAAAATTTAAAAACTAAATATATAAGGTTTAGTTATAAAGTATGAAAAAATATTCAAAAATTACTTAGTGTAATAAATACACACTATCTTCGTATACAATAATCATTATCTGTTGTGTCTAGAATTAGAAAAATAGGCGTTTTTACTTCTGGTGGAGATGCCCCCGGAATGAACGCATGTATCAGAGCTGTTGTTCGGACTTCAGTATTCATGGGTTTAGAGGTAGTTGGTATCCGTAAGGGATATCAGGGAATGCTGGACAGTGATTTTTGGGATATGGACGCTCGCTCAGTTGGGAATATTATTCATCTGGGGGGTACCATATTAAAAACTGCCCGCTGTCTGGAATTCCAGACAAATGAAGGAACAGAAAAGGCCTATAAAAACCTTAAAACAAAAGGAATTGATGCTTTAGTGGCCATAGGTGGTGATGGAACAGCCAGAGGTGCAGAACGTCTTTCTTCACGATTCGAAATACCTGTTATTTGTATCCCAGGAACTATTGACAATGATCTTTATGGTTCGGACTTTACTCTTGGATTTGATACAGCAACAAATACAGTTATAGAAGCCATTGATAAGATCAGAGACACTGCAGCATCACATAACCGATTATTTTTTGTGGAGGTAATGGGCAGGGATTCAGGTTGCATTGCATTACGCTCAGGAATTGCAGGTGGAGCAGAGGCTGTCCTTTTACCTGAGCGCGAGACTGAAATAGATGAATTGATTGAAAAATTATCTATGGATGCCAAAAATAAAAAAACCTCTAGTATTGTTATTGTGGCAGAAGGAGATAAAAGCGGTGGTGCATATCATCTTGCAAAACTTGTAACAGAAAAATTTGATTTTTACGATGTCAAAGTCACTATATTAGGACACTTGCAGCGTGGGGGTAGTCCAAGCAGTTTTGATAGAGTTTTGGCAAGCAGGTTAGGTTATGCTGCAGTAAAAGGATTGTTATCAGGAGAAAACAGGCAAATGGTAGGACTTCGAGGAAATTCTGTTGTTATGACACCACTTTTTGAGGCATTAAATAACACTCAATTCAAGCTTGAAGAAGATTTAATGGAAATGGTAAGTGTATTATCTATTTAATATATGATTGCAGTAGTATACAGTGGATCAAGGCATGCTAATTGGAAATTAGCAGAAAAGGGAACAACAATTTTAGAATTTAAGACCCCTGGCATTAATCCTTTTTTCAACGATGAAAACTGCATTACCCAATTTCTGAACAAGAATATACATCTGATAAATAATGCTGAAAAGATAAAATGGGTTTATTTTTTCGGTGCTGGAGCATCTTCAACCGAGCGTAGGGAAATTGTAGCAAATGCTCTCGGACGATTCTTCAGATTCAGTAAAGTTATTGTTGATCATGACTTGAAAGCCGCGGCACTTGCCGCAAGTGGCGATGAAGCCGGAATACTTGGAATTATAGGTAGTGGTTCGAATGCAGCCTATTTTGATGGAAAAAAAATAATAGAAAATAATTTTGGTTTAGGCTATATACTCGGAGATGAAGGATCTTCCAACTGGCTGGGTCGCAGATTATTAAAATCATATTTAAATGATCTTCTACCTGAAGAAATTGAATACAAATTCAAAAAAAAATATGACCTCGACAGGACTCAAATTCTAGATAAGGTTTACAGACAAGCCCAGACTTCTTTATTTTTAAGCTCTTTTACCGATTTTCTGATGGAAAATAAAGAAAATATCTTCATAAAAAATATGATTATTGATGGTTTTGATAAGTACTTTAAAACATACATCATAACGCTCAAAGAGCAATACCCAATTGTACCAATCCATATAATTGGCATGATAGCTTCAGGATTCGAAGACTATTTACATCAAGCTGCACTAATTAATAACTTAACAGTTAGCTCCGTTATTAAAGAACCTATATATAACTTGTTAAAATACTACTCAAATAAAAATTAATTACTAATTATTTAAGTGATTTAACCCTAAAATAATAAAACACTTGAGAATCATGATATAAGGATTCTCAGATTTTGAAAACAAAAAAAAACAAACAAATGAAAATTGGAATTAATGGATTCGGCCGTATAGGTCGCCTGGCTTTCAGAGCTGCAATTGAACGCGATGGTATTGAAATAGTTGGAATCAATGACCTTGTAGAGCCTGATTATATGGCATATATGCTTAGGTATGATTCAACACATGGTAAGTTTAAGGGGACAATTGAAGTAGAAGGCGGGAATTTGGTAGTAAATGGAAAAACAATTCGTGTTACCGCTGAAAAAGATCCTGCAAATCTGAAATGGGATGAGGTTGGTGCTGAAGTAATTATTGAATCAACAGGTTTATTTCTTACTCAAGCAGATGCACAAAAACATATTCAGGCAGGCGCAAAAAAGGTAGTACTTTCTGCCCCAGCTAAAGATGATACTCCAACATTTGTAATGGGTGTAAATCATAAAGAACTTAAAGCAAATCAAACTATTGTCTCTAATGCTTCATGCACAACAAATTGTCTTGCTCCTCTTGCAAAAGTACTGAACGATGAATTTGGAATTCTGGAAGGATTAATGACTACAGTACACGCAGTTACCGCTACTCAAAAAACTGTTGACGGACCTTCTGCAAAGGACTGGAGAGGTGGAAGAGGTGCTTATCAAAATATCATTCCTTCTTCAACAGGTGCGGCAAAAGCTGTAACTCTGGTTATTCCTGAATTAAAAGGGAAATTAACAGGCATGTCATTCCGCGTACCTGTTGCTGACGTTTCAGTTGTTGATCTGACTGTCCGCTTAAATAAGCCGGCATCATATGATCAGATTAAAAAAGCAATGAAGACGGCTTCAGAAGGCGAGCTAAAAGGTATACTGGGTTATACAGAGGAGGATGTAGTTTCAACTGATTTCCTTGGAGATGCACGTACCTCAATATTTGATGCAAAGGCAGGTATTGCATTAAATGATAATTTCGTAAAAGTTGTGGCATGGTATGATAATGAATGGGGCTATTCCAGCAAGCTAATTGATCTTGTTCAACACATAGCCAGTGTAAAGTAAAAATCAAAATCTTATAGATACTAATATAGACCTTGCTTTGACTCAAAGCAGGGTTTTTATTTTAATTTTTACCGCTTAATAATTGATATATACCATTTGTAGATTTTTTATCTTATAATCTTTATTTTCGTAACGCTGACAGGGTTTAAAACCCTGTCAGCGTTATAGGAAAATGGATAAAATAACATGGGGTATAATAGGCTGTGGTAATGTTACTGAAGTCAAAAGCGGACCAGCATTTAATAAAGTTACAAATTCATCGCTGGTTGCAGTAATGCGACGGAATGAATCATTATCACAGGATTATGCTTTAAGGCATCACATACAAAAATGGTATTCTGATGCAGATGCATTGATTAATGATAAGGATGTAAATGCCATTTACATTGCTACCCCTCCAGATTCGCATGAGCAATTCACGATAGCTGCTTTTAAAGCTGGAAAGCCAGTTTACGTTGAAAAGCCAATGGCCCTGAATTCTTCTGAAGCGCTCAGAATGTTGGAAGCTTCAGAAAAATATTCCTGCAAACTCAGTATTGCTCATTACAGGAGAATGCAATCACGTTTTTTAGAAATAAGACGATTAATCCGTGAAAATATACTTGGTAAAATTATATCTGCCGAGATCAGATTATTCCAGACTCCTACTCCTGGTGTAGCAAATAGCTGGAGAGTAAATCCATTAATTTCAGGCGGTGGTTTATTTCATGACCTTGCACCTCACCAGCTAGATCTTATGCTTTATTTTTTCGGGGAGCCAAAATCGATAAAGGGAAGTTCTTCTAACAGGGGAAAGATTTATCAGGCAGATGATTACGTTACAGCAGATATCATCTTTGGGGATAATGTCTCATTTAACGGAATTTGGGATTATACAGCAAAATCAAATAAAGAACTTGATCTCTGTGAAATAAAAGGAACAAGGGGAACTCTTCGCTTTCCTATTTTTTCTGATGGATGTCAGCTAGACCTTGATGGTAAAACCAAAGACCTCTATTTCCCACCTATTGAGCATGTTCAACAACCCATGATCGAGCAGGTAGTTAATTATTTTCTGGATAAAGGTCCTAATCCATGTTCTGCAGCTGAGGGATTAATTGTGATGCAGATAATGGATCAGGTGATTGGGAATCTCAAATAACTAAATTCTTAAATCAATTTTTTAAACACTAAACCTGCAAGTGGTGGTAGGTCAATTATTCCTGACTGCGTTTTACCATGCCAGAAAATTTGTTCAGAAATAACATTTTGATCTTTAAATAGCCCAGATCCATAAAAGTATAAATCATCCGTATTCAAAATTAGTCTCCATTTGCCCTCTACTGGAAGGCCAATGCGCCAGGCCTTTCTTGGCACTGGTGTCATGTTTAAAACGATCAAAAGATCATCAACAGGATTATTCCCCTTTCTGGAATAAACAAGCACTGAATTTTCAGCATCTCCGCCTTCAATCCATTCAAAACCTTCTGATTCAAAACTCTTTTCATACAAAGCGGGTTCTGATTTGTATAATTTATTGAGAGCAGTTATTGTCGCTTTGATACCCTGATGCGGAGCATATTCAAGTAAATGCCAGTCTAGAGATTGATTAAAGTTCCACTCTGCAGATTGAGCAAACTCACACCCCATAAAAAGGCATTTTGTGCCAGGATGCGTAAACATGTAGAGGTATAATAATCTCAAATTAGCGAACTTCTGCCATTCATCTCCAGGCATCCTATCAAGTATTGAACCCTTACCATGAACTACCTCATCATGCGAAAAAGGGAGCATAAAATTCTCCGTGAACGCATAAACTGTACTAAATGTTATCCTATCATGATTATATTTTCTATGTACCGGATTTTTGCCAAAATAATCCAGAGTATCATGCATCCAGCCCATCATCCATTTCATTCCAAAACCAAGCCCGCCAGTAAATGTTGGCCTACTCACCCCATTAAAGGCAGTCGATTCTTCAGCAATAGTTTGAACGTCAGGAAAATGAGAATAAACTGCCTTATTAAAATCTTTTATAAAACTGATAGCTTCCAAATTTTCGCGTCCACCATCATTATTAGGAATCCATTCCCCCTCCTTCCTCGAATAATCAAGATATAGCATTGATGCAACAGCATCTACACGTAAGCCATCGGCATGATAACGGTCAAGCCAAAAAATGGCATTACTTATGAGGAATGACTTAATTTCATTCCTTCCATAATTGAATATATAGGATTTCCAATCGGGGTGGAAACCCTTTTTCATATCTTCATGCTCAAATAAATGAGTTCCGTCAAATCGATAAAGTCCATGCTCATCACCTGGAAAATGTGATGGCACCCAGTCAAGAATTACTCCTATTCCAACTTCGTGTAATTCTTCAATCAGAAACATCAAATCTTGCGGGGTACCATATCTTGAAGTAGCGGCAAAATATCCTGTAATCTGATAACCCCAAGAAGGATAAAACGGATGCTCCATCAAAGGCAGAAATTCTACGTGGGTGAACCCTGTTTCTAAAAGGTAAGGAATTAGCTTTTCTGCCATTTGGCGATAGCTTAAAAATTCATCTGGAGATTCAGGACTTCGAGCCCAGGATCCAAAATGCATTTCATATACCGACATCGGTTTATTCAGAGAATTGAAATCATGCCTCGATTCCATCCACGCACTATCCTTCCATTCGTACCAGGTATCCCACACAATTGAGGCGGTAGATGGTGGTTCCTCCCATCTTAAAGCAAATGGATCTGCCTTTTCGAGATCCTCCCCTGAATTGGACTGAATAAAATATTTATATACTTCTCCATTACCAATTCCAGGAATAAAAATTTCCCATATCCCAGATTCATCCCACCTAACCTGCATGGGATGTGAAGATTTATTCCAGCCGTTAAAATTTCCCTCTACAAAAACCTGTCTCGCATTTGGAGCCCAAACTGCAAAATAAGTTCCCGAAGTTTCGCTATGATCTACCACATGCGAACCTAATTTTTCATATAATTTATAATGATTGCCGGATTTGAACAGACTGATATCAAAATCGGAAAATCGAGAATACCATGAGTCCGAAGATGTTGCTCCGGTCTTTACAGCCTGAATAGCATTAGCTCTTTTTGCCATAAATAAGGTATTTGGGTTACAAGGATTTTTTTAATCCAAAATAAAATTGGCTAGGCAAGGATCTCTATCCTCTTAAAACTCTTGCTAGACTTAATCCTCAATCTCTTTAAATCGTCAAGTTCTAAATTATCAGTAAATTCCCTACCATCTATTAAAACTTTGGAAGGTGCAAATGGCAGGCCAATAATCTTTAAATCATACGTTTCATAGCGCGGAGTAAATAGCCCCTCTATAGTTTGATTGATTGTCATAGATCTTTTATCACCATTAACAACATACTTTTTCTCCAGATAAATATTTTGTTCGAAGGCAAAAGTATCATCATGATCCTCGTAATAGAAAGAATTTACTTCATAGTCTGAGTAATAAATCTGGAAAATGAGCTCATCAACCTCATACTCCCCTACATATTGCATTAATGGGGATTCGGGAATAACAGATCCAGCCTTAACAAAAATTGGCATAGAATCAATTGCTGCAGATACCTCATGTTCTTGTCCTCCGCTATAGGAATCATGTGTCCAGTAATCATACCATTTACCGGATGGCAAATAAACATTTTTGGATCTTGCACCTGGGTCACTTACAGGAGCAACCAAAATTTTGTCTCCAAATGTGAATATATCCTGAATAGTATGGGTTAGAATATTTTCCTGCTCATGCATTACTAAAGGCCTTAGGATAGGGAAATTGTGTTTGTAATGCTCCCAGAAAGCCGAATAAATATAAGGAAGTAATCTGTACCTGAGTTCAATAAACTTTCGGTTTATATCTTCATATTCTTGACCAAAACTCCATGGTTCACGTTCTGCCGTGTCACCTGCTGAATGTGCACGCATGAAGGGTGAAAATACTCCCATCTGAATCCAACGTGTAAACAATTCACCATCAGGCTCACCACTAAATCCGCCAATATCTGTACCACAAAAAGAGACACCCGAAACTGATAGCCGTTGGCATTGTACAATACCAATTTTTAGATGTTCCCAGGACGCTACATTATCACCTGTCCAAACAGTAGCAAAACGCTGAACACCTGAATAACCTGCTCTGGTAATTGTAAATGGTCTCTTATTTTTTTGAAGCTTTTTTAGTCCTTCATATGTTGAACGCACCATTTGCATACCATAAATGTTATGAGCTTTTCTGTGCGATCCATGATATCCATCGTAATTATGTCGAACATCAACCGGAAAAGTGCCTGAACCAAACACTGCAGGTTCATTCATGTCGTTCCAAACACCCGCTACTCCTACATCAACAAGTTCTTTGAATAAACCACCCCACCAAACCCTTACTTTGGGATTTGTAAAGTCTGGGAACTGACATCTACCCGGCCAAACATGTCCTTCCATAAAATAATCATCACAACGTCGGCAAAAAAAATTATTTTGCTTACCCTCTCTGAAAACACTATAGTTTTCATCAACCCTGATTCCAGGATCAATAATTACAACCGTTTTGAATCCATCCGAAGCCAATTCCTTAATCATTCTGGCAGGATCCGGAAAATGCTTTCTGTTCCACGTAAAACAGCGATATCCATCCATATAATCAATGTCGAGATAGATT
>Ga0315899_10004782_pt1 | contig 14610 bp, 1 predicted proteins | sample LakEriMetagenome_2_FD_203518 | JGI IMG/M metagenome (GOLD analysis project Ga0315899, IMG submission 203518) | Freshwater fungal communities from buoy surface, Lake Erie, Ohio, United States - Buoy 4 MA112 | ecosystem: Environmental > Aquatic > Freshwater > Lake | place: USA: Lake Erie, Ohio... | reverse complement strand
TTACTTCGGGCAGGCCATCCGCTCTTGAAAATGTTGAAAATATAGTAGGTGCGCTTATCAATACTGTACCATTAAGAATAACGCTGAATGACCAAGACACCCTTCAAGATTACTTTAGAGGAATCGAAGATGCCTATATTCAGGTTGAACCTCACCAATATATTGGCCTATCTGAAATTCAAAATGCCGCAGGATTGAAGATGCCACTTTTTTCACATGCCATTGTATTTGAAAATTATCCTATTCCAAATGATAACAATCAAAAGGACTCTGCCTATGTTATTGATCCCGAATGGAATCATGTGTATGAGAAAAATAGTTATAACCTGAGTTTAATTGTTTTACCTGAAAAAACATTAAGGGTTATTTTAAAATACAACGCAAATGTAATATCAGAATTAACCATCCAATCCATTAAAAAAAGTTTACTAAGATTGATGCATGAGGTTGTTTCTGACGGTTTAAAAAAGTTAAATGAAATTGAAATACTAGATTTTGAATCTCAGCTTGACATTGTCGAACAATGCACCAATTCTCAGGTAGAAGTTTACGATGATTCAAAAACCCTTATAGATCACTATTATGATGGAAAGACAAAACAGTCTGATACAGCTGTAATTTTCCGAGGCAAATCGTACTCATATGACTGGCTGGAAAATGAAAGCAATCGTTTTTCTTCCTATTTGCGCCATTGCTTGGGTATAAACAAAGGAGAAATGGTAGCAGTACAGTTGCCAAGAAGTGAATATCTACCCGTTGTTTTAATCGGAATATTGAAAAATGGTTGTGCTTACGTACCTATTGCTATTGACCAGCCAGCGGCAAGAACACAGTTTATGCTTGAAGACTGTGATTCCAAAATAGTCATAACAACCGAAATCGTACAGGAATTTATAGAAGATAAAACTATTCAGCCAAAGTTAACAGACCTGCCTAATGGTAAAGATCTAATATACTGTTTGTATACTTCTGGTTCAACTGGACAGCCCAAAGGATGTTTGCTTGAACATCATTCACTGCTTAATAGGTTAATATGGATGCAAAATGCTTATTCCTTGAGCCCGGATGATGTGATTTTACAAAAAACTCCTTACACCTTTGATGTGTCCGTTTGGGAGCTGTTTTGGTGGTTGATGTATGGTGCAAAAATGAGTCTTCTCGACCATGATGCAGAAAAAGATCCGGAAGCAATTGTCCAGGCTGTAGAAGACAATAAGGTCACGGTTATTCATTTTGTTCCATCCATGTTTACCGTTTTTCTTGATTTTCTTGAGTCGAATCCGGAAAGAATCAAAAGATTGAAATCGCTCAAACAGATTTTTACCAGTGGAGAAGCTCTCCTAGGTTATCACGTAAGAAGAATGAGAGCATTTTTACCTGACACAAAACTAATGAACCTCTATGGACCTACCGAGGCAAGTATTGATGTTAGTTATTATGATTGCTCCGACTGGGATGGTGTAGCAGAAGAGATTCCGATTGGAAGACCAATATTCAATACGGGGTTGTTAGTTCTAGATGCAGGAAGTAAAATTTTGCCTCCTGGTTCGGTTGGTGAAATTGCTATATCCGGTGTAGGTTTGGCGAAAGGCTACCTCAATAAGCTGGAACTTACCCAACAAAAGTTTATTGTACATCCAACAGACGCGAGTCAGAAAGTATATCTAACGGGTGATTTGGGGAGGTGGAATGCAAAAGGTCAATTAGAATATCTTGGAAGATTAGATGACCAAGTAAAAATTAGAGGAAACCGGATCGAATTAGGAGAAATAACCAGTAAGATATTGTGTTTTGAAGGGGTAAAGGAATCGGTTGTAATTGCCAAAAAAATTCAATTATCATCTCACCTCGAATTGGTGGCGTATATTGTAGGAACAAAAGATTTTGCCAATCTCAAAAGATATCTAGCCGAAAATTTGCCTTCTTATATGCTACCTTCACATTTTGTTTCTATTGAAGGTATACCGCTCAGTAGTAGTGGCAAAGTAAATCGAAAACTCCTTCCCGATCCTGAAAACACTGGGTTGGATGCTTCGGAATATATTGCTCCGAGTACAGCTTTGGAAATTATATTGGCAGAGGTATGGGCTTCCGTTTTACAAAAAAAACTTGTCCATTTAGGACTTGGTTCTGATTTCTTTGACTTAGGAGGTGATAGCATTAAAGCCATACAAGTGGTGTCAAAACTGCGTATGAAAGGTTTTTCTCTGCGTCTTGCGGATGTGATTTCCAAAACCACACTCGAACAACAGGCACGGCATATTCAAAAAGCAACTAGGGAAATTTCACAAAACCCTGAAACAGGTTCTTTTTCTTTGGGCCCAATTCAGCATTTATTTCTGAATACTGGGTTTATGGATGGCAATGCAGCGGAAAAATCTCATTTCAACCAAAGCCTCATATTTAACTTGCCTGAATGGGCGGATCAGGAAATGTTGACCAAGGCTTGGGAAAAGATAACACTGCATCATGACGCATTAAGATTACGTTTTTCATACCGTGATCATAAGTGGATACAAGAATATGCTGCCCCCGGAACTCATAATTATCAGATTTATTCCTTTGATTTAACAACCCACGATGAAAAGAATCTGTCTGATTCTATAATTCAGTTAAGCCAAACTGTGAAAAAGTCAACTGATTTGCAAAACGGCCCATTGGTGAATCTCGGATATTTCTTTTGCAATGATGTGAACCGTCTTTTGGTAACTATACACCATCTGGTTGTAGACATGGTTTCATGGCAAATTATTAAGGAAGACTTTGAGAATTTACTTTTGCAATTGAAAGAAAACAAAGTCCTTGAACTGCCTTTAAAAACCAATAGTTATAAAAACTGGATTTTAGCTCATCATAGCAATGAGTACAAGCAAATTGCAGAAAAACACTGCAGTTTCTGGGACGGTTTAGATACGACCGGTGCAAAAATGTTATTGCCAGAAAACAACTCAAAACAGCCGCTTTCAACATGGAAAGACTATAAAAGGTTATGTTTATCCGTTTCGCAAACGCAGTTTATTGAAATTTCCCGTAAAAAGAAATCCAGTAAAGCAGATACACTATTGCTTTATGCATTATCAAAAGCACTGAATAGAACATTTGGTGAGGGAGTTTATGCTTGCTTTGCCGAAACACATGGCAGAATTGACACGGACGTTGATTTGGATTTGAGTAGAACAGTTGGTTGGTTTACAGACATGTACCCGGTTTTATTGAATGCCAATTCACAAAAAGAAAATATCGATGAATATTTATCGTTTCACGATAGGGTTTACCAGCAAATGGAACTCAATAAGTCATTCCTGTGGAATCATTATCTCAAATCTGCTTCAGATCCACGGCCTGACGGTATTGATTTTATCGAATTTAACTTTTTGGGCGAAATAAGCAAGGACGAGAAAAGCCGTATTGAGCATGTTCAAGAATCAGAATTCAATTCTGGAGCGGATGCCAGTCAAAATCTTACACCAAAAGCACGCATTATAATCGTAAGTGGTTTTGTTAATGGCAATCTTCAATTTGATGTCTCAGCCTCGGAAAGTAGTTTTTCAGGAGATTTAATCAATCAATTATTAAATGAACTAGAGGCTGCTGCATTTGAAATTATACATGAGCTGGTCAAATCGGAACGAACACTTAAATCAGGTGTTGATTTCACATATAATAAACTTACATTTAATGAAGTCCAATCCATAGAGGAAGATTACGGAGAACTCGAGGATGTGTACGAGTTGAGTCCAATGCAAAAAGGCTTATTCTATCTTGGATTGTACAACGAAAATAATCAATCTTATTGCGTACAGTTTGGTGAGAAATACAAGGGTACATTAAATGTTGGCTTGTTCAAGGATGCCATAATCGAAACAGTTGTTAACAACCCTTCTCTAAAAGCCATTTTTAGATCAGATGTGGGTAAGGATATCCTACAAATTATCCCCAAATATGTAGACGTAGATTTTGAGTTTATTGACCTTTCTGATGCATACCAATTGGACCATGCAGCCTTTTGTTTACAATATGCTGCTGCTGAGCGCTCGCGTCCGTTTGACTTCAGTAATGGAAAGTTATTGCGCACTAAGCTATTTAAGTGGGATGACGATACTTTTTACTTTTTATGGACGAATCACCACATTATTTTGGACGGCTGGAGTACGAGCATAATATTAGCTGAAATCAAAAATAGACATCACCACAAACTTGCTAAATTGGCTTATCACCAAGAATCAAAACCGCTGTTTTCAGACTATATCAAATGGCTTGGGCAACAACAAGAATCACAGTCTATCGAATTTTGGAAACAAAAACTAAATGGATATAACCACGTTGCAGAAATAAAAAGTTTTGAGAACCTTAAAACAAATGATGCAGAATTTTACACCATAGATTCGGTTTTCAACTTGTCAATGGAGCTCACCAGTAGCCTTGAACAAAAGGCCAAAAAAATGAAAACAACATTAAATACCATTACGCAGGCTGCTTATAGTTTGTTACTCTCTTATTACAGCAAAAACGACGACGTGGTTTTTGGCGCAATCGTTTCTGGAAGGCCTGGTCAGATTCCTGATATACAAAAAATGGTGGGTTTATTGTTTAATACTATTCCATTGAGGGTCAGATTACATGATAAATTGAGGCTCTCGGATTTGTTGGGCGATATTCAAAAATATTTTATTGAAAGTCAAGATTTCCATTACCTCAATGTTGCAGACTTTAATCAAATGGGCTTAGCAGTAAGGAATCCTATCAGAACCTTGTTAACTTTTGAAAATTATCCAGATGAGTTAGATAACGACGGTTATTACAGTACCTCAGAAGAGGATAAATTCATTTTTGAACAAACAAATTATGACTTGAGCACAATTATTATTCCAGGTCCTGTACTACAGTTTATCATCAAATATAATCCTGTTAAATATAGTAAATCTCAAATAGATGAAATTCACTCCATGTGGGAATTGATACTTGGATTAATGGCGATGGAAGAAGATACGCTTATTCAAGATATTCGATTAAAAATGACTAGTTTAATTGTAGATCTAGAAAAATCAGAAATTGAGAAACAGAAAAGCTTGAACCTATCAAAACTTAAAAAATTTAAAAAATGAAAAATAGTCTTGAAAAATTGAAAGCTGCAAAAGCCGTTCCCTTGGAAGAAAAATCACTCACCGAAGTCAAAAGGGTCAGCGATAAACATAGTTTTCCGATAATGGTACAGTCCAATTTGTCAGGGTTAAATCTTGAACAATGGATTGCTAATAATAAAAGTTTCTGTGATGATTCGATGAAAAAACATGGAGCCATATTGTTTAGAAATTTTAATATCAATTCGGTTGAGGATTTTTCTGAATTTGTAAAGACCTTGGGTTTACAGGCTCAAAAGTATACCAACAGGACATCACCGAGGTATTCCGTTGCTGAAAATGTGTATACATCAACAACACAACCAAAGACTGAAATTATTCATTTTCACAGTGAAAATTCATATTCACAAACTCCGCCTGATAAACTTATATTTTGCTGTATAATTCCTGCACAGATTGGCGGAGAAACTCCATTGGCGGATAACAGGTTGGTTTTGAATAATATACCTGAATCAATAAAAAGTAAATTTAGAAATTTAGGAGTTTTGTACAAGCGCAGGGTAAGTGACGAACTTGGTCTTGGTTGGAACGAGATTTTTCAGGTCCAGACAAAGGAAGAGGTTGAGGAGCAGTGTAAGAAAAATAATATTCAGTTTCACTGGATAGGTGACATTCTTGACTTGAGTTGGAAAGGACCTGCAATAGTAAATCATGCTTTAACGGACGAAGAAATTTGGTTTAATCACGCTTTCTTCTTTAACAAGTTTTCCTATTCTGAAGATTTTCTAAGTATCCTGGACTCAGAAGATGATTTGCCTTTTTCTACCTTTTATGGCGACGGATCCTCAATTTCTCGAGAGGAATATGACTTGATAAAAAACGCTTACGATCATTCTAGGGTTGACTTCCCATGGCAAAAAGGTGATTTGCTCATTGTCGATAATTTTTTAATAAGCCATTCTAGAAATAGTTATGATGGCGATCGTCAGATATTGGTTTCTATTTTTTAAAGTGCTTCACAAATATTTATGTCAACTTTTAAACTTTCAAAAAATCAAGAATTCCATTTTTTAAAAAGTGGAGGGCGTTATCTTTCTCTGCTTTACTCATTTAATGCTGATATGGATATTGACAGGCTAAAGGATGCCTGTGCAAAAGGCATAAAGTCTGTAGATTTATTGAATTATAAACTTGTGGACGTTTCCGCAATGTTCCCACTTCAAACTGATGGAATTGCAGAATTAGATATAAACGTAACGTTTGACCCTGAATTTACAGTAGAAAAATTCTATAGTGAAATTGATAATAATGAAGCTCAAATCAACCCATATCAACACAAACCTATAGCATTAGCAATAGTTATCAGCAATAGAATCTATCTTAAAATTAATGTATCATGCGTTTATTTTGATAATTATTCTACTAACCGATTGGTTCAACGTATTATCGATATTTACTATAATCATGATGTAGAATTTGAGGAAGAAATAGATTATTTTAGTTATTCAGAATGGCAAAATGAAATTTTGGATGAAGAGGTATCCGAAGAAAATTTCTACAACCAAAGATCAAAAGAAAAGGGGGCGGATTGTATGAACAGTCTGACTGATAAAACGGGTTTTCCTTTCACCAAAATGCTTGTTGAGGATATATGGATTGGGGATAAAAAGCAGTTCAGCCAAGATCAACTAGCAGCTTTAACGCTACAATTTATAGGTAATTATATCAAGGATAAGAATTTTAGTGTTGGGCTCTTACCATATTTTAGAAATCATGATATATTAAACGAGACACTAGGTCTTATAAATACTTCCTTACCCGTTTATTATTCTCACGAAGAATGCTCCAATCTAGAGTATGCAACAACACTAGTGAATGAGTCCGCAACCAACAGGGATAATTTTAACTATACTTACCTCACTTCTGATTTTGACAATATCCAACTCATCTATTTAGATGTCCCTGATTCTTCGTCATTCAACCAATCAGGAGCTCGTTTTGAAGCTTTTGTTCCTAGTGATGAGATCAAAGATTTAAAAGTGCTTTTTATTGTTTCAGATCAGCAGATACTCCTTCGTGCAATTCTTCCCTCTAGGCAGGATAATCATATACCTACGCTTTTCATGGATCAGTTCCGCAATTATGTCAAAACATTTTGCACAAGCGGCACAACAGAATTCGTAGCTACTTCCAAACAGATTGAATATTATGAGAAAAACACCTGTGATCAACCTCAACAACTGACGGATAAAAATCACAGTAATGTAGTTTCTATTCTTACGGAAAGCTTTGTCAAATACGCGGGTAACGACTGCTTGGCAAACGAGGATACTTATTTGACTTTTGCGGAGTTAGATAGCGTAAGTAACCAAATGGCTCATTTTCTCTCCAGTGATCTTGGAGTAAAAAAAGGAGATATGGTTGCACTCATGCTGCCAAGAAGTATCAATCAGATAATTGCTTTGTTGGGGATTATAAAAACCGGAGCATGTTTCATAACTGTTGATTCTGGCTTGCCGGAACCAAGAAAGCAGTTTATCATAGAAGATGCTAACATAAGATCCACGATAGATTTATCGGTTATGGATCAATTTAATGCCGGTCGATATCCATCTCATCCTGTCTCAGTTAGCCTGGATAGAACAGATCCTTTTTATTGTATCTACACATCGGGCTCAACTGGTCTTCCAAAAGGTTGCCTTATTAACAACGAGAATATACTCAATTACCTATCCTGGATTGGTCAGTATTGGAAAGGAAATGAACAAAAAAAAGTGGGCTATTTTACGACCTTGTCTTTTGATTTTACGATCACGTCTTTATTAGGGTCATTACTTTCAGGGAGTTGCTTATGTGTGATTAATAAAGAGGCAGATTTGTCAGAATCTCTAAATCAGATAGTCAGTGACAATGGGGTAGGTGTAATAAAAATCACACCATCACATATCGGTCTTTTGGGCAAAGAAACACTTCAAAAATCAAATCCAAAAGTTTTTATTGTTGGAGGGGAGGCGTTATCTAAAAAACAAATTGAACATTTACGCAACAACAAAGACTGTCAAATTTATAATGAATATGGTCCTACGGAAGCAACAGTAGGTTGTATTGTACACCTCGTAGATGACACAAATATGCCTTACATCGGAAAACCTATTCCGGGTGTGAAAGTATTGATTGTAAATGAAAGTAATCAACCCTTACCAATAGGTTGTATAGGGGAAATACTTCTTTCTGGCAAAAGTGTGATCAAGGAATATCTCAAAACATCTCAGAATAATGCATCAAAGTTTACCAATATTTCGGGAATAGATGGGTTGTTTTATCGCACAGGAGATATTGGAAGGTTAACAGGTGGGGGTATTTATGAATATCATGGCAGAACAGATGACCAAGTAAAACTTAATGGATACCGGATAGAACTAGCAGAAGTTGAGGCGAATATCAAAAAGATAGAATATGTCGATGATGCAGCTGTTGTTATTCATTCACAAAATGACAACAAACAATTAATCGCATTTTGGGTATCCAACCATGAAGAGATTGATTTTACATCCGAGTTAAAGAAATTTCTTCCTCTCTACATGATTCCTTCAAGGTATATAAAATTGAATTCATTACCGTTGAATCACAATGGCAAAATAGATAAATTATACCTTTCTCAATTGCCTCTTGAAACGGAAAGTTCTATTACAACATTAGACACAAAATCTGAGTCTTTAATTGCAGAAGCCATTGCCGCAGAGTTAAAAATCAATGTTGTTAAAATTGGTAAAGAATCCAATTTTATTTCATTGGGTGGAGACAGTATCAAAGCTATACAAGTTTTAGCAACATTAAGAAAGAATCAATTTCAGATAAGTTTGCAGGATTTAATGGGCGGAAAGCCAATTTCATTTCTGGCAAGGAATCTTAGAAAGATAAATAGGAAAGCAAGTCAGACCGCTGTATCTGGAATTGTGGAAATGACACCGATCCAAAGTTTGTTTTTTGGGAGTGATTTTATTGCCGGCTTACCAACAGAAAAATCATTTTACAATCAGAGTCAACTTTTAGATCTCCGTACAGTCGTAACGCCTGAAGATGTATATGAAGTAATGAAAAAACTCATGGAACACCATGACATGTTAAGGGCTACATTTCAATGGGATTTGGACGGATGTTCAAGTCAAGTTGTATTGAATGTAACTGACATTGATGCAAAACCAGAGGTGTTCGATATTTCAGCTAATCAGGAGGATAAACAGGCTTACGAGGTTGAAACAATATGCGAGAAGTTAAAGTCACAACTTCATATGCAGCATGGACCACTCGTTAAATCTGCATATATCAAGGCCCAGGAAAAAACATATTTTTTCATCACGGCGCATCACCTCATTACAGATCTTGTCTCTTGGAAAATTATCCTAGAGGACATCGATCTACTACTAACACAAATTAGCAATAAAAGTAGGATACAACTTCCCCAAAAAACCGACAGCTATATGCTGTGGTCCAATTTTATACAAAGCAAAGCCGTTGAATTAAAACAGCATGACGATACATTTTTTTGGAATAATATACTATCTGAAAAGGTAAATGATATTTCTTTTGGTAATAAGGGCTTTTCTCTCAAAAATGCGCAAACGAAAGTACTCAGCGTTCCCATTGAAAAAGTCGCCAAAATTGCTACGCTTACAGAAGGTCAAATTTATCTGAATACCCAATCCGTTTTGTTGAGATCATTGGGAGATGCACTTGCAGGGGTTTTTGGTGCTGGAACCTATAGGATTCACCTAGAGAGTCACGGTAGAAACACTTTTGGTGATATCGACCTCAGTCGAACCGTCGGATGGTTTACCTCTACATACCCAATTGTGGTTTCTTGTGTAAACGAACGTTCTATGCCTGAAGATTACATTTCATTAGGTTACACGTTATCCAACCTACCGATGGATGGCTTAAGCTTTGGAATTTTAAATCAGTCTGAGCAATTAAGAAATGAAAATACTGTTTCGTGGGTCGAATTCAATTATTTAGGTGATTTGGTAGACAATGCCGAAAGTTTTGCCAATTTTAGTATTTCCGATTTATCTCATGGATATGAGTCATCTCGAGAATTGACCCACATGGCAGATTTTTCGGTCTTAGCCTACCAAAAAAATAAACAAATAGTCATAGAGTTCAACTACAATGCCGACGTAATTTCCGAACAAAAAATGGAATTACTGAAAGGAAAAGTAATAGATAGTATTGATTATTTCATTGCTGACTTTGAAAACAATAATCAACAATTTCTATTAGCTCAACCAACCACCACTAAAGGCATTGGATATGACGCTAAAAAACGTCTTGAATCTGAAGTTGGCGAGCCTGAAGATATTCTACTTTTATCGCCATTGCAGTCAGGAATCTACTTTCATGCTTTGGCTGAAGAAGATGACAGAGCTTATTTTTGGCAATATGCTTATCAAATTAAGGATAGCGTTGATGTTGATATTTTTAGAGAGACATTTATTGAATTGCTCAAAAGACACCAAGTTCTCCGCACTGTTTTTAGAAATGATGTAATGTTGCGTCCGGTTCAAATTGTATTGAAAGAACCTAAAATAGATTTGCGATTTGAGGATTTATGTGACCTGACCTTAGAGGAGCAGGATGCAAAACTTGCTGATATCAGGACTGCAGATATAAGGGAGGGTTTTGATATAGCAAATGGACCTTTGATTAGATTATTTTTGATTAAACTGCGCGATGATGTTTTTTACCGTATTTGGAGTAATCATCATTTGTTACTAGATGGCTGGAGTACCCAAATTGTACTCAAAGAGTTTGAACAAATATATTTTGAACTTTCAAATGGGAGGGAAGTTCAATTGCCTGATTTACCTTCTTTTTCTAGCTATATAGATTGGTATCAGCGTCTTCCTGTTAGAGAATCTCAACAATATTGGCAGCAATATCTCAAGGGTTATGAATATTCTTTGTCACTGCCTGGTGATTTAATGAAAGATTCAAAAGAATATATACCCTCGGATTTCTTTTTCAAAATAGATCCCAAGCAAACAACCTTACTGAATGATTTTGCTACTTCCGCGAGTGTAACACTTAATGCTCTTGTCCAGTGCATGTGGGGCCTTATTATTGCACGACAAAATCAGGTAAATGATGTTGTTTTTGGTTCAGTAATTTCAGGTAGATCTTCCCTATTGCCAGATGCTGATAAAATGGTGGGAATGCTGATTAATACAATCCCAAACAGAATCAGATTTGAATCAGATACTACGTTTAAATCACTGCTGAATCAAATGTTTAAAACATTTGTTGAGGGCGAACCCCATCATTATCTGCCGCTATTTGAGATACAAAAACAAAGTGCGTCAGGGAAGGATCTCATTCAAAATGTGATAACTTATGTCAATTATCCTGATTCTGAGCGTACTGACTCACAAAGCTTGGGAAACAGCAGCTTGAGGATTGATGAAGACTCCATCCGAGTTTATGAGACCACACAATTTGATATAAATATTTTGGTGTATCATGGAGAAGGTTTGGAGTTCAATGTAAAGTACAATTCAGCTGCCTACAGCAAAGAAGCAATTTCTGCATTGTCCGGTCTCTGGCATGCACTTTTGAATAGAATTTTGAGTAATGAGGATATAGATATTCAAAAGTTATTGTCTGTTACCGACCAGGAAAGATCTATTTGTTTGACTGGACCCGGGATCGGAGAAAACCAAGAAATTCCTTTCCATAGTGTACTTGACTTCCTTGAGGTAGCTTTCCTTAAGCGGCCAAATTCTGTTTGTGTCGTCTACGGTACTGAAGAATATACCTATGCTGAGTTTTGGAATGAATCTAGTCGTTTTGCCCAATATCTGAATCAAACCTACCATTTGCATGAATCAGACTTCGTGGGTATATGCATGCCAAGATCAGCAGCACAACTTATAGCTCTGCTTGGCTTAATGAAGACTGGTTCAGCCTATGTCCCTTTTGATATTTCTTGGCCTAAGGAGAGAATTGATAATTTGGTCGAAAACGCCAATTTGAAAGTTGTCATTACCGAGGATACTTTTGTAACATATCGACAATGGCTAAAGGATAATGTGATACAAAGTGAATCACAATCCACCAAAATAACTGGGGTAAATACGGTTTATTGTATTTATACTTCAGGCTCTACAGGAAAGCCTAAAGGTTGCACGATAACTCATGCTAATCTTCTAAATTATCTCACACATGCCAATTCATACTGGACCAAAAAGGAATCTTTAGAAGCTGCATATTTCAGCCCAATATCATTTGATTTTACCATAACCAGTATTTTGGGGTGTTGGCTGAATCAGGGTAAGTTAATCGTTTATTCTGAAGATGAAAACGTCTATGATATTGTCAATGAAATTGTAGCCAATCCTTCCATGGATGTCATTAAACTTGCTCCTGCCCATGTTAATCTTCTGGAGGTTGATATTCTAACTAATGCTACTCCAAAGACCTTTATTCTTGGGGGTGAGGCTTTGACAACCAAGCATATCAATAAATTAAATAAAAATAAAAAATGTAGTATCATCAATGAATATGGTCCTACTGAGGCTACCGTTGGCTGCATTACGCACCGCATAGAAGAGGATGAAATACCCTTTATTGGAAAGCCTATTTGCAATACCCAGATTTTCCTTTTAAACGAAGAACTCGAATTGGTTCCTTATGGTGCCGCAGGTGAAATTCATATTGCTGGAGCTAGTGTAGGTATAGGTTATTTGGGTATGAATGAGGTAACGCAAACACGTTTCGTGGCCAATCCTTTCGGGGAAGGTTTAATTTACAAAACCGGTGATCTTGCCCGTTGGACATTCAGTGGAAAATTGCATTATCTCGGCAGAAATGACAACCAAGTTAAAATAAATGGATTCAGGGTTGAATTAGATGAAATCGTCAACACAGCTGAAAAACATCATCTGGTACAAACATTTTATACTGTTGTTGATAAAAATGAACAGGATATATCAAAATTGTTAGGTTACTACACAGGAAGTATAAATGAACTGGATTTATCAGAGTATTTATCTACGCAATTACCGGACTATATGGTTCCTTCCATTATACAGAAGGTTGATTATTTTGAGTTAACGGTGAATGGAAAGATAGACAAGGAAAAATTGCCCAAAATCACACCTGCCTCATCGAAATCAGATACAAAAATACTAAGCAGCTCTGAAGAGTTACTAAAGCGAGTCTGGTCTGAGGTATTAATGATCGAAGAAGACAAAATTCATCCAAGTTCCAATTTTATCAAACTTGGAGGCGATAGTATTAAGGCGATTCGGTTGGTGGTAAGAATGAGAGAATACGGATATAAGCTTCATCTTAAAAGTATTTTATCAAACCCAGACTTAGCGGCTACTGCCAAAGAAATAGAAAGCTCAAATGCATCACCCATACTTGTGGAAGAATCGTTAAATGGTTCTTTTGTGTTAAGCCCTATTCAGGAATTATTTCTTAGAAATCATTTTATAAAAGGTTCACTAACAGACAAAAATTTTTACAACCAAAGTAGGATTCTCAAATTCAATAAAAATTTAACATCATTTGAGGTAAAGCAAGCCATAGTAAAGTTGATGGCACACCATGATGCGCTGCGGTTGAAATTCGATTTCACAAATCCGTTTTCGCAGGAATTTGATGATGAAAATCATCCCCAATTTTTCTTTAATGAATTTTATCCGAAAGATCAGTACAGTCCAGATCTACTGGGTTATATTCAAAATCATGGCATATCAGAAGTAAAGCAACAGATCAGTCTGAATGCTGGGTTATTACTAGCGGTTGGTTTGTATCAAGGAAAAGGAGAATCATTTATATTGATAAGTATCCATCATCTTGTAGTAGATCAAATTTCGTGGGAGTTTATTACAAAAGATTTTAAGTCTATCCTTGAAGATGGGCTTAAGGATTTACCCCAAAAAACGCATAGTTATAAAAAATACTGCACGTATTTAACCGGACTAAATAATCATTCTTCTGAACAAGAAGCAATGAGTTATTGGTCTCAGATTGAAAATGAAAATGAAATCAATCTGAGGCGTGCGAATAAGGATAAAGGATCTTTTGCAAGTTATGAAACACGAAATATTGATTTCTCAAAAAATGATTCTAATGTTATAATGTCTGCTATTGCAGCTTCTGCCAGTATTGATATTCAGGTATTGTGCCTAAGTGCCCTAACTGAATCTTTGGGCTGTGTTTTCGGTGAGGGTAAATTTAGATTTCATCTTGAAGGTCATGGTCGAGATCTAGATGATTCTATCGATGTGAGCCGAACTGTTGGTTGGTTTACAAGTATTACACCTTTGCTGACGGAAAAAAAATCAGAGGCTTATGGTTTGCAAGACATCATGGAATTGAGAGATCGCTTTAACCGACAAAAGAATTTTTTGCATTTCTATCGGGCAGGGCTCCATTCAGATATTGCCAATAACAGCCAGAGGCCAAAGTCATGGATAGAGTTTAATTTTTTAGGTAGTTCTGTATCCGTTTTAGAAGCTTCAAT
>Ga0315899_10004780_pt1 | contig 14611 bp, 12 predicted proteins | sample LakEriMetagenome_2_FD_203518 | JGI IMG/M metagenome (GOLD analysis project Ga0315899, IMG submission 203518) | Freshwater fungal communities from buoy surface, Lake Erie, Ohio, United States - Buoy 4 MA112 | ecosystem: Environmental > Aquatic > Freshwater > Lake | place: USA: Lake Erie, Ohio... | reverse complement strand
GAGCTCGTTCGATCCTGGGCGATCCGCGCAACCGCGCGATGCAGAGCGTGATGAACCTCAAAATCAAGTATCGCGAAAGTTTCCGCCCCTTCGCCCCCTCGGTACTGGAGGAGGAGGTGGCCAGTCAGTTCGAACTGGCATCCGGCAGCCCCTATATGCTGCTGGTGGCGCCGGTAAAGCGGGAGCTGTGCACACCGATGACCCCTGAGCAGGAGCAGCTGTTCGGCATCGACAAGCTCAAGGTGCCCCGCTCCTCGCTGCCGGCGATCACGCACGTGGATTACTCCGCCCGGGTGCAGACCGTGAGCGCCCGCACCAACCCTCGCTACCACAACCTGATCCGCGCCTTCCAGCGCCGCACGGGCTGCCCCACCCTGGTGAACACCTCCTTCAATGTGCGCGGCGAACCGATCGTCTGCACCCCGGAAGACGCCTACCGCTGCTTCATGCGCACCGAGATGGATGTGCTGGTGCTGGAGAATCAGCTATTGCTCAAGGGGGAGCAGCCCAAGCGCGCCGACGACCTGAGCTGGAAAGACGACTTCGAACTCGACTGACCGCGAGGCTCCGCAGAACCGCCAGAGCCGGCCATACTCCGCACCATGGCTATCGGCAGCGTTCCCATCTCGCTGGCCTCAATCGTTCCCCACCCTCGCCGCAGCACCCCTGCCATGGCCACTGCCCCCTCCCCACCCCCAAGCCTTCGCCAGCTGCGGGAGTTCGGCCTGCTGATCGGCATCGTGTTTCCGGTTCTGCTGGGCTGGCTCCTGCCCGCCCTGCATGGCCACCCTTTCCGGGAATGGACCCTGTGGATCGGCATCCCGGCCCTCGCCCTGGGCATCGCCTGGCCCCGCAGCCTGGCCCGGCCCTACCGGGGCTGGATGGCCCTGGGCCACGGCCTCGGCTGGATCAACAGCCATCTGATCCTGGGAGCGGTGTACCTGGTGGTGCTCCAGCCGATCGCGTTTCTGATGCGGAGCCTGGGCCACGATCCGCTGCGCCGCCGCCGCGACAGCGCCGCCGAAACCTACCGGGAGGTGCGCTCCGACCCCAGCGTGCACTTCAAGCGGATCTTCTGAGTCGCCCCTCCAAGCCTCAGCCAAGCCCCAGCCCTCCAGGCCAAGTCCCACTCCACCCTTCCGCAGCGATGGAATCCCTGATCGATCTGGCCAAAGACATCTGGGACTTCCTGAGGGTCCGCAAGAAGTTCTGGCTGGCGCCGCTGATCGTCACGATCGTGCTGATGGGGGCCCTGCTGGTGCTCACCCAAGGCTCGGTGGTGGCGCCGTTCATCTACTCGATCTTCTAAGCCTCGATCTTCTGAGGGTTGATCTTTTCAACGGCGCTCATCGGGCTGGAGCCGCCGGCGCCCTGCTTCAGAGCGGCTGAATCGGCGCCAGCCGAGGATCGAGGATCTTCGGCCCCATCCCCTCAAACTTCACGGCGATCGAGATCTTCTCGCCGCTGCCGAACAGGTGGGTCACCGTGCCCTCGCCGAAGCTGCTGTGCAGCAGGCGATCGCCCACGGCCCAGGTTCGGCTCACGCCGCCGCGGCGCCGCACGGCATTCGTGGGGGCCCCGGCCTCACCGCCGCCCGCCACCCGGCGGCTCTCGTCGCGGTCGACGCGGGTGAGGCGATCGAGCCGCTGCTCGCGCCGGATCGCTGCTCCGCCGCTGCGAGGGATGTCGCCCTGGAGCAGGGCTTCGGGCAGCTCGGAGAGGAACACCGAGGGCACCGCCGGCTCCCGCATGCCGCCCCACAGCCGCCGCTCGCTGGCATGGGAGAGAAAGAGCCGCTCCTTGGCGCGGGTGATGCCCACGTAGCAGAGGCGGCGCTCCTCCTCCAGGGCGGCCGGATCATCGAGGGAGCGGTAGCTGGGAAAGAGGCCCTGCTCCAAGCCCACCAGGAACACCACCGGAAACTCCAGGCCTTTGCTGGCGTGGAGCGTCATCAGGGTCACTCGGTCGGCGGCGGTGTCCTTGCTGTCAGCGTCGCTGGCCAGGGCGGCGCCGGAAAGGAAGCCCTCCAGATCCCCCTCCTCGTTCTCCTCCTGGTATTGCAGGGCGGCGTTCACCAGTTCCTGCAGGTTGCGGCGGCGCTCTTCGGCCTCATCGGTGGCCTCGTGCAGCAGCTCGGCCACGTAGCCGCTCTGCTCCATCACCCGCTGCACCAGCTCCGAAGGCGGCGCCTCCTGGCTGCGGCGCTGCAGATCACAGATCAGCTCGCAGAACTGCAGCAGCCCCTTGGCCGAACGTCCCCCGAGCGAACGTACCGCTTCGGCATCGCTCACCACCTCCCAGAGGGGCACCCCTAGCTGGTTGGCCGCATCGGTGAGCCGCTCCACGGTGGTCTTGCCGATGCCGCGCTTGGGCACATTCAGCACCCGCAGCAGGCTCACGGTGTCGGCGGGATTCACCAGCAGCCGCAGGTAGGCGAGCACATCCTTGATCTCGCGCCGGTCGTAGAAGCGCAGGCCCCCCACCACGAGGTAAGGAATGCCCCAGCGCACCAGGGATTCCTCCATCGCCCGGCTCTGGGCATTGGTGCGATAGAGCACCGCCATCGAACCCCAACCCAGCTCCGGATGGGCCGCCTCCAGCATCCGCATCCGGTGCACCACCGCTTCAGCCTCGGCGATCTCGTCGTCGCAGCGGGTGAGGCTGATCGGTTCACCTTCGCCGCGGGTGGGACGCAGCACCTTGTCGATCCGCTCGGAGTTGTGGGCGATCAGGGCGTTGGCTGCCTCCAGGATCGTGGCGGTGGAGCGGTAGTTGTCCTCCAGCTTCACCATCGTGGTGGTGGCATCGTCGGGGGCGCCATCGCCGAAATCGGCCTGGAAGCCCATCAGGATCGTGAAATCGGCGGCCCGGAAGCTGTAGATGCTTTGGTCGGCATCGCCGACCACGAATACCGAGCGGCCCTCCCATTCGTTGTATGTTTCCGGGTTGCGACCGTCGGTCACCAGCAGCTTGATCAGGTCGTACTGGGTGCGGTTGGTGTCCTGGTACTCGTCCACCAGCACGTGGCGGAAGCGGCGGTGCCAATAGGAGCGGATCTGCTCGTTCTGCTGCAGCAGCTGCACCGGCAGCAGCAGCAGGTCGTCGAAGTCGAGGGCGTTGTTGGCGGCGAGGGCGCGGCGATATAGGCGATAGGCCTCGGCCACCTTGCGGTCGCGCACCCCCTCGGCCTTCGCCTCTAGCTGGGCCGGCAGCAGGCCCTGGTTTTTGGCGGTGCTGATCGCCCAGCGCACCTTCTTGGGCTCGAAGCGCTTGGGATCGAGCTGCAGCTCCTGGGTCACGATCTCCTTCACCAGGCTCTGGGCGTCGTTCTCGTCGTAGATCGAGAACTGGCGGGTCCAGCTCAGGCCTTCCGGATCGCGGAACTTGTCGATGTCGAAGCGCAGCAGGCGCGCGAACAGGGCGTGGAAGGTGCCGATCCAGAGGTCCTTGATCACCTCGCGGTAGATGCGGCTGCGAAGCCGCTTCTGCTCGATCGCCGGCAGGGTGCTCCAGGGCTGGCCGTACTGGCTCTGGGCCAGCTTCTGGGCCAGCAGCAGCTCCAGCCGCTCCTTCATCTCGCGGGCCGCCTTGTTGGTGAAGGTCACCGCCAGCAGGGAGCCGGGATCCACGCCGTGGTGGCCGATCAGGTGGGCGATGCGGTGGGTGAGGGCCCGGGTCTTGCCGCTGCCGGCCCCGGCCACCACCAGCAGGGGACCGGTGTGGTGATCCACAGCCCGCCGCTGGGCATCGTTGAGGCCGGCCAGAAATGCGCTCATCGCCGCAGTCTCACTCAGCGGAGAGGGCTTCGAGGCGGGCCAGTTCGCGGAAGGTGGCCGAATCGCGCTGCAGATCGGCGAAGGAACCAGCCGCCTTCACCCGGCCCCCGTCGAATTCATAGATGCGGTCGCAGCGTTGGACCGTGCTGAGGCGATGGGCGATCACCAGGGTGGTGCAGCGGCGGCCGATCACCTGCAGGGATTCGATCAGGTTGAGTTCGGTGCGGTTGTCGAGGGCGCTGGTGGCCTCATCCATCACCAGAAAGCGGGCATCGCGGTAAAAGGCTCGGGCCAGGGCGAGGCGCTGACGTTGGCCGCCCGAGAGCTGCACGCCGTTCTCCCCCACCGGCGTGTAGAGGCCATAGGGCAGTTCGGCCACATCATCAGCCAGCTGGGCAGCCTCCAGCGACTCCCAGATGCGGTCGCGATCGATCGCCTCCTCAGGAATGCCGAAGGCGATGTTGTCGAGCAGGCTGCCATTGAGGAGATGGATCATCTGGGGCACATGGGCGCAGCAGGCCTGCCAGGCCGGCAGATCGTTGGCGGTCACGGGCACACCATCGAGCTCCAGGCTGCCCCGTTCGGGATGGAGCAGCCCCAGCAGCAAGTGGGCCGTGGTGGTCTTGCCGCTGCCGGTGCGACCCACCAGGGCCACGCGCGAGCCCACCGGGATGGTGAGGCTGAGATCGTTGAGCAGCCAGTCATCACCGCTCTCGTAGCGGAACGACACCTTCTGCAGCCGGATCGTGTGACGGGGAAAGATGCCTGCGGGGCTCGGCACATCAGGGCTGGAGAGCAGGGGGCGCTCCGAGGAGAGATCGAGCACATCAAGCAACTCGCTCACCTGGGGCAGGCCGCCTCGCAGCTGGGTGAGGGAGCGGAAGATGTCCTGCAGGGGGGGGGTGAGCCGCAGGGCGGCCACCGCCACGGAGGAGAGGAAGGGAATGATGCCCCCAACACGGGTGGGATCGCCGCTGAGCAGGGCCGGCAGGGCGCCCACCACGAAGATCATCGTGATGCCAAAGGGTTCGATCAGAATTCGCGGCACCTCCGGCAGCAGCTCGGAGGTCCACACGGAATCCTCCGTCTCGGCGATGGTGTCGTTGAAGCGACCGGCGAAATAGGACTCGGTGTGGCTGAGCTGCACATCGGCCACAGAGCTGAGGGTTTCGATCAGCATCCCGGCCGATTGCTGCTCCTTGCGCAGGCGCTTGCGGGCGGCATGGCGGAGATAGGGCGTGGCCGCCATCGAGATGGTGAGAAAGGCCACCACCAGGGAAATGATCAGGCCCACCGAGAGCCAGCGGCCGATGAAGAGAATCCCGAAGGAGAGCAGCAGCACCGAGGGAATGGCACTGAGCATCAGCAGGAAAGGGATCACCGTTGAGTCGGAGACCCGGCGGGCATTGCTGAGCAGCAGGGCCGAAAAACGGGATCGGTTCTGGCTGAGGTGGTAGCGATAGTCCTGCTGGAGCAGGCGCTGGAACAGGAGGCGGGATAGATCGCCCCACACCCGGGCCGTCAGGCGGTACTGGAGGAAGCGGAGGCTCAGCTTGGTGGCTGATGACATCCAGGCCAGGCCCACGAAGATGCCGATCAGCCAGAGGCTCTGGTCGATGCCGTTGCCCCCGAAGACCCGCATGCCGGGGATCAGATCGTCGAGATGGTGGCCCACCAGGGTGCCCATCAAGCGGGCCACCACAGCGATCGAGGCGAGGTCGATGATGCCGGGCATCATCGAGAGCGGCACCAGAATCAAGAGGGTGCGCAGGCGCCGCCTGGGGAGATAGCTGAACAGCCGCTTCAGTTCCTGGAGCGTGCGGCTCTGGAGCGGCGGCAGGGCAGGCAATGCCAGGGCCAGAAGGGTTGGCTCACGCTATGCCGGCGGGTCCGCCGTACATCAACGACGCAGCCAGCGCCTCAGCCGCACCAGCCGCCCATCCAGGCGGAGCCGCCAAGGCGCCGGGCTCACCAGGGGGGGGACCCCCTGCTCCAGCACCCTCCGCCAGTGGGCCTCGATCGCCCCTAAGGCCCACTCCCAGCGGCGAACCAGTTCGGCCTCCGAACAGTCGTCGAGGAGCCCCGCCAGCGAGCGGGGATCCGCCTGCCAGGCGAGGGGATCGGCCACGGCGGCGGTGATCTGCTCCAGGTCGGCCGCCAGGCTGCCGCAGCCGATCTGGTGTCCCACCCGGCCAGGATCGAGGCTGTCGGCCAGGGCGTGGTTGAGGCTGCTGAACACCACACAGCCCGAGGCGAGGGCCTCAAGCGGTGGCAGCCCGAAGCCCTCGCTCACCCCGCGGCCCCGCCAGTAGTCGGCGGAGTCGTAGAGCACCACGCTGGAGCAGCGGAACAGCTCGACTAAATCGTCGACCCAGCCCTCCTGGAGCTCCACCCGCAGCCCCCGATCCCGCAGGGCCGGCACCAGCCGCTCCAGCACGTAGCGGCTGTTCTTGCGCACCTGCACCAGCACGTCGATCGGCCGCCGGGGCCGCGGCGGGGCCCAGGCCTCGACGGGTCCGCCCCGAGGATCGCGCCAGGGCACCTCCGGCGACCCCGGCCGCAGCCATTTCGGATCGAGGGCGTTAGGCACCAGGAAGAGCGGGTTGCGGGGCGCCCGATTCCCCCAGTAGCCCAGGGTGTTGCGACTCACCGCCAGCACCGGCACGCCGGCAGGTAGATCAAAGCCATAGCCGCTGCTGTGGGCGTGGTAAGCCACGGGGCGGCCCCGCAGGCGTCGCAGCAGCGGGGGCACATCAAAGCCCCAGCTCACAACCCAGAGGGCCTGGCCCGGAGCGGGCTCCCGGCTCAGGAGGTCATCGAGAAAAGGATGCTCAGCTTGCCGCTGGCGGTAGGTGACCACCTCCACCCGCCGCGCGCTTGTGGCCGCCAGCAGGCGGGCGGTCTGGAGCTCCACCAGCAGGCCACCACAACGGAAGCGGCCGCTGGTGCCCGGCACCAGGAAGCGGATCGGAGCGAGGCTGGCAGCGTTCAGGATGGGGGTCGCTGGGAGGCGAAGCGGTCCTGGGCAGAGTCTGCCGGAAGAGCCTCACTCCAGGACCGCCGCAACCTCAGGCCGGCACGGCCTCGGTGCTGCCGGACCGTTGGCGCTTGGTGAGGAAGCCGAAGAGCACCTTGCCGATGGCAGCGATCAGATTGCCTTCCAGTTCCTGGAACATCTTCATGTTGCAGTGGAAGGCCTCATTGGCCTCCCCCACGATCCGATCGGCCATGGCCTGGTCGATCGGCAGGTTGTCGAGCACGCTGCGGTAGTTGGTCTTGAAGCCCTTCTCGTCGGGGATGGTGTCGAACTCGTAGAAGCGCAGGCCATCATGCTCGCCCAGGTTCATGGCCTTCTGGGCAATGTTTTTGAGGATCTGACCACCGGAAAGGTCGCCGATGTAGCGGGTGTAGTGATGGCCCACCAGCAGCTCGGGGCTCTCCTTGGCAATGCGGTGGATGCGGGCCACATACTCCTGGGCACCGGCGGTGGCGCGGATCTGGTTGCGCCAGTCGGGCCCGAAGTAGAAGGCGAGGTCCTGCTCGAGGGATTCGCGGCGGTTGAGGGCGGCGAAGTTGATTGGTCCCACCACGGGATGGTCGGCGAGGCGGCCGATCTCCTCCTCCATGGCGCTATACACAAACCAGAGGTCGGCCACCAGGATGCGATAGCTGGCCTTATCCACCACACCCTTGAGGAAGCAGCTCACGAAACCGGTGTTTTCGGCCATGGTGTGGGCCTTCTTCGTTCCCTCACGGAGCTGGGAAGCCAGGGCGACAGACATCTTCGGCGGGGCGCTTGAAACGCGACAGGAGCTGACAAGCCAGCGTAGGCGCGGTCTTCGAGCCGATGGCGGCAAGGTTGCGAAGGATTACGGCGCCAGGGCGGCCGGGCAAAAGAGCCTGGAGGCCAGACCTGGGATGTCCGACCTGGCCTTAAGCAGCCAGACCTCCCCCATCGCGGTATTGGGCCGGCGCCGAATCGAACAGCTCGAACAGACCGCGGCAGAGCTCCTGCAACGTATCCACCACGGCGGGGTGGGGGAGATGGGAGCCGGAAGGTTGCCAGTCGCCGAGGGTGGTGAAGCGCCAGCGTTCTGCTTCATAGGTCAGGCCCCGGATCAGCACGCCTAAGAGGCGCGGTCGGGTGGACGGTGAACCCTGGGGAGAGCCTTCAAGGTGCAGCTGCACGAGCAGCGAACGGGATTCAAGCCGCGGACTCCAACCGGGGAAATGGAGGGAGAAATCCAGGTTGGCCCGTTCGTCGAACCGGCGGGTCTGGGGATCGTCGCGCCACGGAGTGAGGTTGGCCCGGGCGTCTGGAAAGGCCGCGCGGAAAAGGGTCACGGCCGAGGCGATGGCCTGGGCCAGCTCCGGACTGTGGGCCTGGTCCGCTGCATTCATGGGATTCATCCTGCTGAACAAGGCCGGGAATGGACCGGTCGGTTCCGGCCCCCGCACCAAAGATTGGCGCCAACCGGTCGGGGGCCGCAGACCGCAGGGGCAGTTGCTTGCCAGCGCCTGGGCTTCCAACCACACTGCCGGCCCCCCTGCCGATCACCACAAACCTTCCGCGTCCGCCCGCAGGCATAGGCTCGCGCCGATTCATCCTGCGCCGGGCGCTCCATGGCCACCTACGAGAAGCTCACCGCCCCCTCCAGCGGCACCGCTATCCGCTTCGAGAACGGTCAGCCGGTGGTGCCCAACGACCCGATCATCCCCTTCATCCGCGGCGATGGCACGGGCGTGGACATCTGGCCCGCCACCCAGCGGGTGCTGGATGCGGCGGTGGCGCAGGCCTATGGCGGCGCGCGCCGGATCGAGTGGTTCAAGGTGTATGCCGGCGATGAAGCCTGCGAGCTCTACGGCACCTACCAATACCTGCCGGAGGACACCCTCGAGGCGATCCGCACCTACGGCGTGGCGATCAAGGGTCCCCTCACCACTCCGATCGGTGGCGGTATCCGCTCCCTCAACGTGGCTCTGCGCCAGATCTTCGACCTCTATTGCTGTGTGCGCCCCTGCCGCTACTACGCAGGTACCCCCAGCCCCCACAAGCGGCCCCAGGATCTCGACGTGCTCGTGTACCGCGAGAACACCGAAGACATCTACATGGGTATCGAGTGGGAGGCCAGCGATCCGGTCTGCATCGAGCTGATCAAGCACCTCAATGAGGTCGTGATCCCCGCCAACGGCAAGTTGGGCAAGCGCCAAATCCCCGAGGGTGCTGGGATTGGCATCAAGCCGGTGAGCAAGCACGGCAGCCAGCGCCACATCCGCAAGGCGATCCAGCACGCCCTCCGCCTGGAGGCAGACAAGCGCCACGTGACCCTGGTGCACAAGGGCAACATCATGAAGTTCACCGAGGGTGCCTTCCGCGATTGGGGCTACGAGCTCGCCACCACCGAATTCCGCGCTGAGTGCATCACCGAGCGCGAAAGCTGGATCCTGGGCAACCTGGAAGCCGATCCCAGCCTCAGCCTGGAGGCCAACGCCCGCATGATCGAGCCCGGCTTCGATGCCCTCACCCCTGAGAAGCAGGCGGCGGTGTGCAACGAGGTGAAGGGGGTGCTCGATGCCATCGGCAGCAGCCACGGCAACGGCCAGTGGAAGCAGATGGTGCTGGTCGATGACCGCATCGCCGACAGCATCTTCCAGCAGATCCAGACCCGGCCGGCCGACTACTCCGTGCTCGCCACCTTGAACCTCAACGGCGACTACATCTCCGATGCCGCCGCTGCCGTGGTGGGCGGCCTGGGCATGGCCCCCGGCGCCAACATCGGCGACAACGCCGCCATCTTCGAAGCCACCCACGGCACCGCCCCCAAGCATGCCGGCCTCGATCGCATCAACCCCGGCTCGGTGATTCTCAGCGGCGTGATGATGCTCGAATTCATGGGCTGGCAGGAGGCCGCCGACCTGATCACCGCCGGTCTGAGCGCCGCCATCGCCAATGGCGAGGTCACCTACGACCTGGCCCGCCTGATGGAGCCGCGGGTGGAGCCGGTGAGCTGCTCGGGGTTTGCCGAAGCGGTGGTTCGCCACTTCGGGGGCTGAAGAAATCCATAATGATGGTCATGAAGACACTGAACGAGGAACCGTCTCACTCTCTGCGCAAGGGCAGGGCTGCATATCTCAGGTACCGACTCTCACAATTACCCCGCCAATCTCTATCTTATTCTGCTTATCTCATCAAGAAATATCGTCATTATGGAGATTTATCAGCACTTGCCATGGCGATGGGTACCGACAAAGAGGGTGCTCATTACTATACCAAGCACTATTCTTTTCACTTTGCGGCCCTCCGGCATCGCCGCCTAAAAATTCTTGAGATCGGGGTGGCTTCCGGTGCATCGATGAGAACTTGGAGGGCCTACTTCCCTGCAAGCATGATTTATGGTATAGATATCCTGGACAAGCGTTTTCACGACAGCCACCGCATCAAAACTTTCAAGGGTAGCCAGGCAGATCCCGAATTTTTGGTCAATGTAATCAAGGAGATCGGCACTCCGGATATCATCATTGATGACGGTAGTCATATTAATGAACATGTCCTTGTCAGCTTTAAAACGCTTTTTCCTCTCCTCGCCTCCACTGGCATTTATGTGATTGAAGACCTCCAAACTTCCTATTGGAGCCTTGGAGATGACGGTGGTTCAGGCACAAACTGGGGTGGCTCTATGAATCCCAGTGCTCCAACCAGTATGAACTTTCTGAAATCACTGGTTGACGGTATCAATTACGAAGAGTTTCCTCCCAGCAAAACCTATCATTCCACTTATTTCGACAAGCACATTGTAGGCCTTCACTTTTACCACTCTTTGGCCTTTATTCACAAAGGCAACAACAGCGAAGGCAGTTCTGCGTTCGGCAAGCGCTAAATCGTTCGCGCCACTTAATGTCTGTCTGACCCGCCCACAAGGAGGTCACCTATGACCTGGCCCGCCTGATGGAGCCGCGGGTGGAGCCGGCGAGCTGCTCGGGCTTCGCCGAGGCGGTGGTGCGCCACTTTGGGGGCTGAGGCCCGCAGTCGCGCCAAGCGGTGGTGAACCTCGACGGAAGCCGGAGTGCCCCCGGGCCGATGCGCCGCCGAATCCCGAAACCGTGCTCGGCCGATCTCCCTGAAGAGGGCCCCGCCCGGCAGATTGGCGCCATGCCAAGCCGTGCTGACCAACCCACCGCCGCAGCGGGCGACTCTGCGGCGACGACCACCCTTGCCGCCCCGACGCCCACCGCCACCGCCACCGCTGCGGTGATCGCCGCGGCCGATCCCTGCGTGCATTGCGGCTTCTGCCTGCCCACCTGCGCCAGCTACCGGGTGCTGGCCACGGAAATGGATTCGCCCCGGGGCCGCATTCACATGGATCCGAGGTTGCCAGGGTCCGATCCGCCTCTCAGCGTTGCCACAACCAGCGGCTGTCCCGCTGCAGGGCCGCGGCCATGGCGGAGCCGCTGGCCAGAAGTTCGCTGTGTTCCCGGGGCGTGAGCACCAGGGCAACGCAGCTGAGCGGCAGCTCCGCCAGGGGCCAGGCCAGCAATCGCTGGTGCTGCGGGCCGCAGCTGGCCGCATCGATCAAGAGCAGATCGAGATCGCTGCCCACCCCGGCGTCACCCCGCCCGTAGCTGCCGAACAGGCCGACCCGCTCCAGACCCGGATGCTCCGCCGCCACCTGGGCCGCCCAGAAGCGCACCTGGCTCAGCACCTGCTCCGGTTCAGGCCAGCGCAGCAGCGATTGCGTCAACGATCGAACGGGCATGGCGCAGGGCGTCCTCGCTTTGGAGCCGGCCGAAATGATCGGTCGGGGCCCCATCGGGCAGGCTATCGGGGTAGCGCGTCGGGATGTACAGCGCATCCAGGATGCGCAGACGGTCCTCCAGATCGCTGACGCTGGCCGCCAGAGCGGCGAGGACAACCGGCGGCAGATCCCGGCTGGAGCGCCCGAGGCCGTGGCCCCACGCCTGCTGGCCATGGCGCAGGTGCAAACCCTTCAAGGCCTACTCCACCTCCTGGTGGCAAGCAAAGCAGGCCCATTCATGGTGGCCGGCGGCGGCGCTGACTCCGGCCAGGGCAAGATCGGCCTGTGCCTGATGCAGCCAGTCGAAGCAGCGGTTCATCGCACCATTGTGTCGAACCTGGCTGTGGCACCCCTGCAGAGCCGCCAACGAAAGCTGTCAGCTTCGGTTGCTGCCTCGGTGGCGAGGAAGCGGCTCGAGAGCGAGATCATGCCGCTCGGGCGCGAGAACACCAGCAAGCAGGAATGAAGCGCCTTGATCAGGCAGCCCTGCTTTCCGGACGAATCCAGCCAGACCCCGCCCGGTGCTCCCCACCGCCATCCCCACCGCCATCCCCCGCGCCAGACTCTCCGCCATGAGCGCCTCCTCCCCCGCCACCGCCTCCACCAGCTCGCCGCAGCCCGCCAATCCCCTCCAGGCCGCCGACCCCTGCGTGCACTGCGGCTTCTGCCTGCCCACCTGCGCCAGTTACCGGGTGCTGGCCACGGAGATGGATTCGCCCCGGGGCCGCATCCACACCCTCAAGGCGATCGAGGCTGGCCATCTCGTCCTCGATGCCACCGTGGCGAGCCATTTCGACACCTGCCTGGGCTGCTTTGCCTGTGTCACCGCCTGCCCCTCGGGAGTTCGCTACGACCAGCTGATTGAGGCCACCCGGCCAAAGCTCAATGCCCCCGAGCTGCGCACGCCGGCCCAACGGGCCTTCCGCCGCCTGCTGTTCAGCCTGCTGCCCTACCCCAATCGCCTGCGGGCTGTGCTCACCCCCCTGCGGGCCTACGCGGGCACGCCCCTGCAGGCCCTGGCGCGCCGCAGCGGTCTCACCCGGCTGTTCGGTCCCCAGGTGGAGGCACTGGAGAGCCTGCTGCCCCCCCTGGCCCCGGAGGCCTTCCGCGACACCCTGCCCGTGGTGGTGCCAGCCGTAGGAGAACGGCGCTACCGGGTGGGGCTGGTGCTGGGCTGCGTGCAGCGGCTGTTTGATCCGGCTGTCAATGCAGCGGCGATCCGGGTGCTGAGCGCCAATGGCATCGAGGTGGTGATCCCCCCCGACCAGGGCTGCTGCGGCGCCGTGACCCACCATCAGGGCGAACTGAAGCAGACCTGCGAGCTCGCCACCAACCTGATGGCTTCCTTTGCGGCGGTGATCGGCGAGGGCAGGCCGGCGGGTCCTGAACCCCTGGATGCGGTGCTCGTGGCCGCCTCCGGCTGCGGCCACACCCTCAAGCACTACGGCGAGATCCTCGCCGCCGGGTCCTCCGAGGCCGGCGCTTCCCCTAGGGAAGCCACCGCCCCGGACGCCGCCGCAGCCGGGTCCAGCCCACCGCCCGGCGTTCCAGCAGGTGCCTCCCAGCCGCCGATCCCCAGCACCGGCACTCCAGAGCTGGCGATCGCCTTCGCCCACCAGGTGGCCGACATCCAGGAATTCCTGGATCGGGTGGGGCCCAGCGAAGCCTTCCGCGCTGCCCTCCAACCGCTTCTCCACGCCGATGGCACCGCCGCCACCATGGAAAGGCCCCTGCGGCTGGCCTACCACGACGCTTGCCACATGCTCCACGGCCAGGGCCTGCGCGAGCAACCGCGCTCCCTGCTGCGCTCCATTCCCCACGTTCGCCTGGTGGAGGCCAGCGAGGCCGGGGTGTGCTGCGGCAGCGCCGGCATCTACAACCTGGTGCAGCCTGAGGAGGCCGCCGAACTGGGCCGAATCAAGGCGGCGGATCTCTCCGGCACCGGCGCCGACCTGGCCGTGAGCGCCAACATCGGCTGCACGCTCCAGATCCGCAGCCACATGGAGAGCACCCCGAGGCCAATCCCGGTGCTCCACCCGGTGCAGCTCCTGCAGCGCAGCCTTGAGGGGGGCTGAAGGGCACCGCCGCCAAGGCCCCCGCTGCGGCGCCTGCGCGCCCTGCCCCTCACCCTGATCATCTTTCGGCACGATCGAGATCGGCAGCCGCTCCCTTCAGGCCCCGCCCTTGAGACGCCGCCACAGCCGCACCAGGGTGTCGGCCTCACCCAGATTCCCCGGCACCGTGACCAGGGGCAGCGCCTCGATGCCCTGCAACCGCACGGGAGCCGGGCAGGACGATCCGGCCGCTGGCACCAGCACCAGAGAGAGCCCCGGCTGCAGCTGCCCCTGGAGTTCCACCCAGGCAAGGCCCAGTCCCTCAGCCAGCAGGGTGTGGCTGGTGATGCCTCCTTTGCTGATCAGGTAGCCCAAATCTGGCGCTAGCCGGGCCGCTACCCGAGCCATGGCGGCGGCGAGGGCCTGCCCCAGCGCCCGCCGCTCGGCGGCGTGGCGGCAGAGCAGCTCGCCGCGGCTGGTGTAAAACACCGGCGTGCGGCCCACCGCCAGCAGATTCCGCAGTCGCTCCAACCACTCCTGCTCCAGGGAGGCCAGCAGCCTGTCGGGCAGGGGACCCTCCAACACCCGATGGACGCGGGCCACGGGCACCTCCACGCCGCCGCAGCCAGGCTCGGCCAGCAGGGTGGCGAGCTGGGCATCAGCCAAGGGCACATGGGAGCCCACCAATACCAGTCCCGGCCGTCGCCCCCCATCGGGGCCGCGGCGGCAGAGGGCAGCCAGGCCCTGGGCATCCAGGGGCTGGGGCGGCAGCGTCACCAGCCCATTGAGAAGGCTGGCGGCGCTTTGGAACAGGAAGCGGCGCGGCGGATTCTGGGAACCGGCCACCAGCTCCCGCACCACCGCCCCGAAGGCGGCCAAGTGGGCGGGGCGCTCCGCATCCACCACCAGCAGCGGGTTCCCCCCCAGCGCCTCCAGCCGCTGCCGCAGGGCCCCCTGGGCCGCCACCGTGGGCTCTAGCTCCGCCAGG
>Ga0315899_10004778_pt1 | contig 14613 bp, 15 predicted proteins | sample LakEriMetagenome_2_FD_203518 | JGI IMG/M metagenome (GOLD analysis project Ga0315899, IMG submission 203518) | Freshwater fungal communities from buoy surface, Lake Erie, Ohio, United States - Buoy 4 MA112 | ecosystem: Environmental > Aquatic > Freshwater > Lake | place: USA: Lake Erie, Ohio... | reverse complement strand
AGGGAGAGGGGCGGGTTTATGAAGCTTATGAAGTAAAACATAAAAGGCAAAAATTGCGCTGTCTTTTGCTTCGCCGGAAAAAGAAAAATATTTTTTATTTATTTATGAAGTGATTACATGGGAAAAAGAAAAAAAAGAGTCCAGTAAATAGTAGTGACGCCACTAACGTCGACATTCCGTTAACGGTACTATTACACAGGGTGCGCCTGTTTTCCCTGGTTCCTCTCGTTTGGGAATCGAACCCAAAACTCCAGGGTGGCTGGTGCAAGACCGAACTACCAGACCATCGGGGATCTGGAGCCCGGGCTCTGGAGCCCACGGGTCCCACCCCCCACGCGAACAGCTTTGTAATAGGTACTGCAGTAATAAACAACAACCCTGAGGCTGGGAGCAAGCGACCGCATCATGTGGTCCCATCGCTTCCTTACCAATTTTTAATTTCGTTATGTGATGGGCGGTTGTGCACTTTATGTTACACATACTCCCCCCTCTCACCGCACAAGATATGAGCACTGCAGTCTGGGTCCAGACTGGGTTTTACTGGGATATACGGCGCGTGGAAACACGTAATGTGTAAATAATGAAAGTGTACAGGCAACAAGAACTTGCGAAAATGACGTGTGATATGTGTCCGAGCCCTGTGTGTTGTAGTGGAAGAATGACATCCGATTCTGGTGTTTTCCCTGTTAATTGGTGCAAGAATGGCATCCAATGTTCTCCTGGAGGTCCTGGCAAACGAGGAAATTTGAAATGAATCGCGTTACAAAGTGGCGTAAATTTTGACGTCAAGTTGCAAAGAAGCCCTCAGACATCACTGTACTGGCTCTCGGGACAAAATCAGTGTAGTGCCCCCTTCCCCCAGGTGCAGACAAGTAAAACGAGCCCGTCATCGGAGTGGGAGACTGCGAATTACGACAAACCCTCGTAATAGGTGTTACCCTCGTAAGGCTCGTAAGGCTTCCATCCGGGTCTGAGCGCACTGCCTGGGCCATTGGACAATGTGTTGGGCATTCTGGACACTGTGCTGGGTACTTCAGACACTGTTCTGGGTACTGTAGGACGAACCCACGACATCGCTTTCAAGTCGTGATTAATGTAAAACACCCTCTGCGATTTGGGGTCGATTTTCGTTTCCCATCCAGGCGCAAGATCTTCAGCGTCAGGCTCACTGAACCATTGCGCAGGTGTCACATGACGCCGAGGCTGCTCCGAGGAGGCATTCTGTTTCTCAGTATCCACGGGTCCATAATGTCCATATTTATTTGTGGCCGGCTCTGCATGTGCCTTCGCAATTCCGACCCCATTCGGATACTGGTAGTGTTGAATCCTTTGCATATGCGACAGCGACTTCTCCGGCGAGCGGGCCATTCTCGATTTGCTCGACAGAGGACTTTCTGTGACTTTCTGTGAAACGACTTTCTGCGTACTTGCCTTCTCCATTTCATACCTATATTTTCTATCTGACGCCCGCTCAAACGAGGACGCGTCCTGCCGAATTTCCGACGGGGCCGACGCATACAGCCCAACATGCTCGGGTTCTCTAACGAAGAGGTTTCGGTTTCCAGTGTCAATACCACGATCTTGCAACGTAATTCTCTTCAACGTCCTGGGTGCTTCGGGGGGGCTGCCGCAATATCCACGCAACGTGTCCATGCCAGACTTCGAGGAATCTGTGGCGTACAGGCTTATTGGCGCCTGGACGAAGCGTGAGCCAGAACTCGATGAATCTGTTGCGTATAGGCTTCTAGGCGCCTGGACGGAGCGTAAGTTTGGTGACTGGGAGGGGCCTGTTTTCGGTGCAGAAACGACACGAGCACCGGGAAGTTCCGACGGCTTCACAGGCCCATAGCCGCGATCAGCAACGGTCATCCTTTTGAGAGCGGGGCGCGCAGTAGTCAAATCGTCAGTCAAATCGTCGTCGACGTCGCACATTGTTGAGAACTCCGGGATGCCCGCTGCTGCCCCTGGTGCTCGCTGCGGCAGGATGGGATCCTGGCTGGGCCCGTTTTTGTGTACGCCCGGGGGATTCTGCTTCTCCTTCGACGTCTCCTCCAACGGCGCGGGCGTCTTCGCCGCCGTCGCTGGCGTGTTAAAGAGATTGGTTGCTCCTACCTGCGCTGCCGCATTGCCCACATTCTGCGAATCGCTGTCTGGGACCGCCCTGGGCGGGCCCTCCTTGGCCTTGAGCTTGAGCACCACGAATGTTTGTAGCTTGTTCTTGCCTATCAGTGACTCTCCATCGGGGCTGGAGATGTAGAACTCGTCGCCAAGCTTGGGCGCAGGCTCGCCAGCCATGAGGCCATTAAGTTTGTCCACAGTAATGAATGCCGTGCCCAGCAGCTTAGCGGACGTTAACCGGTTCCAGTCCTTGACAGTGATCTTGATGTCCGTGAGCTCGCCCTTGGAAAGATCAAACTCAAAGGTGTTCTGCTCGGGCGGCCAGTCTGGTTCCAGAGTGTTCTTGATCACCTGCTCAAGCCTCGCAGGTTAGCAACGCACCGAGCACGTGGCGCGGGTGAGGCAGAGGGCGCAGCGCCAGAGGGGACATGAAGCACAGGCTGCGGCGCTCAGCACCGTAGACGTGTGCGTCTGGTTCTGGTACTCGAGAACGAGGAAGGCATCGCAGGATCCCCACATGCCGTCGACATTCGGAAGGTTCCTTGCGCTGCACACCGTCACCTCGAGCTTCGTCAGACCCATACTCCCTGTGTGCGTCCTTGCAGTTTCCGGGAAGCGTTTCGGTCATAAAACAAGGTTCCTCTTACAGCCTATCCCCGCAGACATGAGACTCTCTCTGTTGATTGCTCCGAATCTCGATTGGAAAGCCGAATTTCGTTTTGCCGAATATCGATTCAGTCAACCATTGTACCAGTAAGTACCTTTTTATTTCGATACTGATTTCCTTACTGGTACAATGGTTGACTGAATCGAGATTCGGCAAAACGAAATTCGGCTTTCCAATCGAGATTCGGAGTCTCTCAGTCTCATGTCTCGAATGTCTGCGGGGATAGGCTGTAATAAAAATAGCCGAAACGGTGTCTGGCAGTACAGTAAAAAAAACATTGTATCGTACCGAAAATCGTGATCTCAAGTAATTTGGTAATTTGGTAATTACAGTAGTACTCTTCAAACTTCCCAACACGCCGTCCCACCCGATGTCCAGGGCGTCCATCCCGACGTCGCAGTCACAAAAACCTCACCAAGCACCCCAACCCCGCACGCCTTCGGCCCATCAACCGCCTCCTGCCATTACGTTCAGTCGTGCCAGTCACCTGCATCCATCAGATGATCGGATAATCAAGCTGTGGTCTGGCGTCGATGGCGCCACGAGAGATACGTTGTGGGGAGATGAACAGTTCAGGAAGTCGCGCCAGAGCAGCGGGGAGTTGCGCTCCTGCATCTCGGCAAAATGCAGTTGGTGCCCGACCGCGGTGCTCGACGCCGACGCAGCCGCATTATCGCCCCTTGCTGTCGCCGACGCCACGGGGTCGCGCGCCTTACGCTCTTCGCCCGGCCCCGCCTGCTACCGGACAGCCAGGGCAACGTCACTGTTGGCGGTAGTCAGGCAGATACCGGCCGGGGGTGACAATCTCATGTTGCTCGTGCGGGTGCTGCGCAATGTTTCACACTGCCACGAGGCCTTGCTAGGAGAGCACTGCGTGGAGACGGCCGCAGAGATGGCATCTGGCGTGCCTCCTGCGAACGGGCGCTCTGAAAATTCGTACGGAGCCCGCACGACGCTGGGGCTGGTCATAGCAAACAATATGGTGCGTAAGGTGCTGCCATGCGGGCCTGCGTGGGTGGCGGGTTTGCGCGAGGGTGACGTACTGCTGGCAGTAGACGGGAAAAATGTCTGTGGAGGTCTGTCTGCCGATGGCTGCGGAGGTCTGTCTCCGTCTGCGGAGGTCATCCAGACCGCGCTATCGCAGACAGACGCAGTCGGCGACAAGGTCCACGTTCGGTTCAGACGAAACGGCCTGCAATTTAGCACGGTTATTGAGCGTGCTTCGGCTCAGCGTTTCAAGCGTGTCATAGATTGGATGGAGAAGCAGGCGGAAGCCGCAACGCATGCAACACAGCACAATGATGTCGTGGGCGTCCGGCACCAAAAGGAGCTTCTAGATGGATTGATTGAGATTCTGGTGGAACACAAAGAGTACGACTGCATGAGAGAGACAAGCATCAACCAGCTCATCGACCTGCACAGGCTGCATTTGGAGGCATCACAGGAGCTCATCGACCGCCTGGAGACAGAGGCAGGCGTGAGGTGGACGCAGGACACCGAGATAGAGCGACTGCGCTGGACAAAAGATGCCGAGATAGAGCGACTGCGCAGGTTGTACGCAAGAGGTGCCTTGTGCAGGCGGAGCCGCAGATGTCGAGAAAAAGCTTGGGCCACGTGGTGCGCTGAGTTGCCTCGCGCTCGCCGCGCCAATAAGGCGGCGAAGATGTGGTTGAACAACGTGCTTGCGCGCGTTTGGCGCACGCTGCAATGGGCTGTTGTGGCGAGAAAGCGCATACGCGCCCTGGCATCGCGGGCTGTTTCCCGCTGGAACAATCGCGCCATAGCTGGCGCCCTCGACCTGTGGATAGACAAGATTGCACGGCTCAAGAGGCTGCGGCAGCTGATGGCGAAGACCGTGCTGCGCTGGAAGAATCTGGTGGTCGGGCGATGCTTCTCACAGTTGCATGACGAGCTCTTGCTAACGCGAAAGGTTAGACGAGCAGTCCACATTTGGAAATGGCTCCAATCCATTTGGATGCGCCGCCTACTAGCAACCGCGTTGAATACATGGTCTGGCCAGCTGCTGCATCAGGTGCAGTTTCGTCGCGTTGCGGCGAGGGCCGCAACACGCGTGCGCTACCTGAGGACGCGTGCGGCGTGGCGTGCGTGGGACGAGGCTGTTTTGTGGGAAACCACGGAGCCCAAGTGCGCAAAGTGCAAGAGCCAAGGCAACGGTCAGGTATGAGAACGTGTTTCAGCAGCAAACGTGTTTCAGCAGCAAGTCTCTTGCTTCTGTGTGTAACGATGTAGTTCGTAGCTGGGTCACGAACTGTTGTTTCAGCAGCAAGTCTCTTTTGCTTCTGTGGTCGGTCTCTTTGTTCAACTTTGACACACTTGTGCGTACCAGGTTCGGCTCATGAGCACGTGCGTGTGTTTGACGTGTGGAGGCCGATGGCTTCACAAAGTCCACGATATGAATCAGAGCGACAGTAGACCGCTTCAGTTCTTTGCATGAGCGCCGAGGCGCCCGCTGCATCCCATTGTGTTGGGACCCCGAAGAAGCTTGTTTTAGAACAATAAATGAGTAAAAATGAGCTTATGGCGTAGTAGCAAGGTGGAAGTGGCCACGATGAATGCTGGGGGTTGGGAGTCTATTTGCCCTTCGAGGATTACTGTATTTACAAGCAAAGCTATGCGATTATCGTATGCTCGCCCCATAACGCTCCAGACTCAAAACCCGCCACCTATGGATGACATGAGGTTGCGCATCTGGGCACGGATAGCCTCGAGCCGCTGCAACTCCTCGGTCGGGAGGTCAGGCGTCACCTCTTCGCCAGTGCTCAGCTTCTCGCCACTACCTTTCTTGCGGGTGCCGCGAGCGGCGGGCTTGCGCTCACTGCCGCCTGTCGCCCCATTGTAGCCCCCACCTGGCGACAGATACTTGTCGGCCCCCGACGCCTGTGGTCCACGACGTGTGGGGGCACTGGCGTGGCTCGGAGGCTTGGCGTTTGAGTGATCCGAAGGAGCGCGCTGCGGTTTACGCTGTTTCGACGGCGACAGGGATGTGTTGAGGGACTGAAGCTCCTTTTCCTCTTGGAGGTTGGTGGCAAGGCGCCTGAGGGCGTCCTGCGCGTTGCGCGCCAGCTGCTGCACCAGCTCTGTCGGGTCATCGGCCAGCAACACGCCGGAGGACTTGGGCGACTTGCCCTTGTTGGGGGACGCTTTGCTGGGGGACCGCGTGCCGTATGACTGCAGCTGGCTGTACGGGCCTGGTGAGTGACTGTGCGTGGGCGGGTCGGCATATGTGAGGCGTGAGGCGGGCGAGGAAGGAGAAGTGTCGGCGACGCGCGGGATCTGGCTAGGATCAGCTTTCTGAGGCTTGCCGCGCATGTTATTGTCGTAGGCAGCACGCCGCGACGCGGCTCCCGGGTGGTTGCCTTTGGTGCTGCCCATGCTGGCCACTATCGCCGCTGTCGTGCCCGACGTGTTGATTTTGCCGCGGAAGGCTAGGGAAATGTCTTCGCCGCCGCTCCCAAGCTTTGCCTTGAGCGCTTCAAAGTCGATGATCTTGTCCGTCGCCGCGCGGACTTCGCTGACATACTCGTCGGTTGTGATTGGCTTCACCACCGGCCCGCGCTTTGGCTCAGGCGGCGCACCGTCTCCGAAGGGACCAGAGTCATCCCAGTCTGCCCGACCTGCCGGTCGCGCTGCACAGAAACGGTGCTTTATCCTCCGCTTCGCCTCCTTCTTCGTGGAGCCCGGCAGGCACCCCCCCCCCCCAGTGGCGCCACTGGCATCGCACACGAAAAACACCTCCACCTTGCCGCCCGCGCTTTCCACACGCACTCCAATGTGCTCATTCAGGCGGCACTGCAGCAAGGCCTTGTGGCCGATGACGCCTCGCTGCTCGTCACGCGCAGCACCCGGCGCGGCGCCGGGGTTGCGCGCCATGCCCGCCTTGGGGCGACACGCAGCATCCCACTCCTCGAGAGTTTCGCCCGTGACTAGGTCTTGGAGTCGCCCCCCTGCCCCCTGCGAATGATTGTAGAGGGTGAGACCCGAGGGTAGGCAGACCATGCCATTGCCATTCTCATCCGAGGTGACAGCAACATCGCCGTTGCGATACATGGCAGTCACGCGCCCTGCGTCCAGGCTGACAGCCACGGAGCCATTAAAGTACCGCGCCTCAGATGTCCCATCCCTGCGTGCGATCACCGCAATCTGTCCATTGCTATACAGCTGTCTGTACCCGTCGCTCTCAATCGCCCTTCCGCTCCCGACACCCGCATCACCTACGCTGCCTTGCGCGGGAGCACGGCGAGAAGAAAGCGGCACTCGTGCAGGCGGCGCGCCGCGCGCAGACGCAGCGTCTTGCGATTGCTTATCGGCGTCTCCCACGCGCGCCGTCTTCCGTGGACCTGTGCGTTTGCACCCAGATGCGTGAGCACTCCCGGCGCACGCACGCGCCCTTGCCTGTCTGTCCGGCGGCAAGCGCTCACACAGGGAACACGAAGACACGGAGGGTCGGCGTACCATCGGCACTTTTGCTCTTCGTTGGCGGGGGGACTGGTCGTCTGTTTCTCGCATCTTGCGCCCAACCGTCCTCCTCCTCGGCTGGCCTGTGCGCGGGGGGAGGGACGACCACGCGAGCGCTGCACCGCGAGTTTAGACCAGCCTCCCTCAACTGCTTCCTGCCCTCCGGGCTTATAAGAAATGCTGCTGCTTTGTCCCTCTCGGCAGCCCCCACGGGCCGGCCATCGAGCATCTCAAGCGAGGGAATATTGTGCACGAGGAACGGCCAGTAAAGGTCCGGGCACTTTTTGCAGACGGGGTTGGGCTTCAGGACCAGGCGCTTGAGCGAGGAGCACTGCGCAAGGCCTTGCAGCCCGTACAGCTCGCTAATCTGGTTGTCTCGCAGCCAGAGCTCCTCGAGCTCCTGCAGCTCCGATACGCTGCCACATATTCTCAAAAGTCAGTGTCCTATTGAATTTCCTGTATATAAAGTCACACTATAAAAGACTTTTGAGAAATAGTTGCCTGCCCACGGACGTGAGCTTGTTTTTGCTCAGGTTGAGCACCTGCAGCTCGCGGAGGACCCCGAGGCGCTCGACGTCGAGCAGATCGTTGTGCGAGAGGTTGAGCTTCGCGAGACGGTCCAGCTTCTGGATGGGGTGCACGCGCCGCAGACAGTTGAAGGCCAGGTTCAAGTTCTCCAACATCGGCGTCTCGCTCACCAGGAGGCTCACGTCGTCGAGGTCGCGGTTGCTGAGGTTTGCGTCGGCAGCGTTGTGCGGCGTCGTCTCCCCCGCCTGCGCCAGCACCTGCTGGAGGATCTCATGGTCCAATCGGACCGGGCCCATCTTTTTGCGTGGCGGCGGCCTCGCAAGGCGGTGCCCCGCGCGGAGCCCTGACTGCTGCCAACGCCTCAGACCGTCGTTGGGGCTTGAATTTTACAAGCCGGTTACCGAGCTAGTTAGGCGTAATGTCCAGTCGAGGCGGGCGAGGTGGAGGTGGGGAGCACGGGAGGGGAGCGCCGTTCGCGCGCGGGCCCATCGGCACGGTGCAAGCGCTCAAGGTGCGACTGCCTGTGCGCCCCGCATCCCTGCAACCGGCAAGCTCGCAGCACGGAGAGGGGTCAGGGGGCGTCCACGCCCTGCAAACGCCCTGAGCATGCTATCACTATTTGCTTTAGCTCACCGCTATGCACCTGCTAGCGCGCTGTGCACCTGCTAGCGCTGCAAACGCCACGTAACCACGACAAATGAAGGAAGTGAGGCATTGAGTGCGGTTCGGGCAGTGCGGTGCCCTGCTGGGTAAGGGATTGACGCAGTGGGGGCGTGGCAGCCAACGGGCAAGCCGGACTGCCGCCTGTATCTGGGAAATATGGACCCTGGCATGACGGAAGGGCACGTCTTAAAGCTGATGCGCAATCATGGCAAGCTCACCCGGTGTGACTACCTATGGCATGTCACCGGCCCCAAGCGCGGCCAACCAAGGTGCCTGTGCAAATACTGAATGTTTTTTGCCAGCCGTATTTGCGGCGAAGGGAGGCGTGGCCAAGAAGCAGCAGCCAAAGGCGTGAGTTATATTGACACTGACGCCGCGATCGCGCAGGGGGTACTGCTTCGTCGAGTACGACACGCGAGAGGATGCAGAACGAGCGCGCCTCAAAACCAACGGCCTTCGCGTCTTCGGCAAGCCCTTGGTCTGTCATTTTGCCGAGGAGAAGGTGCTGGTGAAGAATGTCTAGTTAACTAACATTATAGATATTGGTTTTGATTAGTTCACTGACGCTATAGAGTGCCAGGTGCTGGTGAAGAACGACGCGCCCGTGGAAGCCCTAAGATCACGTATTGCTGGCGAGGGGGGGGGCGGGGGAGGGGCGGAGGGTCAGGAGGGAGGCGCGTCTGCTTTTGCTTCCAGGTGGGTTTAGGGTTTAGGGTTAGGGTTCAGGAAGGGTACGTCTGCTTTTGCTAGCAGATTGCAGACGTGCTGCTGGGGCTGCATGATGCGAGCGAAAGTGATGTCTGTGAGAGAGAGAGAGAGAGGGGGGGCGGTGTGTGTGGGTGTGTAGGTTTGGTCTGTTTGTGCGATTAGGTCGGCTTTGTGTCTGCAGCGTTTCTCCAAAGGTGAAGGGTTCGACAGAGGCAATGGCTTTTTTTGTGGTTGTGTAATGGCTTTTTTTCTTTCTTTGTGTCTGCAGCGCTGCTCCAAAGGTCAAGGGTTCGACAGAGGCAATGGCTGCTGCGCTTCGAAATAAGCTCAAACAAATGGAGGAAGAGGATGATTATTGAGGATTTGCGCTGGGTGGCTGCGGGCTGGGGGAGAGTTGGAAGGAAAGGTCGAAAGGAGGGAGAGAGACTCATACTCATGTTGCGCTGGGAGGGGGGAAGAGACTCTGAGGAGGAGCGCGGCGAGCCACAGAGGTTCAAGTTCCTCTCCCAAGATATTGGCGACACCGCCACGCAGAGCTCACCTGTCAACCAATTCTGAGCAGACACTTCGCTAGCATGACGCAGGACGGGCTGCGATCGCTGGTACCCTTTGGGGAAGGGGAAGGGGTGCCTCCCCCCCCCCTCCCTGAACTCATGTTGCGCTGGGTGGGGGAGAGAGACTGTACTCTTGTACAAAAATGTAAAAAACACCAAAGCACTGCAGCACGCGCATGCACGCATGCCCTCGCTGCGTACTTGCCTGGGAGCTCAGCGTGCTTACACGCACGAGCGCTTGGCCGCCGCAGATTTGGTGGATCGACCCCCCTGCCTCAGCGGGGATTAGGGCTTTTCGCGGGGGTCACGGCTCTCCTGTTGTCTAGCAGGCTTGCTGTCTCACAAAATTCATTATCAATATCCACGAATGTCACCCTCATTCTAGCCTAACTCTTGCCCCTTGCGTTCATTTGAAAAGCTAAGCCCTCTCCCCTCCTCTCCTCCCCCTCCGGCCGGAGGGCGCCGCTCATCCAATGCTTGGCGCCCCCAATTCTCAGACCAAAAGGCATATGTCTCTTTCAAGGTCTCTTTCCGTCCTTTCTTAGGTCTCTTTCCTTCCCAATTCTCAGACCAAACGGCATATGGTTTCTTACCAAACGCCATTTAGTTGCGCACCTTGGCAAAGACGGCCTCGGCCTGTCGGATGTCGGCGGGGATGGCCTTGCCCTTGACCTTGATGCACAGGTTGTCATCGTAGGTGCCAGTCAGGGCGCCCTTGTAGTCCTTCTTGGGGCGCGAGCAGCCGAGCTCCTCGAAGATCTCGATCTGGTTGATTGTGTAGGGATTGGGGTTTAGGTATGAGAGAAAAGGGATTAGGGTTTAGGCTCCTCGAAGATCTCGATCTGGTTTAGGGACTAGGGATTAGGGTTTAGGCTCCTCGAAGATCTCCATCTGTCGTCCACCACGCACCACCGCAGACACCGCAACAAGCGCGACCACACACGTCAGGACAATTGATATTGTCACACACCAGAATCCCGCCCATTACTGTTCCTAAACCCTAAACCCCGAAAACCTAAACCCCGCGCATCTCTTACAGTTTGCACTTGAAGAGAGGAAGGGTAGCTGCATCTCGCAGAAAGAGCAGGAGGAGGAGGAGGAGGCGGGCCAGAGAACCAGAACGAAACCCTAGGCACTATTTGACACCATAGTAGGTCTCTTTTGACATTGTAGTAAGTCTCTTCTGACACTTTAGTAGAGGCATACGGTGCAAGTGGACGGTGACAGTAACCGTGAACTACTCGTGACCGTCCAGCGCCCTGTCCTTCCTCGGATTCTACCAACTTTTTGGGTGTGCCGAGGTGCGACAAGCAGAGGGAGTGCCAGGTCCCTAAACTAAAACCCCAAACTAAACCCTTGACCGGAGACACTCAGAGAAAAGGCGCGAGAAGTGAGCTTACCACGGGGGCAATGTTGCGGGGGTACCCCTTCTGGTACTTGGAGTAAGCATCAGCGGCAAAGGCGCCGGTCTCCTTGCCGGTGGTCGAACGGGCCGAGGCGGCCTGGGGGGCGGCGACGGCGGCAACACCGGCGGCGAGGGCAGCGCCGGCGACGGCGTCACGGCGAGCGACACCCTCAGCCATCATGGTCACGCCAGCGCGGGACTGCACCACATAGCAGAAGAAGACAGCAGCATTAGGATCAAAAAGCGCAGTACTCGCTGCCGCAACCCCGGAGCTCTTTCATGTCTCCCCACGTGTCTGCTGCGCACGCGTTTCGCATGATACCCACTGCGCACAGCGGTCCTACGGCGGAGATGGCTCAGCCACGCTCGGCCAAAAATCATCGCGTGTGGCCCTGCTAACCACCCACTCCGTCCGCGACGCGGGGTGAAGCCTCCCTCCCCCGCCTATTTTATTGCTCCTTTCCCACTAGCCTTCTGGACTGAATACAAAGGCCACGGCCGGCATCGCCTGCCGCCGATGACTGGCCGCGCCGGCCGTGCACAGACCCCATCACCCGCTGCGGACACGGCCTCGGTGGCGCGCCCAGGCGTGCGGGCGCCGCACGTCCCACGACCCAGCTCACGAGGTAGGGCGCATGCGCAGCAGCTGCGCCGGCGGGCAGCGTCCATGCGCGCGCAGACACAAGCGAGCACGTCGCACCACAGCAACCTGAGTCTGGCGGAGGGGCAGGGCCGGGCCGGCCGAGAAGGCCGCCGCGGAGGCAACAAGGGCAGCGAAGGCAGCGGTGCGCATTTCTTAGTTTCGAGTGGGAGCTCTAGGCCGTCAAACATGTAATATCGGGTTCGTGGACATTGAAAAACTCTGCGTGTATGCCAGTATGGCGTCTGAGTACCGCCGTCGGCATACTGCCTGCGGTGGTGTGGAGTCCACGGCGCTTATTCTGCTGATGTGCGTGACAACTGCGGGGTCGACGACCGGGGGCGAGGGCGTCGATCGGGGCGGCGCGTCGGCTGACACGGGCGCGGAGCTGCTCGCATTCGCGCGCGAGCGCGCCGCTCTCTGCGCGGGCGCGCACTGCCGGGACGCGGTGGTCGTGGGCTTTGCCAACATGGGGTACGTGCCGGCAGAAATTTATGCTGTAAATGGCACCGACCTCCTCGCGTGTCTTTCCGTGTCGCGGGAGGTGCGGGCCAGACAGCGAGCCCGACATCTCATTCTTCCTTTCTCTCTCCTTCCCATCTCTCACGAGTGCTGTGCGCGCATGCTGCGCGGAGGCAGGTACAGCAAGTTTGCGCTGAACTGGGTGCTGAGCATGCGGTACATCAGCCTCGACAACTTTGTGCTGGTTGCGCTCGACGAGCGCGCCCACGCCTACTTTTCGCGCCTGGGCGTCCCAAGCTTTTACGTCGCCTCGCTGGGGGCTGTACATTACAAAAAGTAGACGCAATAGTGGCCTGATAAAGTAAATGCACTAGAGCTGACTTTCCTGAGTTTGTGCAAGGGCGCCGAGGGGTCCCTGCACCACAACTCGCCAAAATTCCGCGACATTATGCACATTCGCCTGGACTGTCTTCTGATACTCTTGCGGGGGGGGCTGGATGTCTGGCTTACCGACGTGGATGCCATCTTCAACAGCGACCCCTTCCCCTTTGTGAGCGACGCGACGCTTGGCGCGAGCTCCGCCGCCCTCGCCTACGACACCCCCTTCCTGCCCTCCGGGAACAACAGCCCTCTCATGGTGTAGTGCATAGAATGTGTGTGTGTGTGGGTGGGGGTGGGTGTGGGTGGGTAAGACTCACGTCGCTCGCACTCACACACACTCACGTAGGTGATGGCGGGTATTTCTCTCTCTCTCTCTCTCTCTCTCTCTCTCTCTCTCAGGTGATGGCGGGCTTTTTTTTCATGCGCCGCTGCGCATCCGGGCCTTCGACCACGCATAAACATGATAGAGGGGGGGGGGGGGGTGGGGGGGCGGATATACATGCTGTGGGTGAAGTGCTCGCGTACCCCGGCAATTGTGAGCTGATAAACAAGACGCTCGAGTACGTGGACACGCACCCGGACAAGCATGATCAATATGCCTTCAACGTTGTCCTTGCAGACTTGGAGAGCAAAAAAGATTTCCAGTACACGCTCCTGGACCCGCTCCTGTTCTGCAACGGCGCCATCTATTTTTCTGATCGCTCTCCGCAGGTGCGCCCTTGTATGTGCCCTTATATTGCCCTTATATGTTCGCTTATATGTGCGCTTGTATGTGCGCTTGTATGTGCCATTATATGTGCCCTTCAATGTCCCTTATATGTGCCCTTATATGTGCGCTTGACCCGCTCCTGTTCTGCACGTGCGCATCTATTTTTCTATTTTATTTTTGTGATGGCACTCAGAAGCTGTTGGGGCTCAAGGCCGCGGTTGTAGGTCTCTTTAGTAGGTCTCTTTTGACACTATAGTGGGTCTCTTGTGACACTATAGTAGGTCACTCAGAAGCTGTTGGGGCTCAAGGCCGCGGTTCGTGGTTGTCCAGAATAATCACCTCGCTGACGACAACTCTTTTTTTTTTTGGCACTCGGCAGATGTTGGGGCTCAAGGCCGTGGTAGTCCAGAATAACCACCTCACTGGCGCGAACTCGAAGCGGCACCGCTTTAGAGAACACCTTCTTTGGTATCTTGAATTTTTTATTGTTATTTTTTTCTCCACCTCACTGGCGCGAACTTGAAGCGGCACCGCTTTTGAGAACATCTTCTCTGGTATCTTGAATCTTTTTTCGCCTTTTTTGTTGTAAAAAAAAAATTCTTTTGTCCATCGCTTCAGAAAACATTTTGACTGAAATCTTGACAAGCCAGTGTACTTGAACGACACAAGTGCACAGTATTTTGCCTACTGTTTTTTGTATACAAAAAAAGGTATCTTGACAAGCCAGCATACTACAACGACGCAAGCGCAAAGTATTTAGTCTACGATAACATTCAGCACGCCCCTCTCGGAGGTATTTTTTTTTGTCTTTTTTTTTGGTCTGCGCGCCAGCATTCTACATCGACACAAAATAATTAGTCTATCTCGAAGGGTTTTGTTTTTTGGCCAATTAGTTTATGCAAGACATTCTATTCTGCATGCCGCTCTCCTAGGTCTTTTTTTTTTTTGCCTTCGATCACATTCAGCATGCCACTCTCGGATGTGTGTGTGTGTCTGTTTGTGTGTTTGTATGAATATGTGTGTATGACTGCATAGGGCTGCCACAACAGGCAGCTTATAGTAGGTCTCTTTTGACACTGTAGTAGGTCTCTTTTGACACTAGTAGGTCTCTTTTGACACTATAGTAGGTCTCTTTTGACACTATAGTAGGTCTCTTTTGACACTATAGTAGGTCTCTTTTGACACTGTAGTAGGTCTCTTTTGACACTATAGTAGAAGAACAGACAGCGCTCCACACGGGTTTAGGATTTAGGTTGTAGGGTTTAGGTTTTAGGCGCTTGCAGTCGCCTTTTTTGGGCGGGT
>Ga0315899_10004777_pt1 | contig 14614 bp, 17 predicted proteins | sample LakEriMetagenome_2_FD_203518 | JGI IMG/M metagenome (GOLD analysis project Ga0315899, IMG submission 203518) | Freshwater fungal communities from buoy surface, Lake Erie, Ohio, United States - Buoy 4 MA112 | ecosystem: Environmental > Aquatic > Freshwater > Lake | place: USA: Lake Erie, Ohio... | reverse complement strand
GCCGCCAATGTTGGGCCACGAGTGCCCAGCGGCGGTGTCACCCTGAAGAGGCGTTGTACTTACCGACCTTCAGTCATCTGTTTGATTGTCAATAAACTTCTCTCTCTCTCTCTCTCTCTCTCTCTCTCCCTCCCTCTCCCCAGTCGTACAGTCATATGGCTGTAGTGAAGTCTGTTAGTGATGGTCTCGTCGTATCTTCATTGCACATGTCCTCCACTGTCCCCCTCCACCCCCGCGAACAGTTTTGTAATAGGTCCTGCAGTAATAAACAACAACAAGCATGCCGGGGATTCCGTTCTCTGCGTTAAGAACGCCCGCCGAGGATGGCGGGGCTGGTGGGTGCGTACGCGTGCTAGCAAGGGACTGGGAAAGTAGGAAACAAAATGCACGTGCGGTTGCATATGTTTCCCTCAACCCTCACTCAACCCTCAGGGTCTTGCGGAATGCCAAGGATCCGATAGGCTGCCATAAAGTCCAGAGTCTCGTTCTCAAACGCCTCTCGGACCATACGCTCCCAAGTGTTTTCAGACCAGTCAGAAACGTCGCCGTGACTACTTTTTGTCCCCTCCACTGTGCCTTGACCCCCGCCTCTTTCCGACGGCTCAACGCCCTTTCCTGCCCCTGGCAACCCCTCGTCGTCAAGACAGGTCGCCACATGAGAGCATACCACAGACTCGTCCTTTCCCGGGGCCTTGGCCTTGGCCGTGACATTGTTAACCACGTTCAGACTGCTATCCGAGGGCCCGCCTGCATGCCCCCCGCGCACGCCATGACTGGAGCACCGACTCGCCCCACAAGTGCTGCTAGAGCCCTGCGCCTCGGTGTCGCATGCCCCCCCGCCCCTCAGGAAGAGTCTGTCTGGTGTGTTGGGGCCAAGGCTCGACTGCCTGCTACAAGCACCACTTACAGGTGCAGCGTCACTGTCCAACGCGGCCCGTGCGTCGCGCGCCGGTCGATCATCTTCTCCTCCGCGGCTACAGCTCTCAGCCTTGCCACCGCTACCATTATCAGCTTCCACATCCTGAGGGGCAGACTGCCACGGGAAGGAGCGGTGAAGATGTGCAATCACACGTTGCGCCTGCAACTTGCTCAGACCCAAGTCTTGCCGCATATCCTCCTCGCCTGTGCGGCCCTTGTCCGTCAATAGTTCAGGGTACACAGGGATACATGCAAGGCTCGGGAGTGACAGACAGAGGGAAAGAGGATGGAGGCACTCACTCATGAGAGCCAACTGCGCGCCGGGCACGCGCTCTTGCGCAACTATCTTGATCACTGCATGTTTTCGCATGTCACATGCGTATGTCAAATGCGGAGGTCAGTCACACTCGAGGGGCTGAAAAAGCCCATTTCTGCGCAACTCACTCAATTCACAGAGCTGATGTGAAGTGGCGCGGGCGCACCAGTCTGACCTGGGTCGTCGATGTCCAGCGCTCGCAGAAACTCGCACACCTGCCTCCACGGTAATTCTCGGAGGGGGCGCGCAGAATCTTCCTGTTCCTGTCCCAGGTCTTGCATCGTGTCTGCGTGGTTACGATGCGAAATATCTACAGGGCGAGATGTTGGCGGGCCGATGTCAGCGCCGCTTGTAACACGAGTACTGATGCTGCAGCAGCTTGCTGTTGCTATTTGACTGGAGTTCGCACACAGTGAAGTGTTCCCCGAAGCAACAGCCCTCACGCCAAGTGCGGGGGCATCAGCACCAGACCTTGCGCCATGTGCAGAGGCAGACGCGTTGCGTCCTGCTGCAAGCTGCGCTTCCAAGGCATCTTCCCACCCGATGCGTTCTTTCAGGCATATCATATCCTAACCACGGGGCCCCATGTCAAACCACGACAACTCTGCAAAAGTGAAGGCACACGCCAAAAGGAGAGCGGGAACATCGAATGCGACGAGCGTTGGCGACTGACCTCGATCAGATCGCGGAATACGCCCTGTGGCATTTGAAGAACACGACGTTTCGCGTCTGCATCCACCACCTGGGAGTTTGACGTGTCAACAGCAGCTTGAGCAAGATCACGTATTCCCACTCTGTACATACAAGTATCGAACCAGGGCTTGCTCGCATAAGCCACGCATGTGTGCGCAAGCACAGATACGACATATTCCCCCATCTCTCATTTGAAATACCTTAAACTTGTCTGTGTCAAGCAGCTCCTCTCGCAGCTTCTTGGGCTCAGGACGGGGTTTGTCTTCGATCACGCGAATCAACCCATCCTTCTCCTCCGGCACGGAAACGTCTAGAATCTCTTCTACCTCGCCCCTTCCCCAATTTATCTCACACGAACTCTCCGCCTCGAGCCCACCACCGCTTTCCGCGCATTCACTCCCAGCTGCCTCGCGCCCCTTCTCAACCTCCTGCGGGCTCTCTTCTACAGGCGAACGCTCATCTTCAAGGCCATTGCCGCACAGCACTACAGTAGCTGGCGTTTCGTCTAAACCCTTGTCCCTCCACCATTCCGCTGCCCGTATATTGCGCGTCCATGCGGACACAGCCACCTGTTCACTAGCCCCTTCTGCAGTTCCCGCCCCACCTTCGCTCTTAACCCGCTTCGGACCACTCCCTGCTCCACATATGTCCTCATCTCCTGAACAGCAACGCGGAGGGAAAGGAAGAGAGTTGTACGAGCAGGAGGAGGAGAAAGAAGCTGAAGCATCATCGATCCTATCGTCGTCGATTTTCTTCACATCAACTCCAGACCACGCCCGGCCACTCCGTCCCCCCCCGCGCAAAGCGTGAGAAGGCCGCGCCGCGGCATCAAGTGCAAAATGGACTGCTGATGTGTTTGCGCGAGGGTGCACACAGCCACTGGCGCCGCTACTCTCAACATGAAGTGCTGCTATTCGGGAATAATCTGCGATTTCAGTCGAGCTCAGCCCAGCTAGCGAGGCCAAGAAATCATTGCTCCCCCGTTGCCACGTCAATTTTATGCCAATCTTGGGTTGTCCGGGGATTTCGCCTACCCTCCCCTCATCGCCAGAGGACGTTGACTGCAAGTACGTCCGTAAAGCAGGGAAAGAGCCCAGGCTGCTGTTCCCCCGTCCTCCAGGCTCCTTCTCGCAGAATGGACATAGAGAAAACAGGAAATCTTTCAGTTTGTGGAAGCCCAGAGCCTTGTGGTCAAGGGTAGTACCTGCATTTTCCGGCATGGGTGCTCAGTCGCACACAAAAACGCCAGGTAGGGCAAGTTACAGGAGATCCCGTAGGAAGCAAACACAGTCTCCGCAAGCACATTCGCACGCAAGACAAGCCCCATGCACACTGACAAGTTAGATCCTTCTCCGCCATGATCAAACTGTACCTGGAAAGACTGCTTCCCAGGCCGGGATGAGCTGCGCCATCAAGAGGGGTCCGGTCATGGCGAGTACGTGGCACAATCGGTCAGTAGCTTCTTCATATCTAGAGCCTGTGTCTCTCGCCTCCTCGTCAGCGTTTGCCCCAGCACGGTGCAAGTTCGTGGATTCTGCTCCCTCACTAGCGCTGATGACGCAGTGACAGGATGGATTGGCACACTTTGGACCGGAAAGCTCACCGGTCGCCAGCCGTTGCTGCTGCCGACGCCGCTGCTGCTCCAAACGACGAGCATTCCAGTCTTGGAGCGCCCAAATCTCACCAAGCCTCTCCCCCCACACGTCCATGTCCTGCAAGTCACCCCTCCCGTTGCGTTTTTCACCTCCTCCCCAACCCCTGTCCAACCGTTGCCGCGCCCCGCTGTTGCTGTCCGCTAACGGCATGCGCAACTCGACCGCACTGTCCCCGCTTTCTGCATTCAGCACGTTCAGATCATGTGTCCCATTGCGACCGCTCTCGTTCAAGTACATTTCCAAGAATTCTTCCTTGGTGTACCAATTACCTGCAAAGAGGTCAAGGTCTTCCGACGCCTCTTCCCACGCACCTGCGCGCGTGGGCACAAGCATGAGCTGAACTTGGATATCATATGCATAAATAAGCATAAATACATAAATAAGCATAAATACAGATGTATTTATGCTTATTTATGCATAGAGAGAGGGGGTAACTTGGATTTCATATGCATACACACATACACACACACGCACACACACACACACACACACACAGATCAGGTCCACTCTGCCCACGCACCTGCTCAAGAGGGAAACAAAAAGGTTGACCAAACGCAAGTACTCCACGCGATGTGGCACTGAGGCCTGCCCGGATGCATATACTAAGTATAGACCGATAGACACATGTCTATGTGTTTATTTGTCTACCTCTGTATTATATGTCTATGTGTTTATTTGTCTGCCTCTGTGTGCATATACTAAGTATAGACCGATAGACACAGAGGCAGACAAATAAACACATAGACATATAATACAGGTGGACGATGAAAAGAAGGCCACCTCGAAGGGACGTAGCACTAAGGCCTTCCGGATCAAAGATTGCGAGGGCACTTTCGTCGCCATCCGGTTCGATCCACCCTGCAACAGAAGGCGTCCACATAATATATATATATATATATATATGTATATATATATATATATATATATATATATATATATATATATATATGCGTGTGTGTGTATATATATTCGTACATACATATATATATATATTCGTACATACATATATATATATATATATGCATGTGTGTGTGTGTGTGGGTGTGTATGTGTGTGTATGTGTGTACGTATATATGTATGTATATACATGTATATGTGTATAAGGCGTGCAAGCGCACGGCGATTTTGAATGAGCTCAGGTCGCATGAGCTCAGGTCGCATAGCATTATTCTCCAAGGCATTGAGCACCATGGCGTGATGACCCAAACCAACGCAGCACGCACGTACACTGTCTTTCGAACTCTTTGTTATTACCAATCTCGTCGCCGTCTTCAGCTTTTTCCCATCCATCCCTGACATACGATGTGAAGCTGTCTGGCAGCGGATATCTGTGTGGTTCCTCAGCAACATACGACCTTGCCGAAGAAATGTGTTCCTTCAGAGCGGCGCTTCGACCATACCCACCTCCTCTCCCTCTTCCCCATATCTGACCTTCCCTTCCACCTACGCATCCCAGCTCCCGCCCGCGGCCGCGACGCATACCACGTCTTGGCATGCAGCTGCCAAACATCCTACCCTCCTGAGAGACGCTCGAACCTGCCAGCTTGAAACTTTCCGAGCTGCAGTCACCAGCGCCCGAAGCCACTCTCTCTCTGACTCTGTCGCTACTATGCACCAAACCCGCAGAACACTGACGTTCGCCCCCGGCCCGCTCGTGAACGACGACAATTTCCAGCGGGAAATAGGCCGCCTTCATGTTAGACACCCCAGTGCTCGCCCCCCCCGTACTCTCGCCTCTCGTTGTCGCCGTCGTGTCCTCACCGTCACGGTGCCCTCGCCGCAGTGCGACGTGACAGATGAGACAAGGAAGCCCGGGATAGGTTAAGGTTCGCTGCGTTTCTGTATCAACACAACACACAAGGTCAACATTAGCCTTCCTACCAATTGATGCACAGACTCCGGTAGTGGGTACAGGCACACAAGACACGCCTATGCGTGTGTTCACGTGCCTGCAAAATGACTTGCAACAGTCACTGCCTGCGTGCCCTCTTGCGACGTCTGATGTGGGAGAGGGCATTTGGAAGAATGCAGTGGGTGGTTGGGGCACGGAAATCGTCCAAGTAAGAGACCAGGAGGGGTAGAGGGGTGAGAGTCATTTTCGTTGTTGATTCCAGACGCAAATGGGCGCAGACAAATTGGTCAATGGTCATGTCGCAAACGAGACGCACGGCCCTGCACCAAAAACAAACCGCATTCACACCGCACACCTGCCGCAGGAACAAGTGCCGATTCGCCGCAAGTGACGTCATCACTTGTCCGTCCCTCGCAACCTCCAAACTCCTCTCGCCCGGTACTCTGCCTGGTCGTGCAGAATGCCAGTGTACAGCAGCAAACAAGGTCTCGCCAGCTTCTACTGCCTTCCTCACCACACGTGTGACTGCCGCTGTGACTAGCCCTACCACACGAGCATCCTTGGCGTTGGCAAGGTCCCCGTCTCCGTCCATCCTAGCTGGTGCATCGGTAGCAACAAGAGCAACATCATCCTCCAAGAGCCTCCGCAGACAAGCCTCGAAACTCTCCATCCCGCCATCACCCAGTCCCACCTGTCTCCGCACTTGCACATATGCTGCTGCACTGTGAAGCTCCATGTCCGCTTCAGAGCGTTGCTGCGCATCTCCGCCTTCACCTTTCTCGCCCACCGTGCCATCCTCGTGCAGGGCTTGTTGCAAGCAACACCCAATCCACGTAAGGAACGGAGTTGCCTGTTTCCTTTCGTGCTCCTCGCATCCCCTCCCGGCCCATCCACGTCCCTCGAATCCGCGCCTCCTTCCCAGATCCTCCGAGCCCCATCCACTCCCGCCCCCATTCTCGCTCCAAGCACACTCTCTTTCCACACGACGTCGAAGTTGAGACCCTCTGTCCCCTCTGCTCAAGCCACTATGATCTCTGTCCCCTCTCCCCCCCCGAGTCCCCTTTCCACGTACTTGCCCTCCTACGGCACCGAGTTTACTCACATGCATTTGCGCACGGTCTCCAGCGTGGGATGCAATTTGAGTTTTCTCATCCCCACAGACTTTGTCTCTCCCTTCTTTTCCATTCTCACTCGCACTGCTGTCGGCGGCCCCGCGCGTCTCGCCAGCCGACAGAGCCTTCGGCGACCAAGGAACAGCCGCCACGTTATCCTCCAATCCAGCATCTTGCTGAGCTGGTGCGACGTCAGCCTTGCCGCCCATGCATGCGACATCAGACAAGAAGGCATCCCAACAGGCCAGCCGGCACCGACGATGCATCAGTGACATGTGGAGAGCCCTTAGCTGGCCTATCTCAATCGCACCCACTTCGTCCACGGCCGGGTTCAACCGAGTATACTGGATCAAAAGATCATGCTCCGCGCCCACGTAATCCTGGGTCGCGTGCGCGACACTGATCTCTTCCATGTGCTCCTCCATGTCCTGCACCCCTGCGGCACCTTGCATCACCGTAGCGACGCGTGCCCGATACAGGCGACACGGCGTGCACCCCCCCCCGTGCGGGCCACCTGGCCGGCGATCCTGAAACGGACGGGTATCGACTTCGGAGACTATCTCAACGGCAATGCCTAGACATTTGCGGAACATTCCCACCATCTCCTTGGCATTCGCCGCGCGTCCAGTAGGAACTACCACGAAGGGGAAGCTCCACTCTTCCGCCCACCCGCCTTCCTCGTTCTCATCGTGCCCTCCGGCCCCCACGGCGTGCTTCCCCCCTGTGCCCCCTCCACCAAACCCCGGTTGGTCTCCTGGAGTCTGCAGATAATGGCACTGCACCAGTAGTTTGCGCGGCTCCAGTTCAAGCAGCAGCACTGCGGCAATGTCTGGAACACGCCATGTCACCACTGAGGGCAACGTATGTTGTGGTGATGGGCTACAAAAGGGCCGGCGAGACGGGGAGGGGGACACGCTTGCGCGACCCTGAGGGACCTCGGCGGCCGAGTGCATTGACCTGCGCGAGGAGCAGGCGCACGGCAGTTCAAGTGTCAGAACGGGAGCGTCGCTGGCCAATCGTGGAGGCGCAGTGAGCACACCTGTTGTTTTGGCCCCCGATCGTGGAATTTCGGAGGTAGGCGATGAGGTCGGCAACGCACACTCCCTGCTGGCGCGCCTTGGTCCGCGACGTAGATGCAGCACGGGCGGCCCTGCGCACGGCGACGCCCTCGAGTCAGCTGCGGGCTCTCGCATGCAGGAGAGGGCCACGCGCGCGGGCCAGCGCGCGCGTGTCCAAGACTACCGCTGCCACTTTCTTTTGGGCGCGACGTAGATGATTTCCTGCCGGGCCGTCTCCTCTTCTTCTCTCTTCCCCCTCTCGTCGACGGCCAGTGCACGCTCTCCGCCTCCGCGCAGCCCCAGACAACGCGGCATCCATGGATCGTGCGCGGGAGAGCAGGAGCTCGCGGAAAGACAGCTGCTCAGACCAGGTGGGGAATTGGGTGCGCCCGCCCGCATCGCGCACGCTTGCAGGCACATGGCCGCCAGCCATACTCCCCATGATGAGCATAGGCTCATCTCATCAACTACATCCACGAACTCGTAAAATCCTTCAACTGCCCTTTGCATGGTAGACGATCAACGCGGGCGCAGTCCTCTGAGGCAATGCGACCATGGCGAAAGGAAGCCCTGCCCTGATGCAGCACATTCGTCATGGTGCACTGGCGGACTTCCTTGTCGCGCGAGGCGACGGGCAGCGGGCAGCATGCTGGCACCTATCAGCTGCAGCGCACATTGCGCTGGTAGGCGTGCAGGGAGCCGCGAACAAGAGCACAATCGCAGGAAGCCAGAGCCGGGGCGAGATAGGGGACGGCAGGGGTTCGCACACCAAGGGCTGATGCACGGGAAACGGAAACGGAGGGTGCAGTCCGACCATGGAATGGTCGGACTAGGTCCATGTCCTGCACACACATGCGCCGGCAAGAGTGCGCAAACAGGGACAGTGATGTACACAAGTACACTGTTGGCGATCACCGTGTTCAGCTGCCTGATAGTGTCCTCAAAATCTCAGATGAATAACGTGGTCCCTGCTCCAGAAATAATTTCACTTGTTGCCGACGACCCCGATGACCTTGATGGTGCTGCCCTTCGCCATGCCTTCTGTACATCCTCTGCAGTTTTCATCTCAGACCATGCTCCGACATGACCCCTGACCTGAACCTAATCGCAGGCGTCTATGCAAACCTTGATACAATCACAATCACCTTCGACAAAAATACGGACAAGGCTGGCCTTGCTGAAGGCGTGGTGCAGACGAGAGAAACAGTTGATGCGCTGTTTGCGTTCAGCCAATCCCTCGGTTTCTTTCTGCTACTGACCCCGCATGATCGCCATCTTGCGAGCTCGCAGGTTGTTTCTGCCGACGAGTCGTTCTTGACAGCCTCCTGCCTGCTCTCTCTGCGTGCTCGTTTGCACATGTTGCTTTTTTCTTCCAGGTGCCAGCTACCGTGGAATATGGACGACCTCCCGGGCGTTTGTCATCACAATTCTCGATTGGCCGGGGTCGGCACCGCCGCGAGTGGGTCCACAAGGTGTGGTCCTTGCTTAGCGTATCCCCTAGCCCAAGCGCGACCCCCGGTCGCTTGCGCGCGCCAGCGACCAGATCAAATCATGGCTGGCACTCATCAAGCCCCGCGCCCGAGCACCGTAGGGGTGGGTGCGTCTGGGACGTTGCACTTTTGCGCTAATGCTACGTGAGTTACCGGAACTGGGTGCCCCCCCACACAGGCGGGGTCATTCACACTACCTGACCCGTAAACTCTGTGACAGGTTTGATAGTGACTCCAGTGACAAGCAAAGGACGGTATTCAAAGCGCATTTGCATTGATGCCTGATTCCGTATTCCTACTGCCCTGCTATTCTTATAATTTTGCCTCCGTTTGACTGAGCATTTGCACTGCAACAGAGCGATTCGCGCGGACCCTTTCACAGTTGGCCTTTCAACACAGTCGTCCAAAGCTTCTGGCAGATTGACGGGCGATTTCGGTCGGCAACTTATCACGATCACAAAGATCACGGTATCAAGCAGGGCGCAAATGCTTGATTGTGATTGAAATCAATCTGGACTCGCATTGTGTTTTGAGTTTTATTATGTCATTGGCCCTGCACCCCCTAATCAAACCAGGCAGCAAATCCTTCTCGACAAGGAGACGAGTATTCCGTGGGCGACACAATCACAATCGATTTCAACATGGAAACGAACGAGGTGTCTTACCTATCCAAGATTTTTGCCCGTGTTTTTGGTGCTTCAAGCACGTTTGCTGGTTCCTGGATGGTCATGAGCGTGAGTGAATGTCTGCAAAGAGCACAGGATATTGCTATCTGTCTGATTCTGCATTTCGTCCCTTGATTGAGTGCAGGGCTTCACGACTATAGGAGGCAGCAAGCAATTATCAAAGGCTCAGCTGGACAAGTACGTGTGTACGCGTGCATGAGCGCGAAAATATCCATGAATGTGCGCAATCGTGTTTGCGCGCTACTTTCTCACCTGTATTTGAATTCAACACATGCAAGCGCTTGCGTTCATGCTGGTGCATTTTTGACTGAGTCACCGCAACCATTCATGCGATCGAACATGATTTGAGTTTACTTTGCTTTGTTGTTCGTGCGTGCATCCAGCTTGTTCACCTTCTCTCATTCGCTGGGTGCGGCCTACTCTGGAGTTTGGGCTAACCCAACGAGAATTGTTATCACCATCCAAGACGTAAATGGGGCTGGTCCGCCGCCAATTTTAGAATTTTGGCTTCAGGTAAAATTTTGTTATTTTTTGTCAAGTGCCAAAAAACATAATAGACGTGAATGATGTTCTATTTCTTGCGTTGGCGTCTGTCTTACCAAAATTAAATACGACCTGACACTGCTCTGGGCCATTAAAAGGTGAAAGCGAGTGGGGAATTACGAAATAGTCCCCCCGCATGCGCACCAAGTACAGCAACTAGCCCGGTTCTAGAGGGAGAATGGGGAGTATGCAGGATAGAAATCTTGGAGATCAAGGCCAATGACCCGTCGCTTCCTCCGAATATCAACAAGGACTTCAGCGTTAACGATACTCTCACTATCACCTTCAACAAGGAAACCAATCGAGCCAACTTCCCCGCCACTGAAGTGTCAAAGACCGAAGTCGACAGGTTCCCTCATTAGCAACTTAACTGCTCTTAGGTCAGTGCCTAGTGAATTGTTGTTAAAGCAGTTCTTAGCTTGTGACTGGTGCGATCGGTAAGATTGTATTCTGAAGTTCTGCACGCGATGCGAACGTGACTGAAAACTCAAGTTCTTGCGCAGAATTTTCGAATTTTCGCAGAGCCTAGGCGAGGACTACGTAGGAACTTGGCTTTCACGTCGGGTTTTTCAAATACGATCATTGAAGCCTGCAGGCGCAACCCCAAAAGTGGGAATGTTCTTCCTCTCCGTCAGAGAATCTGCAGCGCTACGGAATTTTCCACCACAGTCTTCCATTTGTGTCATCGAGTCTGGATACCTTATTGGCAATTGGGGAACAATCATCCCAAAAATTACTGCATTCTATGCAGTCGGAACCGGAGGGTCTGATGGTGATCTGGATTCTGGCGATAAATTGTACATTGAATTTTTCCCTCCCACCAACCGATTCAGGATGACAGGTGCCATAGCAAATCGAGCTCAAATCGACCTTGTGCTCAATTTTTCGTTGCCTATTGGGACGGATTACAATGGCAGATGGTTGAATGATAACTTATTTGAGATTACAATCTTGGATCCCAAGGGTGCCGAGGTTTTTCAGAGAGGGCGACTGTTCGTGAACTGCATCGATACAGCGATTGCGCCGATTCGAAATGTGGACGGGATATCTGGAGGTTGCTTCTCGCGCTCACCTGATCCGGTGCAGGGTGATTTTGGTCAGTCTGTGTTGTCATTTAACCTAACAGCGAAAGGGGATAATGTTGGCGCTGTAACCGTTGGGGATCAAATTCTTGTCAAATTTAGTGAGCCAACAGACAAAGCGATCACCGGTGCATTCGACAAGGGTGATTATGGGAACAAGACGGTGGTGGATAAGTTGTTTACCTTCACTCAGAAACTCGGATCCAATTACGAGGGTACGTGGTTGTCAAGAACAGACTTTCTCATTACCATTCTTGGGGTGGATCAGTCAGAGTACCCGACCATAGGCTCGCTGACTGCTTCAATCAAGGTCGATGCGCAATTAAGGAACCATCCCCCTAACTCAGCCCCGGTGACTGCTACCTCATCGGTGTTGTCTGGTGATTTCGGGCCAAGTGTGATCACGATGGTGTCTATCGAGGCCATCGATCCCACTCAATCTACAGCGACGTATGCCGCCGGCGATAGGATACGAATTCACTTCAGCGAGGACACTAACAGGGCCGGAATGGGTACTGAAATCCTTTCAAAAAACGTTCTGGACGGCATCCTGATATTTTCATCTTCCCTTGGCAGCGCATATGAGGGTCGCTGGGTAACGCGAAAATTACTTGAGATCACTATGACAGACGTCCGAGGTGCAGGCCCGCCGCTCCCAGGGGTTTTCACGCTAAATCTTCTGGCTTCTGCAGGCCTGCGAAATTTTCCTGTGACAAGCGCCGCGGCTGGAATGTCGTCTCCTGCGCTCATTGGAGACTTCGGACCTTCTCCAATCCGTATTTTGAGTATGGTGGCTTCGGACTCCTTAGATTTGGATAATGTGTATGGTGTTGGGGACACTCTTACAATTACCTTTAGCGAAGACACAAACAAAGCGCAACTTCCTGACCAATTGACCAAGGCTCATATTGACTTACTACTATCCTTTTCTGAATCACTCGGCACGGATTATACAGGAGAATGGATGAGTAACAGAGTGCTTGTAATTACCGCTCGTAATGTAGATGGCGCTGGACCACCAGGGATTGGAAGTGCCCGTGCCACTGTGAGGGCAGATGCAAAGCTTAGAAATGTACCGCCTGTTTGTGCCCCTACTGTGACCACATCTCCTCCCATTTCCGGAAACTGGGGTATTCTTTACCCACGCGTGGTTTCGGTGGTGGCTAACGATCCCACGGACAAAAACTCTGTATATAGTTTCTTGGATACCATCACTATCACATTTTCGATTCCCACCAATCGCGCAGGCAGGAATAATGGGGATCGCCTCAGCCGATCGCAAGTTTTGTCGCTTTTTCTCCTCTCGCAGAGCATGGGGAATTCATTCTCGGGAGAGTGGGTAGACGCTCGAACCCTTGTACTAACAGTAGAGGGCACCGCCGGAGCTTCGCCGCCTACGATTGGCGGATTTTGTAAGACATTCAGACTCTTCCTTTGTCTGTATGCTAGTGCTATACCTTGATGTCAGATGAATGTGAATTCTTTGCGATTTACTAAAAGAAAATATGTCCAGTTGTTACCTGCAGAACAGATGGCGGTTCGCTGATCAAAAACGAACTTGGAACGTCGCGCCCTTGTTCTCAACAATCGCCCAGAATGGGCGGAGACTTTGGACCGTCTCCCATTACTGTCGCATCACTTTTGGCGTCAGATCCTACAGGCCTAGGCGCTCGCTACCGCGCGGGCAATGCAATTACAGTGAGTGCCAAGACTTTGCTGGCCTATATGAGCAATTTTTCACAGCAGAGTCTCTTCACTTGAATAGCATTTGAAATGCATGATTTTTGGTATCAGTGTATTCTCTTGATCAGCATGATCTTGTTTTGCAGGTGACTTTCAGCGAAGATACAAACATGGGAGGATACTTTGAGGGGCAAACAATGAGCAAGTCGGACCTGGATAACATGTTCTCTTATTCTGTATCCCTGGGTTTCGATTACTACGGAACATGGAAAACGAAGAAGCAGCTCATCATCACGATCATTAATGAATATGGAGCCGGACCTCCTCTTCCGCAAGTCTTCACCTTGTCTGTCAAGGCTTCTGGCAACCTTCGCAATTTCCCTGCAGCATGTGCCCCAACGGTAAGATATGCCTTCAATCATCTTGCTCAAATCGTTGCGTGACAACGCTGACACTGAGAGATTGTCCAGGTTACCACGTCTCAACCATTGCAAGGTGCCTTCGGTCATACAGCCATCGAAATCGAGTCATGGGTTGCAGGGCACCCACCCGGAGGTGGTCCTTGCCGAGGGTATGTCTCGGGTGTAACGATGACAGTCACATTCTCTGAGCCGACAAACAAGGCGCTTATGAGTGGGAAGATTTCTCGAGAACAGGTGGATGTTCTGTTTGGTTTCAAGTGGAATATGGGTCAAGACTATTCTGGAGAGTGGCTTGATGATAAGACTCTGGTTATTACGATACATGACCCTTTTGGAGCATCGCCCCCCGAAATTGGATTCATAGTTGGGCAGGTGAGCAACTCCGGTTCCCTCAATCCCTCTTAATCCCTGTCAATCCCGCTCAATGCCCCTCAAATCAGATGGGCAGACGTAATTGCTCTCTTGAAAATCAGTTGACTGGGTTTTTTGTATAGGTGAGATCGACTGCCAACTTACGACCTGTTCCCCCCGTGACTTTTCCGGCTGAATCAGTCGCTCCACCGATGGTATGTTGTAGCCCTTTGATGTTCTCGAATCCGTTTCTTCAAGCACGCCTCCTCGCGCACTGATGGTGACTGATTGCTTTTTGTCAGACTGGATCATTCGGACCTCAAAATGTGGAAATCGTGAGTTTCGAGGCTCGGGATCCTGACGCTGGGGATGCCATTTTCAGCACGGGAGACGAGATTGGCATTGGCTTTAATATTCCGACAAACCAAGCTGACTTGCCAAACGAAATGATAAGTCGAGTGCAGCTAGAGAGTGTCTTCACTTTTACTATGAGTATTGGCTTGGATTTCATAGGAAGATGGGTAAGTCCCTCATCGCTTCGCATAACCATCTTGAATGCTACTGTGGATCGCTCCCGTTCACTTTCTCATCCACCATATGTCGGCTTTTCTGGGCTCAGTGTCAGCGTCAAAGAATCTGGTGAGCTTGTTTCTTTGCAAGATTTGTCCGAGCTTTTTCTTGCAAGTTTTGTGCTACCTGAATCTCAGATAGGCGTATTTCATCATGCTGCTTCAATCCTTCACATACAACAGC
>Ga0315899_10004776_pt1 | contig 14615 bp, 14 predicted proteins | sample LakEriMetagenome_2_FD_203518 | JGI IMG/M metagenome (GOLD analysis project Ga0315899, IMG submission 203518) | Freshwater fungal communities from buoy surface, Lake Erie, Ohio, United States - Buoy 4 MA112 | ecosystem: Environmental > Aquatic > Freshwater > Lake | place: USA: Lake Erie, Ohio... | reverse complement strand
TACGCTGATGGTTTCGGATCTTGGTCGATGCGTTTGTCATATTGCCACCCAACCCCTGAGCGAATACGTGAAGGCGTTAAAGCGCTGGGTGGAATTGTTAAGCAAGAGATGTCCCGCCGTGGCGGCGAGCTTAAATAACTTTACTTACCTTCGATTAAATCAACGATTCGCTGCAAATCTTCGCGCCCTGCAAATTCAATTACAATCTTTCCCTTACCACTGACACCTTGAACACTTACTCGAGTATCTAAATAATCGCTGAGTAATTCTGCGGCAGCCAAAGTTTCACCACTCGCTCCACTCTTCGCTGACTTTCCGGTCGCTGACTTCTTCTTAGGAGAATGGATTGCTACCGCTTCCTCAGTTGCTCTAACACTTAATCCTTCTGCGACTATCCGATTCGCTAACTTCTCAATCTCCGCTTCATCGGTTAACCCCAAAAGTGCGCGGGCATGTCCTGCTGAAATTACACCGGTAGCCACTTTACGTTGCACTGTGATCGGCAGATTTAACAAGCGGATCGTATTTGAAATTAATGGACGAGATCTGCCCAGCTTTGTCGCCAACTCATCGTGGGTGCAGTTAAAGTCAGTTAAAAGTTGTGCGTAAGCAGCGCCTTCTTCAAGTGGGTTTAACTGGCTGCGATGGATATTTTCAATCAGCGCTTCGCGTAAAAGTTCGTTATCTGGTGTCTGTCGAATAATGACGGGAATACTTTTTAGACCTGCTGCTATTGCGGCGCGGAAACGGCGCTCTCCCATAATTAATTCATATTTGCCTGGAGTAGTTTGGCGGACAACCGGTGGTTGCAAAATGCCGATCTCTTTTATTGATGCAGTTAACTCACTTAGCGCGGTTTCATCAAAAACTAATCTTGGTTGGCGCGGGTTTGGCGAAATCGCAGTGATTGCAACTTCACTCTGTTGTGCAACTTCATTTCCCGCAACAGTTAGTGAGGTTGGAATTAGCGAATCTAAATTAGTTCCCAGTCCGCCGCGTTTTGCACTCATGCAATCTCTCCATCACGTTTGTAATTTATATTTACTACATTTGAATCAAATTTAATTTCATCTTTCGGTTTGCCGCGTTCTGCAATTTCGCGCGCTACCTGCATGTACGCAATTGCGCCAGGAGATAAAGGGTCGTAAGTCATTACCGTTTGGTTATATGAAGGCGCTTCGGAAACTCGCACTGCGCGAGGGATAGGGATATCAATTAACTCTTTTGGGAAATGTGAACGCACATTTGCTGCGACATCATTTGATAAACGTGTACGGCCATCAAACATAGTTAAAACAATTGTTGATAGATCTAGCTTTGCATTAAGTCTCTTCTTAACTACGGCGTATGTTTCAAGTAGCTGCGATAAACCTTCAAGCGCGTAATACTCTGTTTGGATTGGAATTAAAAGTTCGCGCGCTGCGGCAAGTGCGTTGATCGTTAACAAACCAAGCGATGGTGGGCAATCAATAAAAATGTAATCGTAATTTGGTGAGATCTCTTCTAGCGCTTCCTTTAACCTAAGTTCTCGCGCAACCATTGAAACTAAATTAACTTCAGCATTTACCAGCGATGAATTAGATGGGATGCAATCAAGAGAAGGAAAGCCTGCAACTTTTTGAATTACAGATGTAATTGGTTGATCGCCCATCAGCACGTCGTAAATTCCTGCGATATCACGGTGTGGAACACCCAGCGCGGTGCTGGCGTTGCCCTGTGGATCTAAATCAATTACTAGGGTTCGTAGCCCGCCCATTGATAGGGCAGCGGCGATATTTACTGTGGTTGTGGTCTTTCCGACCCCACCCTTTTGATTGGCTACCGTGAAGATTCTGGTTGAGGCTGGTTTCGCCATCGCCTCTTTTAGCCGGCGGACGCCAATGACCTTATTGCCCGAGTTATCGGCGCGTGTTTCACGTGAATCAGACACGCGCCTATCTAAGCACCTTTACGGATCGAGATTACTCGACCGAGCTCAATTCCATCGAGTTTGATCTCATGAAGCTCTGCCCCTTTAACCCCAACCATCTCAGAAGCTGCCGACTCCCCCTTCATTGCGAGGAGAGACCCTCCTGTTTTGACCATATGCCAGCTCATCTTCTTCAACTTCTCAAGTGGAGCCACGGCGCGGGCGGTAACAAAGTCTGCGCTCTTCTTTACATCTTGCGAGCGCCCTCGGATCACCTGGATGGGAAAAGGCAGGTCTGGAATCGCGGCAACCGCCTCATTTAAAAATTCAACTCGTCGCTCAAGGGGTTCAATGAGAGTTACTCGTAAATCCGGGCGGGCGAGGGCGATAACAATCCCGGGAAGCCCCGCGCCTGAGCCGATATCGAAGAGGGATGCGCCGCTTGGCAAGAGTTGGGTCACTGGTAGGCAGTTAAAGATATGGCGATCCCAGATGCGCTCACCTTCGCGCGGGCCAATTAGCCCCCGCTCAATTCCTGCCCCGATCAGAAATTGGGCAAAGGCCTCAATAGCCCCTTCTTGGCCAGGGAAATACTTGGCAATTAGGGTCTCTTTATTATGAGTTTCTTTAAGTGGGGTTTCACGTGAAACTTCCCTTGAAGAGGCTGACTCCGGCTGGAGATTTTCCATCTAAACCCTTACGCGGGGTAGATAACTACGAAGCGATTTGGGTCTTCTCCATCAGATTCTGAAGAGAGGCCCAAAGTCTGGATCGTGTCGTGGATAATCTTGCGCTCAAAGGCGTTCATTGGATCGAGTTTGATCGAAGCCCCGGTGGTCTTTGCCTGCTCAGCCATCTTCTCGGCGAGAGCGGTGAGCTCCTTCCGGCGGCCTGCGCGGAAACCATCGATATCAAGCATTAATCGGCTGCGATCTCCTGTAGAAGTCTGCACCGCAAGGCGGGTTAGCTCCTGGATAGCGTCCAAGACTTCGCCTTCTTGGCCGACCAAGTGGCGCAATTTGCCCCCGACGATCGCCAGGCTGGCGCGGTCATTCTCGACGTCGATATCGATATCTCCATCAAGGTCTGCAATATCCAGTAAACCCTCTAAATAATCTGCGGCGATATCGCCTTCTTCTTCCAATCGAGCAATGGTCTTTGGGGCTTTCTTACTCCCAGCCGTTGCCTCAATCTCTGTCTCGTTCTCAACCACTGCTTCGCTCATTGCCTTACTCCTTTATTTGGAAATTTGGGGTATTTATGCGTTATTGATAGTAAATGTCTGAATCACTTCTTCTTTTTCTTCTTTGGTTGCTTTCTCTGACCTTTAACTTCGCCCTCTTGGCTCTCTTTGCCAGGCTCTGTTTGGTCGGCATCTAAAACAGTTCCGCCGGAGGCGCGCTTATCTTCTTTTTCTTTATGTAGGCGCTTTCTCTGAAGCTCTTCGTAAGCCGGTGAGCCAGGTGTTGGGTTTCTCTTAATGACATAGAACTGTTGTCCCCATGTCCAGAAGTTTGTAGTCGACCAGTAAATCAAAACACCGACTGGAAAGTTAACACCAGATACTGCAAATATAACTGGGAATAAATACAACATGATTTTCTGCTGCTGCAACATCATATTGTTACTTGAATCCATTTTTGGCATTCCCTTAACCATCAACTGTCGTTGAGTAGTAAAAGTTGTTGCGGACATGATGAAAATTAAAATAACAGTAACTATTTTTACAGTTGTATCTGGAGAACCTAGGAAGCTCTCAGAAATCTTCGCACCGAAGAAAGTAGCTTGCGCCGCGCTATCTAGATAATCGCCTTTGAGAAAACCGCGTGCAATCGGTGCTGGGGCTCCCTGATCAGTTTTTGCTGCAATTCCATTTAGAACAGTAAAGAGCGCAAAGAAAATTGGTGCTTGCGCCAAAATAGGAAAACAAGATGCAAGTGGATTTGTCTTGTGCTCTTTATAGAGCTTCATCATCTCTTCAGATTGCTTCTGGCGATCATCTTTGTACTTTGTTTGTATCGCCTTCATTTGTGGCTGCAGCGCAGTCAATGCGCGTTGGCTTTTGATCTGCTTCACAAAGAGCGGGATCAAGATAATACGAATCAAAATAACTAGGCCGACAATTGAGAGTGACCAGGTAACTCCGCTATCTGTTCCAAAAATTGGCGTTAGAATTTTATGGAAGAAGATGATTACACCTGACACCAAGTTATAAAGTGGATCTAAGATAAATCCCATTACTGAGCTCCTGCACTAGTTATAAGGGTTGTTTTTCGCTGGTTTTTCAAGTTTTCTTTACTGTTAGCCACTGCATAGTCCACGCCGCCGTGTGACCACGGATTGCAGCGAAGTAAACGCCAGATCGACATAGCTACTCCGCGCAGACCGTAATTTGATATCGCGGTTGCGGCATATGAAGAACAAGATGGGTAGTACTTACAACGAGCCGGGAAAGCTGGGGAGATCCATTTTTGGTAAAAAGTGATTGGTGCGATAAAAATCTGGCGCATTATTTAACACCTACTCGTGAAGCGCGTTCTAACAACTTATTTGTTAACTTCTCAATTTCAACTGCGGCGTCAGAAACGTTATTTTTCGCTAAAGCGCGGATTACTAAGAGAGATCCTGTAGGTAATTTTGCCAAGTTTGGAGAAACTGAATGGCGGACTTTCCGCGCCAAAGCATGGCGAGCGACAGAACCTCCGACAGATTTATTGATAATCAACCCGCACTTTGGAAGGTCGTGATTTGTTACAGGGGAGATGTACAGGTATCCAACAAAGTTCTCAGTGGTAACGCGGGTCCCGCTCTTTGTTGCTCGAGCGAAATCTGCGCTTGCAGTCAAACGTGCGTTTTTAGGCAGCACGAAGGTCTCCGGTGCGGCTCTATTACTTACGCAGAAAGACGAGCGCGGCCTTTAGCGCGACGGGCTGAAAGAACTGCACGTCCTGCACGAGTTGCCATGCGCGCGCGGAAGCCGTGCTTCTTGGCGCGACGGCGGGTATTTGGTTGAAATGTGCGCTTTGTCATGATGACTCCTTCTAAACTTCAGTAGTAAAACTTCTGCGGGTAGAGTTGGATTCGCCGGACTAGGTTTTTGCTGACCTAGCTCGCGGATTAGCCGACTTCTATGAACTCTTCATAAATACGGGGGAAGCAAGGAGGTAACGGTAGAGGTGTGGATAGAGGCGGGTCAAACTGGAGGATAGGTTGAGGGTTGTGGATAACCACTTGCTTTTCTTGGAAAAGAGCCTTACTTTTCACCTCTGTCCACAGGCATCCGTCAAAATGGCTCTAAATCAAGGGTAAAGCCCTACTTTAGACCACAGCCTGTGGATAACGTTGTGGATAATCTAAAGGGGTAAAAATGGCCGTAGTTGAGATCGAACTCGCCGACCTTTGGGACCGGGTTATTGAGCATGTCTCACTTGGAGAACCCCAACACCGCGCATTTTTAACAATGACTAAACCGCTTGGCCTTATTCAGAGCGATGGTGGAATCACGAACCTTTTAGTCGCTGCGCCAAATGTCTTCGCTAAAGATGTTCTTGAGTCACGACTTCGGATTGTTGTAAATGAAGTACTAACTCGCGAGCTTGGTGATAAAACAAATATCGCAGTTATGGTCGATGAGTCACTGGAGCTTGCTGATCATCCCGCTCCTACCGTTGTTGTTGAGCCAACTTCTACTCGCCCTGGCACAGGTCGCGAAGGTTCTGATCTTGGAGTTCGTAAAAACGATGAGCCTTCACAGTTAAATCCGCGTTATATCTTTGAAACTTTTGTTATCGGTGCATCCAACCGTTTTGCGCATGCTGCAGCAGTTGCAGTAGCTGAAGCGCCAGCAAAGGCATATAACCCGCTATTTATTTATGGTGAATCAGGGTTGGGGAAAACCCACTTATTACACGCTATTGGCGCATATGCCAAGGAGTTATACGGCAGTGTGCGGGTTCGATATGTTTCATCTGAAGAGTTCACCAACGACTTTATTAACTCCATTCGTGACGATAAAGCTTCTGCATTCCAGCGCCGCTATCGCGACCTAGATGTTTTGTTGGTCGACGATATTCAATTTTTAGAAAATAAAGAGCGCACCCAAGAAGAGTTCTTTCATACCTTCAACACGCTCTATAACGCCAATAAACAAATTGTTATTTCATCTGATCGTCCACCAAAACAATTAACAACTTTGGAAGATCGTCTCCGCTCTCGTTTTGAGTGGGGTTTGATTACTGATATCCAGCCACCAGAGCTAGAAACTCGCATCGCGATTCTGCGTAAAAAAGCTGCGCAAGATAAATTAAATGCGCCGGATGATGTTTTGGAATATATCGCCAGCAAAATTTCTACAAATATCCGCGAGCTTGAAGGTGCGTTAATTCGTGTAACTGCATTCGCCAGCCTTAACCGACAAGGTGTTGATTTAGGTCTCGCTGAAATTGTTTTAAAAGATTTGATTCCAACTGGAGCCGGTCCAGAAATTACATCCGCGACCATCATGGCTCAAACCGCTGCTTACTTCAGCCTTACCCTCGATGATTTATGTGGCACTTCTCGTTCTCGAGTTTTAGTTAACGCCCGTCAGATCGCGATGTACTTATGTCGCGAGTTGACTGAACTTTCGCTGCCGAAGATCGGGCAGACCTTCGGCGGACGCGATCACACCACTGTTATGCACGCCGATCGGAAGATCCGCCAATTGATGGCAGAACGCCGTTCTATCTATAACCAAGTCACAGAGTTGACCAACCGGATTAAATCTCAGAACAGAGGTTAATTTCGGAGAATTGTCCGATTTAAGAACCTTACCCCCAGGTGTGGAGAAGGTGTGGATAACTGTGGATTTCGGCTTATTTTCTGTGGTTATTGAATTTTTAAACGGTTTTTTATTAGGGGAAAGGAAGGATTGGGCGAGTGAAGCTATTTATTGCACACAGGTTTAGCGCCTTTATCCACACCTTTTTAACAGCAAAAAACGCCTTTGAGCAGGGGTTTTCTCGGTTATCCACAGATATCCCTTGTGGTTACTACTACTACCTTTATATATATAAAACCCGCTCCCAAGCGAACCCCACAACCCCCAAGTTCGTCGTTGGACTATCTAACTCTCCAATCCACATGAAAGACTTTCAACTAAAGAAACTGAGGACAACCACGTGAAATTTACTGTCGAGCAAGGCGCACTTACAGATGGCGTCAACTGGGTTTCCCGCAGCCTTTCAACTAGACCAATTAAAACCGAACTTCTCGGAATTGTTATCGACGCTACTAGTGATGAAGTTGTTTTATCAGGTTCAGATTTAGAAACATCAAGTAAAGCTTTCTTTAAAGCAGATATTTCACAACCTGGAAAAGTGTTGGTTCCCGGAAAGTTATTAGCGGAAATTTCTCGTTCGCTCCCAAATAAACCAATCACAATCGCGCTAGACGGCTCACGTGTTTTAGTTACATCAGGATCAGCAAAGTTCACCCTTCCAACACTTTCTATTTCTGAATACCCAGCTCTACCTGAACTGCCTGAAACAACCGGTGTAGTCGCAAGCGATGTTTTTGCAACGGCAGTTGCACAGGTAGCAATCGCCGCCGGCAAAGATGATTCGCTACCAACCCTCACAGGCGTGCATATAGAGATAAACGAAGACACTGTGACTTTGGCGGCTACCGATAGATACCGTTTGGCAGTCCGCGAATTTACTTGGCAACCAACAACGCCAGGACTTTCTACAACATCTCTTCTACGCGGCCGCACTATTGCAGATGCAGCAAAATCATTAACTGGGTCAAAGAACGTATCACTATCTTTCGCACCAAATACAAGTAACGACCGCCTTGCAGGATTTGCCGGAGAAGGTAAGTCGATGACTTCACGAATGTTAGATGGCACCTTCCCTCCGTACCGCCACCTACTTCCACAAGATGTAACTACCACCGCAATCGTTGAAGTTGCACCATTCTTAGATTCAGTGCGACGCGTTGCGTTGGTAACTGATAAAACTGTTCCGCTCCGTTTGGAGTTTGCTAATAACACCGTCTCCCTCGAAGCTGGCGCTGGCGAAGAAGCACAAGCAACTGAAGCGATCGAAATATTGTTGAGCGGAGAACCAATTTCCATCGCATTCAACCCAGTATTTCTAGCCGATGGTTTGCAAGCTGTAGGCACTTCATTTGTCCAGATTTCATTCACTGGTTCTAACAAACCAGCAATCCTCAGTGGCAAATCAGATCGCGACGGTAAAGTAATTGAAAATTATCGTTACTTGCTGATGCCAATGCGCTACGCCTCTTAACGATAAAAGAGAGATTTAGTGCGCGTCACCAAATTAGCGCTGACCAACTTCCGCTCCTATAAAAACTTAGAGCTGGAATTTGCACCTGGCCCAACCACATTTATCGGCAATAACGGCTCCGGCAAAACCAACATTGCCGAAAGTTTGATCTATCTGGCTTACCTTTCATCGCATCGCGTCTCTCAAAACCTCCCACTTTTAAATCTAGGCAGTGAACAAGCGATTATTCGGGCAGAGATCGAACGAGATAACCGAATACTGCAAGTAGATCTTGAGATAAATGCATCGAAAGCCAATCGCGCGCGGTTAAATCAAAACCCAACAAAATCACAACGCGAGATATTGGGCGCTCTACAAGTCATCTACTTTTCGCCAGAAGATTTAGATCTAGTACGAGGCGAACCAACCCACCGCCGTGATTTCCTAGACAAGTTGTTAATAACCCGCGCCCCGCGCTTAGCCGGCGTAATTAGTGATTACGAGAGAGTGGTTAAACAGAGAAATACTTTATTAAAAACTCGCGCACCGGAAAACGCATTGGCGCCTTGGACCGAACAATTAATTAACCTAGGCGCACAATTAAGCGCAGAACGAGTTGCGCTAGTTGAAGCGCTAAACCCATATATTGCCGCAAATTACGCTAATTTAAATGAGGTAAAACCCGCATCGATTTCATATAAATCCAGCACCGATGGGCTAAACACCAATACCGAATCTAATTTCAAACTGCTCACCGAAAGACAGTTAGAAGTTACTCGCCAAGAGTTCGAACGCGGTGTTTCGTTGATAGGTCCACATCGCGATGATTTACATCTACAACTCGGTGACTTTCCCGCCAAAGGTTATGCCAGCCACGGGGAATCTTGGTCAATGGCGATCTCATTACGTATCGGTTCTTATAACTTACTTAAATCAGAAGGCGCAGAACCAATTTTAATTCTAGATGATATTTTTGCGGAGCTAGATACCGCTCGCCGCCAACAATTAACCTCAGTTACCCAAATGGCGGAACAAACTTTTATCACCGCAGCCGTTGAAAACGATCTACCAACTGAATTACTATCGACTAAATATTATGTAACCCCCGGAGTTGTCTCGAAAGAGAGGGCCACCAATGAGTAAACGCGATTTAGCGCTAGATCTCTTCCGTAGCTATAAAACTGGATTTATTAAAAAATCAAAACCAATACAAGAGCGCACCAACACCCCAGGTGACCCAACGCTTATCAGTGAAGTTATCTCAGATTTGATAAACCAACGCGATTGGCATTTAGGAATCGCCGAAGGAACTTTATTTTCAACATGGAAAGAAATTGTTGGCGGCGATATTGCTTCACACACGACACCAATTTCATTACTTGAAGGCGCGCTGCTTATTCAATGTTCTTCGACTGCATGGGCAACACAACTGAACGCTGTTGGACAAGATTTACTAAATACAATTCAAAGCTCCACACCTGGCGCTGGGGTAACTTCCCTCGCCTTCATAGGCCCACAAGCGCCATCTTGGAAGCGAGGTCTACGGACGATCAAAAACGAGCGTGGGCCCCGGGATACCTACGGTTAGAGCCCTTTAAATAACCCTCACCCACTAGGAACCCTCACCCACGCTCAGAAAATGGCGCATTTGCCACACCTATGGCTTTTTATGGCTAGCGGGCTTTTCATTTACCGATAGGATTACCAGGCTCAATGAAGGAATTCCCCTTCTAGGTGCGTTTTAAGGCCAGAACCAGATTTAGAAGGAGCTTTAGTGGCGAAGCAAGCCGGCGGATATGACGCCAGTTCGATCACCGTCCTCGAGGGCCTCGACGCTGTCCGCAAACGCCCCGGAATGTATATCGGCTCAACTGGTGAACGCGGCCTCCACCATCTGGTCTATGAGGTTGTCGATAACTCAGTCGATGAGGCGCTCGCCGGTTACTGCGATGAAATAAATGTAACTTTAATGGAAGATGGCTCGCTGCAATGCGTTGATAACGGTCGCGGAATTCCTGTCGATATCCATCCCGTTGAGAAGAAGCCAGCTCTCGAAGTTGTTCTTACTGTTTTGCATGCCGGCGGAAAATTCGGAGACGGTGGTTACTCGGTTTCTGGTGGTCTACATGGCGTTGGTATCTCTGTAGTCAACGCGCTATCAACTGATTTATCTGTGCAAGTACAACGCGACGGATTCTTCTGGAGCCAAGAATATAAATTAGGTGTTCCAACTGCGCCGGTCAAAAAAGGTGCAACTTCTGATAAGACCGGAACCACTGTTCAATTCTGGCCATCTGCCGAAATATTTGAAACTACAGATTTCTCGTTTGAAATTTTATCTACTCGTTTTCGCGAAATGGCATTTCTAAATAAAGGCCTCCGATTAACCCTCACTGATCTACGCCCTGGCCACGTGGACGAAAAAGGCGAACCGCTTTACGTTAATTATAAATACGACGGCGGAATCGCGGATTTCGTAAAGCATTTGAATTCGACCCGCGGCGAAACCCATAAATCAATCATCTTCTTTGAAGGTGAAGATAAGAAAGCCAAACTGTCGCTAGAGGTTGCGATGCAATGGAACGCGGGATTCTCTGAATCTGTCTACACCTTCGCAAACACAATCCACACCCATGAAGGTGGAACCCACGAAGAAGGTTTCCGCACCGCACTTACATCTGTTGTTAATAAATTTGGCGAAGAAGCAGGATTCATCCGCAAGAAAGAAGATCGCTTAACCGGTGATGACGTGCGCGAAGGTTTAACCGCAATTGTTTCAATCAAATTAGGTGAGCCACAATTTGAAGGACAGACAAAAACAAAACTTGGAAACACTGAAGCGAAATCATTTACCCAAAAGTGTGTAAACGAATTTTTAACGCAATGGTTTGAACAGAACCCACAAGAAGGCAAAGATATTGTCCGTAAAAGTATTGACGCCGCCGCCGCACGCGTAGCAGCCCGCAAAGCGCGCGATTTATCCCGCAACCGCAAAGGTTTGCTAGAAGGCCGCGGAATGCCCGGAAAGCTTGCTGATTGCCAATGGACCGATCCAGCAAAGTGCGAACTTTATATAGTCGAAGGCGACTCTGCAGGAGGATCAACAAAAGGTGGACGCGATTCACGTAACCAAGCAGTCTTGCCGATCCGTGGAAAGATTCTTAATGTTGAGAAAGCGCGCATCGATCGCGTCCTGCAAAACAATGAAGTACAAGCGTTAATCACCGCGCTAGGTACAGGCGTCCACGAAGATTTCGATATTGAGAAGTTGCGATATCACAAGATTATTTTGATGGCCGATGCTGATGTGGATGGTCAACATATCCGCACCTTGTTACTTACTTTGCTATTCCGTTTTATGCGCCCATTGATTGAAAATGGTTATGTTTACTTAGCTCAACCACCACTCTATAAAATTAAATGGGGCGGCAAAGATGAAGTTCAGTACGCCTTCTCTGATCGCGAGCGAGACGGCATGATCAAAATTGGGCTCGAGGCCGGAAAGCGCTTACCGAAAGATGACGGAATTCAGCGCTTCAAAGGTCTAGGCGAAATGCCTGCAAAAGAACTTTGGGATACAACGATGGATCCAGAGCACCGCGTGCTGATACAAGTTACCCTCGATGACGCGGCAGCAGCCGATGATTTATTCTCTGTTTTAATGGGTGAAGATGTAGAACAACGTCGCGCATTTATTCAACGCAACGCTAAAGATGTTAGATTCTTGGATATTTAAATGGCCGAAGATAAAACTCCGATAGATCGCACCGGCATGGCTAATCCTGGTGATGATTTCGATCGTGTTGAAACTGTGGACCTACAAGTTGAGATGGCGCGCTCTTATCTCGATTACGCAATGTCAGTTATCGTCGGACGTGCACTTCCTGATGTGCGAGATGGTTTAAAACCAGTTCACCGCAGAGTTTTATATGCAATGTACGACGCCGGTTATCGCCCTGATAAGGGTTACTACAAATCTTCTCGCATCGTCGGTGATGTCATGGGTAATTACCATCCACACGGCGATGGAGCGATTTATGACACCGTAGTTCGCTTGGCTCAGCACTGGTCTCTACGTTATCCATTGGTAGATGGCAATGGAAACTTCGGTTCTCCTGGCAACGATCCAGCCGCGGCAATGCGTTATACAGAGGCCCGCTTATCTCCTATCGCTATGGAGATGATGCGCGATATCGATGAAGATACCGTCAACTTTTCACCGAATTACGATGGTCGTTCTAAAGAGCCTGATGTTCTGCCAAGTCGTTTCCCAAATTTATTAGTAAATGGTTCTGCCGGTATCGCAGTTGGTATGGCGACAAATATTCCACCACACAATCTGCGCGAGATCACCGAAGGCGTCATCTACTCGTTAAATAACCCAGATCTAAAGCCGGAAGAATTGCTCAATGAACTTCTAAAGATTGTTAAAGGCCCAGATTTTCCAACTAAAGCTTTAATCGTTGGCCGTACCGGAATCGAAGAGGCTTACCGCACCGGTCGCGGATCAGTGACTATGCGTGCAGTTGTGCAAGTAGAAGAGATCAACAAGCGCACTTGTTTAGTTGTTAGCGAACTTCCGTACCAAGTAAACCCGGATAACCTCGCTCTTAAAATTGCTGAGTTAGTAAAAGATGGCAAGATCAAGGGCATCGCAGATGTGCGCGATGAAGGTAACGAACGCCTCGGCCAACGTCTAGTGATCGTTCTGCAATCTTCTGCAATCCCAAAGGTTGTTTTAAATAATCTTTACAAGCAGACTCAACTGCAAGATACCTTCGGCGCAAACATGTTGGCCCTTGTCGATGGTGTGCCACGCACGCTGCGCCTTGATGAATTTATTAAGTTCTATATCCAACATCAGGTCGAAGTAATCATTCGCCGCACTAAGTACCGTTTAGCCGAAAAAGAGAAGCGCGCTCATATTCTTCAAGGTTATTTAAAAGCCCTTGATGCACTTGATGCCGTTATCGCTCTTATTCGCGCCTCAACAACACCTGAAGAGGCTCGCACCGGCCTTATGAAGTTACTGGATGTCGATGAAGTACAAGCAAATGCAATCCTTGATATGCAGTTGCGTCGTATCGCAGCTTTGGAACGTCAAAAGATTAACGACGAATACAACGGTCTGATGGCAGATATTGTTGAACTCAACGAGATCTTGGCAAGTGAGGCAAAGCAGCGCCAGATAATCATTTCCGAGCTCACTGAGCTAACCGCAAAGTATGGCGATGAACGCCGCACTCAGATTGTGGCGAGCGAAGGTGATTTCTCAGCAGAAGATTTAATTCCAGATCAAGATGTTGTTGTAACAATCACCCGCACTGGTTATGCCAAGCGCACCAATGCCGATCTTTATAAGACTCAACGCCGTGGTGGCCGTGGCGTAAAAGGCGCAGCGCTCAAACAAGACGATGTAGTTGATCACTTCTTCGTCGCCAGCACACACGATTGGTTATTGTTCTTTACCAACCAAGGTCGTGTTTATCGCGCCAAAGTGCACGAGCTGCCAGATGCAGGCCGCGATGCGCGCGGCCAGCATGTCGCCAATTTAATGGCTTTTAAACCTGAAGAGACAATCGCACAAGTTTTATCATTTAAGGATTACACCGCTTCTCCTTACTTAGTCCTTGCAACAAAAACTGGTTTAGTAAAAAAGACTCCGCTGATTGAATACGATTCACCACGCACCGGTGGCTTAATTGCAATTTCATTAAAACCAGGCGACGAGGTTGTTTCAGCTGCACTTATCAATCAAGGTGATGAGTTACTCCTTGTCTCTAAGAAAGCAATGTCACTGCGATTCGCGGCAGATGAAGAATCACTTCGCCCAATGGGTCGCTCAACCAGCGGTGTTATCGGAATGAAGTTCCGTGCCGGAGACGAATTGTTAACAATGGCGCGCATTGGCTCGCAATCAGCAAATTCATTTGTCTTTACCGCAACCGATGGTGGATACGGAAAGAAAACTCCACTAGCTGAATATCGTCTGCAAGGTCGCGGTGGTATTGGAATTAAGGCGGCAAAGATAGATGAGAATTCTCGTGGTTCGCTAGTTAGCGCGCTTGTTCTTGCCGACACCGATGAGATTTTGGCGATAACTTCCGCCGGTACCGTGATGCGCACCCCAGCTGCTGAGGTGCGCAAGACAGGCCGCGACTCAATGGGTGTTCGCTTGGTAAACCTCGATGAAGGCGTCGCACTGGTCTCTGTTACACAGAACCAGGAAGATGAGATTTCCGCTAAATAACGCTACGCTTCCGCCAACTGCGCTAAGGCGTGCGTTTTGGTCTCTTGGAGAAGTTCAAGTAACCTAGCGCTTCTGCAATAAAGAGCGATCTTTCTTGCGGGCCCATAGCTCAGCCTGGTTAGAGCGCTTCCCTGATAAGGAAGAGGTCGGTGGTTCAAGTCCACCTGGGCCCACCCGTTCTAACACG